>OLNX01001564.1_pt1 | contig 19242 bp, 20 predicted proteins | sample 1672611 | NCBI WGS metagenome assembly OLNX01 (sample SAMEA3136705, study PRJEB25190) | human gut metagenome | reverse complement strand
TAAGCGCAGAAGAGGCCGAAACGTCGGAAGAGGGCCCATTCCCGTCAACGGAAGAAACCTCGCTCGAGCCACCACCGACGAGCGCGCGAATAATGCCCCCAGGCGATGCGGCGTTGCTCTTCTCGGCATGAAAAGACGCATACGAGCTCGGCATGGAAAAGCCAGGGAAGAGCGCCGCATACAACAGCGAACTTGAAAGCAAAAGCGCAAAAGAAAATGTCACGAGCGACGCGGCGGCCGGCGCAAGCTTCACCCGCTTGCGGGGGTTCGATACCTCGATCTCACCGCCCAGTCTCTTCAAAACCCACCAACCTTTCCCTTCGCGACGCATTTGCTTCACCAATGACCGCTTATAGTACCGCAAAGCCCCGCAGTCTTCGGGCGAACGCTCGTTAACGGCCCCCTCAATCCGCCGGCGACCGACCGCCAAAGCGCACGAACGCGACCGCGCACGGGCTCGCCAAGCCATCCGCCAAGCCCCGGTGAAAACGCAAACGCACCCGCGCAAAACGGCCCGCATGCGCCCAAAAACACGCCAAGCGTCACAAGCGCGTAATTCCCCTGCACGCACGTCCCGTCCCGCGAGGTTGTTTGGTTCTCTGCAATATGGGCAAGTCTCGCCCAACTTCTGCGCACAATCGTTTAGAATCGCAGAAGCGCCAAGGCGCAATTACTCATCTAAAACTTAGGAAGATCGTCATGAGCATAGAGTCGCTGTACCACTTTTTCTTCGAGTCATTCGCTGGCGTGGGCATTCTGGTGCTTGCGGGCCTCGTGATTTCGGTTTTGGTGTGCGTGATTATGGAGTGGCGCACCCGCCAAGCGTTCAAAGATCGCGGCGAGGTCGAAGACGACGATGACGATTTCACCTTCTTCGATGACGATGACGATGACGACGAGGACGAGTAGTCTCTGAACCAACTGGGCACCTCAGGCCCCAACCGTCGAAAGAAATGCCGGCCTCGTGTCGGCATTTTTATTTTGAAGATAACGCCCGCGAAAACGAGCGCCTCCAAAAAGCAGCCCTATGGCACCGAGACCAAAAATCTCGCTTTTTTCGAAAAAGGTGCTTGCATCCATGAATCGCTTCGGATATAGTACTAACTCGCTTCGTAAGAAGCCACGCGGGTGTGGCGGAATTGGCAGACGCGTACGGTTCAGGTCCGTATGGGGGCAACCCCATGAAGGTTCAAGTCCTTTCGCCCGCACCATTAAATGAAAGAGCTCCCAGCAATGGGAGCTTTTTTTGTTATGGGCCCATCACAGGGACTTGAACCTGCGAAGGAGCGAGCGTAAAGAAAACGCGGAGCGTTTTTAGCGAGCTGGCGAGGACGCCGGCAGGCGGCCGAAGCCGGTGCGGATCCGCGAAGCGGATACGCGGACGTCCTTTCGCCCGCACCATTGAATGAAAGAGCTCCCAGCAATGGGAGCTTTTTTGTTATGCACGATCTCCTTGGACGGGTATCCTAATGCCAACGTGTGCCTATCAGAGGAGAGACCATGCTGTTTTCCGGTATCATCGCCGCCCTTACCAGCCTTTTGATTCCCATCATCATCCTGTTGCTGCTGCTTCCCAGCGCCTGCTATGTCGTTGAACAACAGCATGCCGTGATCATCGAGCGTCTGGGCAAGTTTAACCGCATCGTCAACGCGGGCTTCCACATGAAGGTGCCCGTGATCGACCGCAAGGCTGCCACGGTGAGTCTGCGCACCATGAAAAACGGTTTTGGCATCGACGTTAAGACCCAGGACAACGTGACCATCGGCCTTGAGGTTTCTGCTCAGTACCACGTGAGCTATGACATGGGCGCCGGCCCGGCAGATTCGGGTATCTACAAGAGCTACTACATGCTGCAGGAGCCCGTCGACCAGATGCGTGACTTCATCACCGACGCCCTGCGCTCTTCGATTCCCGTCTACACGCTCGATGAGGTCTTTGCCAAGAAGGATGACATCGCCAAGGATGTCAACGCTACCGTTTCCGAGCAGATGGCCGCCTACGGCTTCACCCTCGTGTCGACGCTCATCACCAAAATCGCACTGCCGACCGAGGTTGAGAACTCCATGAACGACATCAACGCCGCCCAGCGCAAGCGCGCTGCGGCGCAGGAGCTCGCTGAGGCAGACCGCATCAAGCGCGTCACCGAGGCGACCGCCGAGGCCGAGGCTATGGAAAAGGCGGGCGAGGGCATTGCCAACCAGCGCAAGGCCATCGCGCTGGGTATCAAAGATTCGCTCGAGATCATCCAGGAGACGGGTGTCGGCAATGACGAGGCCAACCAACTGTTCATGTTTACGCAGTGGTCCGAGATGATGACGGAGTTTGCTCGCACGGGTAAAACCTCGACGGTCGTGCTGCCGAGCGACTTCTCGCAGTCGGCCTCAATGTTCGAACAGATGCTGACCGCCGGCAAAGTTCAAAACGATTCGAAGGAGTAGACGCGCGTGAAATACACCGTCGTTTGCGTCGGTAAGCTCAAGGAGCGCTTTTGGAAGGACGCATGCGCTGAGTACACCAAGCGCCTGGGTGCCTATGCCAAGGTCGATATCCGCGAGGTGGCCGATATCGACCCGGCTAAGGCGGGCGGTGTGGATGCCGCACGTGACAAGGAGGGGGCGGCGATTCTTGCTGCCTTGCCGTCTCGAGCGCATGTGATCCTGCTGGCTATCGAGGGCAAGGAGCGTTCGAGTGAGGAGCTCTCGGCGAGGCTCGACGATCTTATGCTGCGAGGCAGCAGCGACATTGCCTTTGTAATCGGCGGTTCGGACGGCGTGAGTGATGAGGTACGCGCCCGCGCCGACGAGATGCTCAGCTTTGGACGCATTACCTTGCCGCATAACCTGGCGCGCGTGGTGCTGCTGGAGCAGGTTTACCGTGCCTGCAAGATCAGCCGTGGCGAGCCGTATCACAAATAGGTCGGCAATACGAAACAATGCCGTGGGACAATAGCTTTCGTTTTGAAGAGCGTGTCTGAGAGGACTATGAGATATGAAGATTGGATTTGTCGGTTTTGGCAATATGGCGAGCGCTATGGCCGATGGCTGGATCGCCGCCGGTGTGGCTGCGAGCGATATGTGCGCCTGCGCGGGCCACTACGACGCCTTGGTCGAGCGTTGTAAGGCGCGTGGGATGGTTGCCTGTCGTGATACGGCGGAGGTTGTCGCTGCATCCGATATCGTGGTCGCTGCGGTCAAACCGTACATGATCGAGAAGGTATTCGCCCCGCTCAAGGATGCTCTTGCCAAAAAGGTCGTTCTGTCGGTTGCCTGGACCTGGGACAGTGCCAAGTGGGAACAGGTCCTGCCGGGCGTCGCGCATATCTCGACGGTGCCCAACACACCGGTTTCGGTGGGCGAGGGCGTCATCGCTTGCGAGAAGGCTTCCACGCTTAGTGATGAGCAGAGCGCAGTGGTGCTTGATCTGCTTGGCAAGCTCGGTGCGGTGGTCGAGCTCGATACGAGCCTGCTGTTCGTGGGCGGCACGGTGGGTGGTTGCGCTCCGGCATTTGTCGCTATGGCAATCGAGGCCCTGGGCGATGCGGCGGTCAAGCACGGTATCCCGCGTGCCGATGCCTATCGCATTGTGAGCCAGATGGTGCTAGGTACGGCAAAGCTGCAGCTTTCAACTGGTCAGCATCCTGCGGCGATGAAGGATGCCGTATGCTCGCCCGGTGGCGCCACCATCAAGGGCGTCGTTGCGCTCGAGGACGCCGGCATGCGCAGTGCCCTGGTCAAGGCAATCGACGCAACTCTCCAGTAAAACCTTCCATTTAGGGACAGGTTTATTTTGGCAGGTTTTTCCTGCGGTTTTGTCGTATATGCGAAAAGCGCCCCGCAACCGGATCGTTACCGGTTGCGGGGCGCTTGCGTTTGCCCAGATAAAACCGACCAAAATAAACCTGTCCCTTTTTGGCAGGTTAGTCCCAGAAGCTGTCTTCCTCATCCTCGGACTTGGGTCCGCGGTCGACGTACATCTTATGGGTACGCTTCTCCATTACAAAGGCAAGAATCGCAAATAACAGGATGCCGCCGGCGAAAAGGATGGCAAAACCGGTGCGGGTGCCAAACAAAAAGGAAAAAACTGCGTCCATTGGGTGCCTTCTTGCGTAGTTGAGTTGGGTCGTAAACGCTCATAAGTATATACTTGCCCATACATGTACAAGGTTGCAACCTAAATGGAATGTATATCGCCGGAGGATCTAATGCTTGATATCAAGTTTGTTCGCGAGAATCCCGATGCCATCGATGTCGCCATGGCTAACCGCCAGACGTCTTGGGATCGCGAGAAGTTCTTTGAGCTCGACGACGAGCGCCGTGCCGTCATCACCGAGGTCGAGGAACTCCAGGCTACGCGCAATGCCGAGTCCAAGAAGATCGGCGCCCTGATGAAGGAGGGCAAGAAGGAGGAGGCCGAGGCCGCCAAGGAGGCCGTGCGCGCCGTCAACGAGAAGATTGACGGTCTGGCCGAGCGTCGTACTGCCCTCGAGCAGGAGCAGTACGACTTCATGGCTCACCTGCCCAACATTCCTTGCGAGGCCACGCCGTACGGCAAGGACGAGGACGAGAACATCGAGCGTCGCCGCTGGGGCACCCCGCGCGAGTTCGACTTCGACTTTAAGCCGCACTGGGATCTGGGCACCGACCTCGACATTCTTGACTTCGAGCGCGGCAACAAGCTCTCCGGCAGCCGTTTCACCGTTCTCGGTGGCGCCGGTGCCCGCCTGGAGCGTGCCCTCATCAACTTCTTCCTCGATACGCACACCAGCCGTGGCTTCAAGGAGTGGTGGCCGCCTATCGTCGTCAAGCGTCAGACCATGTTTGGCACGGGTCAGCTGCCCAAGTTCGAGGACGACGCCTATCACGTCTCGGGCGACAACTTCCTGATCCCCACCGCCGAGGTCGTGCTTACCAACTTGCACGCGGGCGAGGTCCTCGATGCCGACACTCTGCCGCGCCGCTACACCGCCTTCACCCCCTGCTTCCGCGAGGAGGCCGGTTCCGCCGGTCGCGACACCCGCGGCATCATCCGTCAGCACGAGTTCGACAAGGTCGAGATGGTCAAGTTCGCTAAGCCGGAGGAGTCTGACGAGGAGCTCGAGAGCATGACCGCCGAGGCCGAGTACCTGCTGCAGCAGCTGGGCCTTCCGTATCGCGTGATTAGCCTGTGCACCGGTGACTTGGGCTTCTCTGCCCGTCAGACCTACGACGTCGAGGTCTGGCTGCCGAGCTACAACGCCTACAAGGAGATTAGCTCCTGCTCCAACTGTGGTGACTTCCAGGCTCGCCGCGCCAACATCAAGTATCGCGACCCCGAGAACTTCAAGGGTTCGCGCTACTTGCACACTCTCAACGGTTCCGGCTTGCCGGCCGGCCGCACCATGGCCGCTATTCTGGAGAACTACCAGAACGCCGACGGCACCATCACGATCCCCGAGGTCTTGCGTCCTTACATGGGCGGCCTCGAGAAGATCGAGCCGGTCGCGTAACTTGGCTGCATAGGGGATATGCAAGGGCGCTCCTTCGGGGGCGCCCTATTTCGTGCGCAGGTTCATACCATGCCGTGCGGACAGCTCAATAGAAAACACACGAACAAGTGTTCTGTATACAGCCATCTACCTGCTATGCTTTTGCTAAATAAGAGCGAGAGAAAGGGGACGCGATGGAGCTGTTTGATGATCGGATGGTTTTGTTTGAGAGCGACGAGGGCGGGGAGTACCTGCTTGTAACGTGTGAGCCGTCTGGCATGGGTGGCCTGGTGGTTCGGCAGACGAGCGAGGGTCCGTTGACCCAATGGTGCTTTGAGGAGTCGCCGCATGTGGTCGAGACGTTTGTGGCGCACGAGGGGCTTGTGGCGCTGGAGCACTTCTATGGAGTTGGGACTTCCAACCAGGTCGCGCGCATGCTGAGCATCTCGTTTGCCGATTATGACTGTGCTCAGCGGGTGAGATCGCTCCTGAGGGAACTTGATGCCAAGTTTAACGTGATCGAAAAGCCAATCGATCGTACGGGGAACGGCGGTATATGCGGAGCAGCATGACAAAACTGCGTTCCACAAAAAAGTTTGAGATTGTGCTTGACTCCAATAAGCTAAAGTGGTTTTATATGTCTTGCGCTGCGGCGTTACCTCAGCTGGATAGAGGGTCTGACTACGAATCAGAACGTCATAGGTTCGAATCCTATACGCCGCACCAATTGAAATTGAAAGCCTCCGGCGACGGGGGCTTTTCTTTTATGCCGCCACCGCATGGATTCGAACCTCGGTCGAGGCGCGGGCGTAAAGAAAACGCGGAGCGTTTTTAGCCCGCGGGCGAGCGCGCCGGCAGGCGGGCGAAGCCGGTGCGGATCCGCGCAGCGGATGCGCGGAATCCTATACGCCGCACCAATTGAACTTGAAGCCTCCGGCAACGGGGGCTTTTCTTTTACGCCAGCTTGAGTGCTTTCGTCCAAAGGGACGATTTCCTGTCGACTCGTGTAAGATTCCGAGTAGGTGTCGCGGCCCATCCGCGACCACTCCTTCTCTCAACGACCGATCAGGGTGATATTTCGTGGCAGAGCGTCCGACATACAGGCTCAGGTTTCTCGATCCCAAAAAGCGCTTTCCGGCGATGCCCGAGCAGCCTGCGGGGCGCTCATATGGCGTGGTCTGGAAACTCTTTGGCGAGGACCAGCATGAATCTTGTTATGTCGTCGAATTCGTTGGCAAAAGTCATGTGTCGCTTTTGGGCTACGTAAGCGTTTCGGGTGAGGTGTACAAGGTGGACCGCCCCGTCTGCGAGGCTCCGCTGCCCAACGATCCCGACATGGAACTGGTCCTTGACGAGTCGGATTCCAGTATTGGTGAGATTATGGTAAGGGAAGCCAACGGTGCAATGCGCGCGTGTGCGCAAACTGCCGGCTCTCCCGAAGGCCCCATGCGCGAGCAGTCCGACCACGAGACATGGAATTCGACCCGCGCCCTTCCTTACGGCGAGTTCATGGCCTCGATGTTCTTGCGCTACGTGATATTTGCCAACTCCGAAAGCGCTATTGTGAACACGGCGGACGCCGGCGGACTCGACGAGGGTATGCAAAACGTAGTCGACAAGATCAAGCTCGTAAAGTTGCCCGAGCCGGTCGAGGTGTTTTTGGGCTTTAACACGGCACCGCTCCCCGATGCTATCGAGACGCTGCTTTACCGCGTTGACCATGCCGAGAATCCGAGCGGTATCGAGCGCTATGCCGCCGCCCTTATGAGCGAAATTGACTTGCCCCGCCTGCGCACCATCGCTGCCAAGTCCGAGATGAGCCTGGCTCGCATTGATCGCTCAAAGATTTTCTATCTCAATTTTGATCGTAGCCTGCTGGACCAGGACGAGATTGACATGCTGCTTGCCGTCGAGTGCCGTCTCAACCGCCTCTCCGGCATCCTTGAGCGCATCGGGGCCGGATTGGTCCCTACGGCATCCTCGCCGAGCCTTGAGGGCTGCGCGCTCTTTGATGCGTGGCATATCGCCAAGACGACCAACGATGTTCCCCGACTGCTCGATACGGCTTCGAGCGATAACCCGTGGGGCAAGCCGGGTACGGTGGCTTGCCAGCCGGGCGGCGAGTGGGACGTGCGCACCCGTTTTGCGCGAATCGTTGAGGCGCTCAACGTGGTCACGCGGCTCGACTATACCTATCGGGCAAACGTTGCCGAGGGGATTATGCTCGTTCGGTTTGGGCAGTCTGTCGTTGATGCCATGCCGCAACGTGAATACGACGCTCAGGATGACGCCTGGCGCGAGCTGGACGAGGACACGCGGGCGATCTGGGCCGCGGAGCACGATGCGCGCGTGGCACTCACGCTTGCGGCAGCGTGTTTTGCCGCGGGCACCTGCATCACGCGCTGCTATGTGCAGATTGCTGCTACCGACAGTGAGCAGGGCGAGCGCGTTGTCGCAACGTATTTCTTTGGGCGTGCGGCCTATCTGGCCGATTGCGTGCCTGTCGCCAAGGATCTTGAGAGCATGGACATGGACGATATGCCGTGCAAGCGTGTGCTTGAGGCGTATGAGTCAACTGCTCCGGAGACGATTGAACCTGCGGAGGTTCATGCTCGTCCGCGTGATGACCATCGCACGCTTCCGCCGGCGCTGCGCGATTTGCTGCTTGCCGATACGGCTGACGAGTTGGAGGTCATGGAAGAGGACGACGACCCATACGTGGCCCGTGTTGTTGAATTGCGCGAGCAGGCAAAAGTCGACCGTACAGGTGCTTTTGAAGGCTTTTCCCGTCTTGTTGAGGAGTTGGAGGCTAAGTGCGCCGTCGCCGAGCTTTTGGCGACAGGTCCGGTTCAAACGCAGTTTTGCGATAACCAGCTGGTGCGCATGGTGCTACCGGTGTTGGAAGAAGACCGCTCGGTGCGAATCCTTCGTGCGCCCGATGCACTGTACTTTGCCCAGCACGAGATCTGCAGCTTTTACGCCGAGCAAGAGGACTTTGAACGAGCACTGCCCGAGGTGCGCCATCTTTACGATCTGGCACGCTCGTCCATGCAATCGCACTTTGCGCTCATCAACGTGCTTGCGCGTCTGGAGCGCTTTGACGAGATTATCGAGGTGGCGCGCCACGGCCTACGTATTGCCAGCGATCGTTCTGCAATCGGCTACCTGTTCTATCGCTTGGCGTTTGCCTATTGGAATTGCGATCAGCTCGACCTAGCGCTGGCTTGTTACCGTCTGGTGCCGCGCGGTGAGGAATCGGGCAGCAGTGCGCTGGAAGAAATGCAGGGCCTTATGAATGAGATGGGCGTCAGCGAGCCTCCGACGTTCGAGGAGGCGGTCGAGACCATCCGCAAGGCTGGACTCGAGCTGCCGCCAGTGTCCGCCGTGACGAATCAGCTGGCAGATGCCGCTGTGCAACTGGTCGACAACGGCTTCTTTTTCCTGGCACGCGGTTGCATCTTCCAAATGTGGCGCACCATGGGCAACGACGAGCTCGGCTCCCTCAACCGCTCGCTGGGGTAGGCGAAGCCTCCAAGGAGGAAAGGATGCTAGGCAATTAGAAAATTTCCTCTTGCCCATCCTTGGCTGTTTGGTTACTATAGAACGGCTGTTACGGAGAGCTGACCGAGAGGCCGAAGGTGCTCGCCTGCTAAGCGAGTATGCCCCAAAAGGGCATCTGGGGTTCGAATCCCCAGCTCTCCGCCAGTTTAACTTTAAAGAAGGGTTCCATCGGGGCCCTTTTTTATTATCGAGAAAGGGCGCTGGGGATTCGAACCCTCAAAAAATGAGGCGCCCCGTTGGACGCCTCATTTCAGCGAGTGTATTGTTCTTCGATCTTACATCTCGGGCGCCTTGGCGACGGTCTCGCTTTCTGCCGTGAGTGGGCGGTTGTCGATGCGGCGGCCCAGGCGGTCGAGCTTCACAAGGAGCCACTCAATGGGATTCGGCCCTGCCCCTTCCTCGTCGGCAACCAGGTCCATGACGGCAATCTTGGTGCCGTCCTGCTTGAGCGTAACGCTGCCCACCTTGTCGCCCACATGCACCGTGCCCGAAAGATCGTCGTAGCTAACCTTTTCGGTCACCTCGCCGGCAAGGGAAAACACGGTCGCTTGCGCCGTGGGGTCGGCGAGCGTGGCGTCGATCGTCTTGTCCGTCCAATCTGTCTGGCTAATGCGTGCCATGAGCGGGTTGCCGTTGGCGGTCTTTTCCTGCGTGTTGGCGATCGCGACCGTGACCTTGTGGCCGTAGTACCAATTGGCAAGGGTTGCGGTATCGGTAAAGCGCTGGTCGGTGGTGGTGGAGTTCAAAACGACGGTGTAGATCTCGTCGCCGTCGCGGTTGTAGGCGCTCGTAAAGCAATAGCCCGCGTCGTCGGTGGTGCCGGTCTTGCCGCCGATGTTGCCATCTTGGCCCAGCAAATAGTTATGCGTGTCCATGGAATGCGAATGGTCGGTGCCGTCGGCGCCCGTGACTTCGATCCAGGAATCCTCGCTCGCTACGACCTCGCGGATCGTGTCGTTTTTCATGGCCTCCTGCATCATCAGTGCTACGTCGTGTGCGGTTGAGTGCATATTGCCAGCCCACTCATCAAAGTCCAGACCATGCGGGTTTTCAAAAAGCGTACCGGTGCAGCCGAGCTTCTTAGCGCGCTCGTTCATGGCCTTCACAAAGGTGGCCTCGGCGTCTTTGGTCTTAGGGTCGATTTTCTTGCCCACATATTCGGCGAGCACGATGGCGGCGTCGTTGCCCGAGGGAATCATCAGGCCGCGCAGTGCCTGCTCCACGGTAAGCTCGTCGCCTTCGAGCAAGCCGGCGGTCGAATTACCCACAGTGGCTGCGGCGTTGCTCACCGTGACCTTCTCGTCCATCTTGCAATTCTCGACGGTTAGGATTGCGGTCATGACCTTGGTGATCGAGGCGATTTTGACCTGCTCATCGGCGCCGCGCCCATAGTAGACGGTGCCGTCTTTGCCCATGACGAGGGCATTGGTCGCATCGATATCGGGCAGGTTTTCGGCCGTGATGCCGCGCGCATCGGCGGTTTTGCCGCAAACATTGTCGGTCGTGAGCACTTGGGCGCCGGCGACGGTGGGCGCGCCAGCGGCAAGGGCGATAGCGCAGACAAAGCCGGCGGCAAGCTGGGCTGAGCGCTTTGCAAAAGAGGTGAGGGACTTCACGGATTTCGCTTTCGACGGGATGGTCTCTTCTGGAACTAGAGTATATCGTTTGCCGGCGTCGGCGATCATCGCGTGCGCGCTTGGCCCACATCCGCACCCGAACGGGCACAAGGGTGCTTAAGGCCGACTTAATCACCCACGCTTGTTGTGTGTGGCGTGCGTCGCCTCAGGCATAATGGAGCGCGAGAGGAGCACGCATGAACGAGCGCATTTTGGTAGTTGATGACGAAAAGGCCATCGCCGACTTGGTTGGTATCTACCTTACAAAAGAGGGCTTTGATGTCCAGATTGCCTATAGCGGGGCCGATGCTGCCAAGGCAATCTTGGAGCAGGAGTTCGATCTGGCGCTGCTGGATGTCATGCTGCCCGATATCGATGGCTTTGAGCTGCTGCGTACGATCCGTTCCAGCCATACCTATCCCGTGATCATGCTGACGGCGCGCGATGCCCAGCAAGACAAGATCGGGGGCCTTTCGCTTGGCGCGGACGATTACGTGGTTAAGCCGTTCCGTCCGCTGGAGCTCATCGCGCGCGTGCACGCTCAGCTTCGCCGCTACACCAGCTACGGTAGCCGTGCACAGGCGGCCGAGTCGCCGACCATTCAGCTCGACGGCTTGGAGATCAACCGCGACGCTCGTTCCGTGACGGTGGACGGTGTACCGGTACGCCTCACACCCACCGAGTATTCAATCTTGCTGTATCTGGTCGATCATCGCGGCAGCGTGGTGGCCGTGGAGGACCTGTTCCGCGCGGTGTGGAACGAGGATTTTATGCCCGGCTCCAACAATACGGTGATGGTGCACATTCGCCACTTGCGCGAAAAAATCGGCGACGACGCACAAAAGCCACGCTTTATCAAAAACGTCTGGGGCGTCGGCTACATAATCGAATAACGCCTTTGATGGTGGGGAAGTGGATATGACAAAAGACGATAGGCAGGCATTCGAGGTACCCGATCGGCTCTTTGATTACGTGAGGTCGGTCGTCGACAACCGTGCGCTTGCAACGGTGCTGCTCTTTTTGCTGAGCCTGCTGCTGATTGGCATCGACAACATCGTCGGAATCTTGGCGGTGCTGCTTGTCGGCTTTTTGCTGATCGATCGATTTGAGATCGTGTGCCGCTGCGTGGTGATTGGCGGCGCCGCGTGGGCCATGACGTTGGCGATTTACGCCATGGCGCTCGGCGGCATCGAAGGGCCGGTGTTGTTCGATGCCGGCTTTGTATTCAACATGCTTGGCTTTGTGCTGGCGCTTGCCGCGTGCGTGCTGTTCTTTTGCGGCCGCGCCCTGTACTACCAGGGCTACGAACAGGGCGAGCAGCATGCCGATTGTATGCTGGCCGCTCGTATTCAAGATCGCCTGATCGATCACCCCGACACCTGGGACAACATCGACGGCGACTTCTTGGAGGTCGAGGGCGCCCTTAACCGCGTGCGTGACCGTGAGCGCAAGGTGCAGCAAGCTCTGCGTGACGAGTCGCATCGCAAGGACGATCTGGTCACGTACTTGGCACATGACCTGCGCACCCCGCTTGCCAGTGTGGTGGGCTATCTTTCGCTGCTGCAAGAGGCTCCCGAGCTGCCGGTTGAGCAACGTGCGCACTTTACGGGCGTGGCGCTCGACAAGGCGCACCGGCTCGATGCGCTCATCGAAGAGTTCTTCGATATCACGCGCTTTGACTTCCACGATATCGTGCTCACGCGCGGCTATGTTGATCTGGGGTTGCTGCTGGCTCAGGTGGCTGACGAGTTCTATCCCATCCTCAACGAGCAGCATAAGGAAGCCCAAGTTGATATTCGCGAGGACCTGACGGTGCTCGTGGATGGCGACAAGATGGCTCGCGTGTTCAACAACATCATGAAAAACGCCGTCGCCTATAGCTATGAGGGCTCGACTATCACGATTGAGGCCGGGCGCCAAGACGATGGCGGCGTGCGCGTGCGCTTTATCAATCAGGGCGATCCTATCCCTGCGGCTAAGCTCAAGGTGATCTTTGAGAAGTTCTATCGCCTGGATGCGGCGCGTGCGACCAATCGCGGTGGTGCCGGTCTGGGCCTTGCTATTGCCAAGGAGATCATCGCGGCACACGGCGGTACCGTTGCATGTGAATCGACGCCCGAACACACGATATTCACCATCGAGCTGCCCGCCGTATAGCCAGCGTGCCCTTACAAACACTTGACAATGCGCTCACGTGCATATGAGCCGCGATTTCTACTATCGATACTGCTGAATTGATATCGATGTGGAGGTATGCGGTATGACGGCTGCTGCGGCTGTGGAGCCCACGGAGCTTGAAGAACTCATGAAAGCGCAGGCCGAGGCCGCGCACGAGCGCGAGGTTGGGGATGCGACTCGCCCCACGGCAGAGGATCTTGCCGCCTCGCCGACGCGCATCGACGTCGAGGGCCTCGACCTGTTCTATGGCGACCATCATGCGCTCAAGGACGTGAATATCAAGATTCGCGACAAGCAGATCACCTCGTTTATCGGGCCTTCGGGCTGCGGAAAGTCCACGTTGCTGCGCTGCTTTAACCGCATGAACGACGGCATCAAGGATTGCCGCATTGAAGGCAAGATTGCACTCGACGGCCAGAATATCCTGGGCGATTACGACATCTGCCGTTTGCGCCAGCGCGTGGGCATGGTGTTTCAGCGCCCCAACCCGTTTCCCATGAGCATCTACGACAACGTCGCGTATGGTCCGCGCGGCATGGGCGTGCGCGATCGCGCTGTGCTGGATGAGCTGGTCGAGGACTCCCTGCGTCGCGCTGCCCTGTGGGACGAGGTCAAGGACAAGCTCAAGGAGTCGGGACTGGGTCTTTCGGGTGGACAGCAGCAGCGCCTGTGCATCGCCCGCGCGCTGGCCGTGCAGCCCGACATTCTGCTGATGGACGAGCCGACCTCGGCGCTCGACCCCGTGTCGACGCTCGTGGTGGAGCAGCTGGCCTGCGAGCTCAAAGAGGCCTGTACGCTCGTGGTCGTTACGCACAATATGCAGCAGGCGGCGCGTATCTCCGACTCGGTCGCGTTTTTCTTGCTGGGCGAGTTGGTGGAGCACGCGCCCACCGCGCAACTCTTCAAGAATCCGACCGATCCGCGCACGGCGGATTATTTGACGGGACGTTTTGGCTGATACCATCTAGTAAAGGTACCTTTAGGGTTAAGATGCGGTCATGCCGGCCGCAAAGGGGTTCAACATGATCTATTACGTCGAGGACGATGACAACATCAGGGATTTGACGGTCTATGCGCTGCGCAAGCAGGGGATCGAGGCCGAAGGCTTTTCGTGCGACGGTGAGTTTAAGGCTGCCGTGGCGCGACGGGTACCCGATACCGTCCTGCTCGACATCATGCTGCCCGATACCGATGGCTTGGCGATTATGCGTCGCCTGCGTGCCGATCGCCTGACGGCGACGGTGCCCATCATGATGCTTACCGCCAAGGATACCGAGCTCGACAAGGTGATGGCGCTCGATGGCGGTGCCGACGATTACCTGACTAAACCCTTCTCGCTCATGGAGCTTGCGAGCCGCTGCCGCGCACTGCTGCGTCGCGGCGGCATGGTCAAGCAGGCGAGCGATGTGCTCAGCGTGGGCGACATCGTGCTCTCGCCCAGCCATCGCGAGGTGACCGTTGCCGGCGAGCCGCTTAAGCTCACCCTGCGCGAGTTCGACCTGCTCGAGTACCTCATGCGCAAGCCCGGCGTGGTTTTTACCCGCGAGTCGTTGCTGCAGAGCGTGTGGGGCTGGGACTTCGACGGCGGTTCGCGCACCGTTGACGTGCACGTGCAGACGCTTCGCCAAAAACTGGGCGAGCATGCCGGCGCCATCGAGACCGTACGCGGCGTGGGCTACCGCTTGGCCGAGCCTTCTGCCGGTGATGGTACCGAAGGTGACGACACCGCGGCCACCGCATCGGAGGAGTAACCCGTGGTCTTCGCCCCCCAGGGAAAACATACGCTGTCGCACCGCGTTTTTGTGACGATCTTTGTCTGCGCCATGGCGGTTATCGCGGCGTTTACGGTGCTGGGTGCGTTCTTTGTGCAAAACACCTTGGCGGATGCCACGAGTGCCAACCTGGCGCAGGAAACCGAGCTCATTGCTGCCGCCCTCGACGAGCAGCAGGAGCCCATCCCGTTCTTGCGTAGCCTCGATCGCGAGGACTTGCGCATCACGCTGATTAACAAGGATGGATCGGTTGCCTACGACAACGAGGCGTCGCCTTCCACACTGCCCAACCATGGCGATCGCCCCGAGGTCATCGAGGCCTTTAAGAGTGGTTTGGGTTCCGCGGAGCGCGCAAGCTCTACGCTCGACGAGATTATGCTGTATCGCGCCGTCGCCCTTGATAACGGCCAGGTTGTCCGCTTGGCGCAGGCCCAGCCTGGCGTTGCGGCGATTTTGCTGTCGATGGTGGCGCCGATGCTGCTTATCGCAGCAGCGGGTGCGGTACTCTCGTTTTTTATGGCGCGCCGCGAGTCCCGTGCCATCATCGCGCCGTTGCAAGAGGTGGATTTGGACCACCCACGCCGTAGCTATGAGCACGCCTATGCCGAGATGGTCCCCATGCTTGAGCGTATCGAGTCGCAGCGCCAGGAGCTCAAGCGCCAAATGGCGGTGCTAGCGGACAACGACCGTATGCGCCGCGAGTTCACGGCGAATATCACTCATGAGCTCAAGACGCCGCTTACGGCGATTTCGGGCTATGCCGAGCTCATCGCAAACGGCATGGTCGAGGGCGAGGACGACCTGCGCAACTTTGGCGGTCGCATCTATCGTGAGGCGGGCCGTTTGGCGGCGCTTGTCAACGACATCCTTACGCTGTCTAACTTGGACGAGGCCGAGCGTGCAACTGAGGGCGAGGCGGTGCCCATTGGGTCCACGGAGCCTATTGAGCTCTCGCGTGCCATCTACGCGGTTGAGCAGCGTCTTGAACAGGTCGCCCGTCAGGCGAATGTGACGATCAGTCATGAGACCAAGCCTGTGGTCATCGAAGGCGTGTCGCGCTTGATCGACGAGCTCATCTATAATCTGGCAAGCAACGCCATCCGCTACAATCGACCCGGCGGTACGGTTACGCTGCAGTGCGGCACCAACGACGAAGGCCATCCGTTCCTCGCGGTCGCCGACACGGGAATCGGTATCGCGCCTGAAGAACAGGGCAAGGTATTTGAGCGGTTCTATCGCGTGGACAAGAGTAGGTCCAAGGCACGCGGCGGAACCGGTCTGGGGCTTGCCATTGTCAAGCATGCGGCTCTGTATCATCACGCCACGCTCGAACTGTCGAGCGAGTTGGGCGTGGGAACCACCATTACGGTGACGTTTCCCATACAGCAGGACGAGCCATTCGCATAGCGATGCAACATAGATATTGATGTAGACGCCGCATTTGACTTTCGGGTTCGGCGTTGTTGTGCAATTTTACGATTGCTTCCGACATTTTTACAGGAGAGCCTGTTTCTTATGTATAGAGTTTGGCCTCGGTAAAAAGATGCGATAACATACGGACAGTTTTGTCAATCCGAACTGGGGAAATGAAAGGCAAGCTGCATGACCCTTCTCGAACTGTTCCAGCTGCTGAAGAAGCACCTCAAGCTGGTCATCACCCTTCCGGTGGTCTGCGCGATCGCCATGGGCATCGTGTCCTTCGCCGCGATGGACAACACCTATACCGCGACGACGAGCATGTACATTCTCGCCAAGACCGACGATAGCGGCCAGATGAGCTACAACGATCTCTCGGCGAGCCAGATGCTTTCCAACGATATCGCCACGCTGCTGGATAGCGATAGCGTTAAGAGCGGCGCCGCCAAGGAACTGGGCCTCACCGATCTGGATGACTACAAGGTGTCTGTTTCCTCCGAGACCACCACGCGTGTCATTACGCTTTCGGTTACCGGCACCGATGCCAAGGAGACGGCTGAGGTCGCAAAGGCCATAGCTAGCTCGGTGAGTACGGTCGCTCAGAACGTCGGCGCTGCCCAGAGCATCAACGTTATCGACGAGGCTAAGACCCCCGAAGCCCCCAGCGGCCCCAAGCGCACGCTGTATATTGCCGTCGCGTTCCTCGCCGGTATCTTTATCGCAGTCGCCTATGTCGTTTTGGCAGACATGCTCAATACCCGCATCCGCGGTGCCGAAGAGGCGGAAGAGCTCCTGGGCATTCCCGTTGTTGGCCGAATTCCGGCTATGAAAGGTGGTAAATAGGCATGGCTAAGGCAAAGAACACCGATAAGCTCGTTGTACAGAATGCCGCCAAGACCCTTCTGGCCAACATCCGCTTTGCGAGCGTGGACGACCCCATTCGCACCATTACCGTCACGTCCTCGATTCCCAACGAGGGCAAGTCTACGGTTTCCATCAACCTTGCCCAGGCTATCGCCACGAGCGGCAAGTCCGTGCTCCTGGTCGAGGCCGATATGCGCCGCAGGTCCCTTTCCGATATGCTCGGCGTTCGTTCGCGCGGCGGACTCTATGCGGTCCTTTCCGAGCAGATCTCCATTGACCAGGCAATTGTCGAGACGGGTCAGAAGAACTTCTACTTCCTCGATGCTGAGCCGCATATTCCCAATCCTGCCGACATCATCGTCTCTCACCGCTTTGCCAAGCTGGTAAAGGCACTGTCCGCCAAGTTCCAGTACGTCATCTTCGACGCTCCCCCGGTCGGCACCTTCATCGATGCTGCCGAGATCGCCAGTCTGACCGACGGCACGCTGTTCGTAGTGCGCGAGGACTTTACCAAGCGCGAAGAGGCGCTCAACGCTATCGGTCAGCTTAAGAAGTCCGAGAAGGTCAAGCTCATCGGTGCCGTTATGAACTACTGCGAGACTGAGACCAGCGAGTACTACTACTCCTACTACACCAAGGACGGTAAGAAGGTGAAGAAGGGCTCCGACGATCAGGGGACTTCCAAAAAGGGCATCTTCACCAACCGAGCAAACGTTTAGTTGATTAAGGCTGACCTATGCGTGACATTCATTGCCATATCTTGCCGGGTGTAGACGACGGCGCCGCCGATCTCGATGAGAGCTTGGCGATGCTCGAGGCTGCCAAGCGGGTCGGTGTAACCAGAATCGTTTGCACTCCTCACTGCCGTGATCCCTATTTTGATTACGACAAGATGTGGGATGCCTTTGAGCTGCTGCGTGATAACGCTGACGGTTTTCCGCTCCAGATGGGCTTCGAGGTCAACCATCGAAAGCTCGTTGAGCTTGGTATCGATGCCGCGGAGCACTTGCATTTCGATGGAACCAACGAGTTTCTGCTCGAGCTTTCGACGCATGCCGATGCCTATGCGTTTAGAGAGTACGAGAACACGATTTACGATTTGCAGTGCCGTGGCTACCAGGTGATCATCGCTCATCCTGAGCGCTATCGTGCGGTTCAAAAGGATGTAAGCGTGGCGGAGCGCCTGGTCGATATGGGCTGCAAGCTGCAGGCTTCGGCGGACTTTATTGCCGGCGGTCGCTTTGGTCGCGAGAAAAAGCCGGCACAGCGCCTGTTCGATCAGAACCTGTACAGCTTCATCGCGAGCGATGCCCATAACGTGGGTCATTACGACTGCCTGGCGAAGGCTCGCGCGAAGTTTAGCGTGCGTGGAGCTCATTTTCGCTAAAATCTGTCCCTAACGTTCGCATTGAATGAAGGGGCAGCCATGGATATTCAACTTAAGACGGGATGCTTTGATGACGCGGCGTTGGTGCGCCGCGTCGTTTTTATGGACGAGCAGGGCTACGAAATCGAGTTCGACCAGATCGATGAGGCTTCTGACTGCATTCATGTGACGCTGTACGCGGATGGTCAACTCGCCGGCTGCTCGCGCGTGTTTCCCGAGGAGTTGGAGCGCGCGGCAGATGCGGAAGCCCTGGTGCCGCCGGCATGCGACATGGACGAAGGCGTTGCGGCGGGGGAGACCTACATTATGGGGCGCGTCGCCGTGCTGCCGGCTATGCGTCGTCGCGGTCTGGCAAGCAAGATTATCGAAGCCAGCGAAGCTGCTGCACGCGATGCCGGCGCCAAGCTCATAAAGTTGCATGCACAGGAGTACGTGCTGCCGCTCTACGTCAAGGCGGGCTACACGCAGATCGCGCCGGTGGACTACGAAGACGAAGGCCAGCCTCATGCCTGGATGGCCAAGCGCATGGGCGACAGATAGGGACGTTCCTTTTAATATGAGCAGGACATTGTCAAGAGGCAAAATCGGGCCTGGCCCCAACGATATGGGGTCAGGCCCTCTCCCTATATCAGCCCGTCCGCGGCGACCTCGGCGTGTCTTACCGACGCTCGTCTTTGCAGTTTAATATCCGCCCGCGGCGATCTCTCGCTGGGCAATCCGTTGCTGCGGCTGAGGCTTCTACGTCGAACCGACAGTCTGTGCACGCGTGTGGCGCCCTGGGCGCTCGCAGAAAAGGGACCTGAGGTTCGCCTCAACGGCTTCGGATCGAACCGCTTCCGGGGTGACTGGCTTATGTGCGGGGGACCGCCCCCCTACGCCTCCTCGGCCATGAGGCCGACCGCCCATACCCAGCAGGCGAGCTCGCGCGCCGTGGCCACGTTCGCCTTGTTGTTGTGGACCCCGCGCGCGAGCAGCGCCTCCCG
>OLNX01001556.1_pt1 | contig 19304 bp, 9 predicted proteins | sample 1672611 | NCBI WGS metagenome assembly OLNX01 (sample SAMEA3136705, study PRJEB25190) | human gut metagenome | reverse complement strand
TCCTTTTGCCGGGGCAATAGGGACACTCTTTGAAAACGCAAAACTCATATTTCCATTGTGGGCGGTAGAAACGGCAAGTGCCGCAATCTTCATCATCTCCGGCACAGCCGGATTGATAGCGGTCAAATCCCGGCTTCTGCTGCATGAGCAGTTCAAACGCCTGTTGCTTGCCCTCTGTGAAATACATTCCGGCTGCGCCTCCTTTCCTGCGGGCATAAAAAAACGCCACAACTTTTTTGAAGCTGCGGCGTGCTATGCAGAAAGGGACGCTATCTCTCGATAACGTCCCTTTTGCTTGGTTATTCACTTGTAACCTGTTTGCCCGCTGTCCATAAACGCGATGATTTAAGGGTTTCTGCTTGTTTTCTTATCTCACCGCGCTTAACCAGCGGCTTTTCTTATTTCGGCATGAAAAAGGCGACCGCCCTATGCGGACGGCCGCCTTTGTTAGTTGTTGTGAAGCTTGCCTTAGGCGCGAGTCTTGATCTCCTCGGTCACCTTCGCAACAAACTCGTCGACGCTCATCTGAACGGTCTCGTTGGAGCGATCGCGGACGGAGATGTTGCCGGCCTCGACCTCCTTCTCGCCCAGGATGAGCATGTAGGGCACGCGGTCGATGCTGCGGGCCTCGCGGATCTTGTAGCCGATCTTCTCGTCGCGGTCGTCGCAGACAACACGGATGCCGGCCTCCTCCAGCTTGGCGCACACCTCGTGAGCGTAGTCGCGGCTCTTCTCGGAGACGGGAAGCGCCTTGACCTGCACGGGAGCCAGCCAGGTGGGGAACTTGCCCGCAAAGTGCTCAATCAGAATACCGATGAAGCGCTCGATGGAGCCAAAGCACACGCGATGCAGCATGATGGGGCGCTTCTTGGTGCCGTCGGCGTCCACGTACTCCAGATCAAAGTTGAGCGGCATCTGGAAGTCGAGCTGGACAGTACCGCACTGCCAGGTACGGCCGAGCGAGTCCTCCAGGTGGAAGTCGATCTTGGGGCCGTAGAAGGCGCCGTCGCCCTCGTTGACCTCGTAGTCCATGTGCAGCTGCTCCAGAGCGGTGCGCAGGCCCTCCTCGGCGCGAGCCCAGTCCTCGTCCGAACCCATGGAGTCCTCGGGGCGGGTGGAAAGCTCAACGTGGTACTTAAAGCCAAACTTCTCGTACACGGAGTCGATGAGGTTGACCACGCCCACGATCTCGTCGGTCAGCTGGTCGGGACGCACAAACAGGTGGGCGTCGTCCTGGTTAAAGCAGCGAACGCGGAACAGGCCGTGCAGGGCGCCGCGCAGCTCGTGACGGTGCACCAGGCCAATCTCGCCGGCGCGGATGGGCAGCTCACGGTAGGAGTGCGGCTTGGAGGCGTACACCAGCACGCCACCCGGGCAGTTCATGGGCTTAATGCAGTACTCTTCGTCGTCGATGACGGTGGAGTACATGTTGTCCTTGTAGTGGTCCCAGTGGCCCGAGGTCTTCCACAGCTGCTTGTTCATGATGAGCGGCGTGGAAATCTCCACGTAGCCGGCCTTGTGGTGGATCTCGCGCCAGTAGTCCAGCAGCGTGTTCTTAAGGATCATGCCGTTGGGCAGGAAGAACGGGAAGCCGGGGGCCTCGTCGCGCATCATAAAGAGGTCCATCTCGCGGCCGATCTTGCGGTGGTCGCGCTTCTTGGCCTCCTCCAGCATGCGCATGTGCTCGTCGAGCTCTTCCTTGGTGGCAAAGGCGACGCCGTTGATGCGGGTGAGCATCTTGTTGTCCTTGTCGCCCTTCCAGTAGGCGCCCGAGACGCCGGTGAGCTTAAAGGCCTTCAGCGCCTTGGTGTAGCAGATGTGGGGGCCGACGCACATGTCGATGTAGTCGCCCTGCTGGTAGAAGGTGATGCGGGCGTCGTCATCCAGGTCGCCGATGTGCTCGACCTTGTACTTCTCGCCGCGCTCCTCCATAAGGGCGATGGCCTCGGCGCGGGGCTTCTCGTACACGGAGAACTTGAGGTTCTCCTTGACGATCTTCTTCATCTCGGCCTCGATCGCGGGGAAGTCGTCCTCGCTGATCTTGACGCCCTCGGGCAGGTCAACGTCGTAGTAGAAGCCGTTGTCGGTCGCGGGACCGTAGGCAAAGTCGGCCTGGGGGTACAGGCGCTTGATGGCCTGCGCCATGATGTGCGCGGCAGAGTGGCGGATGACGTGCGTGACCTCGTCCTGCGGGAGCTCGGCCACCGAACCGTCATTGTAGAGTGCCTTCATGGGTATGTTTTCTCCTCTCGGATGCCTGATGCAAGTGTGTGCGATGCGCTAGGCGTTTTAACTTGCATCATTATAGGCAGGTTGCCTTGGTATACAAGCGCCCGCCGCACCTTAATGGCACGGCGGGCGATTTTCTACGCATGCTTCATCGTGTGGGGGCGGGGTGCGCGTGCGGCGCGGGGCGTTTGCGCGGAATGCCCGCGGTGCGCCCGTGGTTTGCGGCCGGCCCGACGATGGATGCGCTACTGGATGCGAGTTCGGCAGTAGGGGCAGACCTTCCAGTGCGCGTCGAGCGGGCGATGGCAGCTGGGGCACACATTGCGAACCTGGGTGTCGCACACGGGGCAGACGACAAAGTCCTTCTCGATGGGGGCGCCGCACTGCGGGCAGGTGCCGTACTGGGCAAGCTGGCGCTCGCGCAGGGCCATGTCCAGCTCCTGCTCCTCGCGGTCGGACGCGTAGGAGTGCGGGCGCAGGACCAGGTAGGCGATGAGGCCCACAAACGGGATCAGGGCGATGATGCCCCATGCCACGTAGGCGCTGGCGCCGCGGCGGCGAGCGTCGATGAACACATAGACGACCGACAGCACGTACAGGGCGATGATAAAGCCCACGAAGGCATAGATGACGCCCATAAGCTGCGGCGACATGAGCTCGTTGATGTATTTGGACATTGAGGTGTACCTTTCGGAATAATTACAATCCTCTCTAGTTTACCACGGGGTTTGTTTATATCAGGCCACGGCTGGGTACGGGGCTGGCGCGGACACAAACATCTCAATCTGTAACAGGTGGGAGCGGAATCCGGGTCTAGATGTTATGGATCGAGACGCAGGGGTCCCTCCCCGACTTCAATCTCGATCTGTAACATCTGGAGCCCAAATCCTCACCTGACTGTTACAGATCGAGACGAACGGTTGCCGTAGTTGTCGGCAGACGAGGTTGTCGACGTTGCCGGGTCTCCCCTCGCCTGCCGTTGGCGGGTGTTGCGGGGCTGTTCGCCGCATTGCCGCCCTGCTGGGGGTGTGTAGACCGTAGGATGTTCTTATTGACAGCCTGTCAACTCGTCTGGGAGGCACTGTGGCAGAAACGTTTGATATCGCAATTGTGGGCGCGGGCATCACCGGGTGCGCCATCGCACGGCAGCTTGCACGGTTTGACCTGTCCATTTGTGTGGTCGAAGCAGCCAACGATATCGCGCTGGGCGCTTCGAAGGCCAACGGCGGCCTGGTGCACGCCGGCTACGATCCGGAACCGGGCACGGTTAAGGCACAGGTCAACGCCCGTGGCTGCGAGTTGTACGGTACGTGGGCGCAGGAGCTAGGCTTTCTGTTCTGCCGCACCGGGTCGATGGTGTTGGGCTTCAACGACGAGGACCGCGCGCATCTGGAGCAGCTGCGGAGCAATGGCCTTACCAACGGTGTGCCCGAGCTGTCAATCGTCGGACCCGACCGCATCCAGGAATTAGAGCCGCGCGCCAGTGCCGATGCAACGTGCGCGTTGTGGTGCCCCTCGACTGGGTTTGTCGACCCGTTTGAGGTTGCCATCGCCGCGCTGGAAAACGCCGTGGCCAACGGGGTGACGTTTATGCGGTCCGCTCCGGTGGAAGCGATTGAAGTCGCGGGCTCGGGCGACGACGCGCGCTTTACGCTGGCGACCCCCACTGGCAACGTGCGCTGCTGCTACCTGATCAACGCCGCAGGCAACGGAGCCGCGGACATCTCGCACATGGCCGGCGCTGAGGAGTTTCAGATGATCTGGCGTCAGGGCAACATCGTGGTGCTGGACAAGGAGCCGCGCACGCTCATGCCGCTCTACCCCGTTCCGACGCCAGTGTCGAAGGGCGTTATCGTGACGGGCACTGCGCATGGCAACACCGCGATCACCGCCACGGCTGCCGTGCGCGAGCCGGGCGACACGCAGACCTATGCGAGCGATGTGGACGCGCTGCTGACCGGCGCGCGCAAGCTGGTGCCCGATCTGGATACGCGCCGCGTGGTGCGCGCATTTGCCGGCGGGCGTCCGGTCATTCAGGGAACGAACGACTTCTTTATTGGACAGTCGGCCGTGGTGCCGGGGCTTTTCCAGGCGGCGGGCATTCAGTCGCCGGGTGTGGCGAGCGCGCCGGCCATTGCCGAGCGCATGGAGCACGTGATGCGCGAGGCGGGCGTGGAACTGCGCGAACGTTCCGATTGGGATCCGATTCGTCGCGCGCCGGACGACTTTGACCTTGCGCCGCTCGCGCGCAAGGAGGAGCTGATTGAGTCCGATCCCGCGTGGGGGCAGATCGTCTGCCGCTGCGAGACGGTGCCCGAGGCCGAGATCGTGGCCGCGATTCGACGACGCCCGGGCGCAGTTTCGGTCGAGGGCGTCAAGCGCCGCTGCCGTGCCGGCATGGGTCGGTGCCAAAGTGGTTTTTGCCAGAGCCGCGTGGTTGCGATCCTTGCCCGCGAGTTGGGCTGCGACCCCAGCGAGGTGCTGTTGGAGGATGCCGGATCTTGGTTGGTCGAGGGACTGCTGAAGGGGGTGCGCTAGGATGGCGGAATTCAAATCGAGCGCGATTGATAGCGGCACCGTTGAGGCCGTGGCAACGCAGGCCTTCGACGTGGTCGTTATCGGCGGCGGACCTGCCGGCATGGCGGCCGCGCTGGCCGCGCATAAGGTAGGCGCACGCGTGGCCATCGTGGAGCGCGAGCAGCACTTGGGCGGAATCCTCCGCCAGTGCATCCACCCCGGCTTTGGCCTGTCGCACTTTAAACAGGAGCTCACCGGTCCCGAGTACGCGCATCGCTTTATCGACCAGGTGCACGCAACCGACATTGCGCTGTTCCTGAACAGCATGGTGATCGGGGTTGATTCGGGCGAGGACACGGGCGCGTCGAGCGCGGAGGAAGTTGCGGGAACCGCCGCAGTCCATACCGTCACGCTCATGAATCCCTCCGGCATGCTGCAGCTCACCGGGCGCGCGGTCGTCCTTGCCATGGGTTGCCGTGAGCGCACCCGCAGCGAGATCAAGATCCCCGGCAGTCGTCCCGCTGGCGTGTTTACGGCCGGCCTGGCGCAGCGATACATCAATATCGAGAACCTCAAACCCGGCTCGCGCGTCGTCATTTTGGGCTCGGGCGACATCGGGCTGATCATGGCACGTCGCTGCACGCTCGAGGGGATTTCGGTCGAGGGCGTGTACGAGCTCATGCCGTACGCCAACGGTCTGCGCCGCAACGTCAAGAACTGCCTGGAGGACTTTGGAATTCCGCTGCACCTGTCCACCACCGTGACGCGTGTGATCGGGCACGATCGCGTGGAAGCCGTCGAGGTGAGTCAGGTCGATGAGCACCTGGCTCCCATTCCAGGGACCGAGCGCGTTGTTCCATGCGACACGTTGCTGCTTTCGGTGGGCCTGATTCCCGAGAACGAGCTTTCGGTTTCCGCGGGTGTAGAGCTTGACCCGTGCACGCGCGGCGCCGTGGTGGACCAGAGCCTGCAAACGGTTGTGCCGGGCATCTTTGCCTGTGGAAACGTGTTGCACGTGCACGACCTGGCGGACAATGTGACGACCGAGTCCGAGAGGGCTGGCGCAGCTGCAGCGGCGTACGCGCTGGGGACCGAAGCGGGCGCCGTTCCGGACTGCGAGCTCACCGTCTCCCCTGCCGGCATCGCGGGCTACGCGCTGCCGGGACGCATTACGGCCGTGGCGCTCACCAAGCTCAACTTCCGCGTGCGCCGACCCGTCGACGCCGCCCGCATGCGCATTCTGGCTGGCGACGAGAAGCTGTTCGCCGGCAAGGCCCGCGCGTTTAAGCCGAGCGTTATGGAAAGCTTCCCGCTACCGGCAAAGGTGATTCAGCATGCGCTCGACCTAGGTGCCAGCGAGATTATCCTATCTGTCGATCCCGTTGAGGAGGCATAGCTCATGAGCACGAATGCGACCGAAACGCTGCAGTTCAACTGCACCACTTGCCCATCCGAGTGCCTTCTGACCGTAGAGGTAGAGCGTGACGCAGACGGCGCCGTGGCAGAAGTGCGCTCCGTGACCGGCAACAGTTGCCCGCGCGGTGATAAGTTCGCACATCAGGAACTCACCTGCCCCATGCGCGTGCTCACGACGACCGTGGCCGTCTCCGGCGGCGACGAAGCCCTGCTCCCCGTGCGCACCGCCGAAGCCATCCCGCTAGAACTCCACGCCCAAGCCATGGCCCTCATCCGCGGCGTGGTCGTCGAGGCCCCCATCCGCATGGGCGACATCGTGCTAGAGAACCTCCTAGACACCAACATCAACCTAATCGCCAGCATGGACATCGACCCTGCCTAAGTAGCCAATTAGGGACGAGGCTCTTTTAGCTACCCCGCCACCTACCCGGTCCTCCTCCGCAGTTGCGGTGAAATACGGACTGTTTTATGGCTTCAAGCCGCTAAACAGTCCGTATTTCACCGCAACTTATGAGGGCCGCACGGGATGCAAAGGAGTGTCCCAAGGTGCCGGCATAAAAGGAACGTCCCTAGCTGCCGGGCTTGGGATACCATGGTGGCAACCTAGCGAAAGGACGATGTATGGCACATGTCGATGACCAGCGTGTGGCGCGCGTGCTCGATGCGCTCGAGGCTCAGCACCCCGGCGCGCAGCTGCTCGTAAACGACCCGTGTTCGATTTATTACCTGACCGGCTTTTATGCCGATATGTTCGAGCGTTTTTGCGGCGCGCTGCTCGCACGCGGTAGCGAGCCCGTGATCCTGGTCAACGCCCTGCATCAGCTGCCCGAGTATGACAATGCCCGCGTCGCCTACCACACCGATACCGACGTCGTGGCCGACGCCATCGCTCGCGAGGTCGATCCGACCAAACCACTCGGCATCGACACCGTTATGCGCTCCGGCTTTTTGATGCCCCTTATGGATCGTCACGCCGCAAGCGAGTTCTTCCTGGGCGACTTTGCCGTCACCGTCGCACACGCCCACAAGGACGAAGCCGAGCAGGAGCTAATGCGCGCGTCCTCGGCCGCTAACGACGCCGTGATGTCCGACGCCATCAAGCTCGTCCACGAGGGCGTAACGGAGCGCGAAATTGCCGACCAGATGCTCGGTCTGTACCGCAATCACGGCTGCGAGGGCTTTAGCTTTCCGCCCATCGTAAGCTTTGGCGCCAACGCCGGCGACCCGCACCACGAGCCTGACGACACCGTACTCAAGCGCGGCGACGTGGTGCTGTTCGACATTGGCGGGCGCCGCCGCAACTACTGCTCGGACATGACGCGCACGTTCTTTTGGGGCGAGCCGGAAGAGGAGACGGCACGCATCTACGACATCGTGCGCCGCGCCAACGAGGCCGCCGAATCACTTATCGCCCCGGGCATGCGTATGTGCGACCTGGACCGCGCCGCGCGCGACGTGATTGAGGATGCAGGCTATGGACAGTACTTTACGCACCGCCTGGGACACTCGATCGGCCTGCAGGATCACGAGCCGGGCGACGTCTCGCTCGTCAACGAGCAGGTCATAGAGCCTGGCATGACGTTCTCTATCGAGCCGGGCATCTACCTCCCCGGCCACACCGGCGTCCGCATCGAAGACCTGGCCCTGGTCACTGAGTCCGACGTCGAGATCCTCAACGCCTACCCCCACGATCCGGTCCGCCTCGACTAGGCAATGCGGCAAAGGGACAGCCCCTTTGCCGCATTACATTAATGCCGCCACGAAAACGAGCTATCTACTACGTATAACCCGCATGGGTCGACCATGCGGGTCTTTTTTGAAAATTGGCAACCAATCTACCTGCGGTTTTAATTTCGCAATTCTCGGCGTAGTCGAGGGCATCCGCTAAAACGTAGTAGATAGGCCCATTTCGTGGCGAGCAAATCACTCTAAGGCGCAGGGCAGCCAAACGAAAGGCCTCCCGGCCCTCGTGGTTTACGAGGACCGGGAGGCCTTCTTGTGTCCTAGAGTCCTAAAGCTCTAAGCTCGCAGCCTTACTCCGCGCGATGGCGCAGCTTTTCAATCGCTGCGGCAATCAGCGCCAGCAGGCCGGTTCCGCCCAGTGCGGCGACGGTCACAGCCGTGTTGTCACCCGTCTGGGCCAGGCTTCCCGAGGCAGCCTTCTTGCCATCCTTCTTCGCATCCGAAGCCGGCTTGGCATCGGACTTGCCGCCGTTATCCTTGCCAACCTCCGGCTTCTGCTCAACGACCGGCTCAACAACCTCAACGGTCACCGAAGCGGTGAACTGCTGGGCTGCCGGCGCCTCCGCGACGCCATCTTCGTCAGCCAGCGAGATCGCCACAGCCCCGCCATTCACGTCCAACGTCGCCGTAATGACAACGGTGCCGTTCTTGAGGGCCTTGACCTTGCCGTTCTCGACCGTCGCGATCGTCGGATCGGACGAGGTCCACGTCACAGAACCGCGAAGCATTGCGCCGTCGCCCGCGTTTTCTGCTGCGGCGGCAAGGTCGATCTCCTTGCCGCGCTCTACCTTGAGCGTGGTCTCGGCGGTCGTTGGCTTACCGTTCTGGTCAACGATCACCATACCTTTAGCAGCAGGGCGCGGCTTAACGACCACATCGCAACGCACCGTCAACTCCGTACCGTGCACCTTACCGGTCACGGTCACGTCATCGGCACCCCACTCCAATGCGGGAACATTCTCCCAATCGATGTCGTAGTCCTTCTGGCTGCCGTCTTTCATGGTCACGGCGACCTTCTTGGGCAGCGCCTTCAGCACTTCGGCGGCAGAGCTTGCCTCAAACACCTCAACGGGAGCGAACGTCGCAGGCTTCACGGGAACCTCGCTTGCCGGCGTCTCGACGACCAGCTTGCAGGCCGACTTGAGCGTCGTGCCCTCAACGGACCCCTCGATCGTGTACTCGCCAACAGCGGCAAGCTGCTTGTCGAGCCCGTTCGTGTTCCACGTAACCGCAGCCAGATCCGTGTGGCCGTCGGTGTAGGTCACGCTAACGGTCTTAGGCAGATGGCTCGTCACCGCATCGGCCTTCACGTCGCGCTCGACCGTAATCTGCGGCGTCTCGGCTACCTTATTGATCGTCGTCGTGGAGGTAACGACGACCTCGACCGGCAGGTTGCCGTTCACCGTCACGCCCTTGGCGACAACGGTTTTGCCATAGGTGGCGGCAGCGGCGGGGACCTCGGTCCACGTAATCTCAGACTCCGCCGTCGTCTTTCCGTCCTTCATGCGAACGGTCGCCTTCACGCCCTTGAGCGCATCACGCACGACATCGGCGGACGAATTCTCGGGAACGCTAACGCCCGCGACAGGCTCAACAGAGGCCGGAATCTCGGCATCGCTCTTCACGACCGTGACGGTACATTTAGCCTTGACCGAAGTGCCCTCGACCGTGCCCTCAAGCGCAACATCACCCAGCTTGCCCAAGGAATCTGCCGTAAGCGGGGTCTTATCCCACGTAACGGCAGCGGTCTTCGTCGAGTCGTCGGACATGTTGAGGGTCACCTGGGCAGGCAGCACGATGTCAGCAGCAGCCGTGTTGCGGGCAACCGAAAGTTTGACGCCAGCGATGCTCTCGACGACCGGCACCAGGTTGACCGTAGCCTTGACCTCAAAGCTGCCAACCGCGGTTTTACCCGTAATGACGACACTCGTGCCGTCGTTCTTAATGGTGAGGGCCTCCTTGGAAGCAGTCCAGTCAATCTTCGAATCGACCTCGGAGCCGTCCTTCATGGCAACCTTCACGGTCTTGGGCAGTGCGGCCAAAACGGCATCGGGCTTCGCCCCGTCGTCGAGCGTCACAGCGTCAACCGTGCCGGCCAGGTGATCAGGAATCTCGCGCAGTGGCTTGACGACCTTGATGGTGCACTCCGCCTTCTGATCCGTGCCGGCAACCGTGCCCTTAACCGTGACCTTGCCCTCCTTGGCAAAGTCCTTGTCGGAGAGGCCCTTGGTGTCCCACTTCACGTCGACCTCGGCGTCAGAGCCATCAGAATAGACAGCCGTAACCTTTTTAGGTAGCTTAGCCAAAGCTTCCGATGCCTTAGTGTCGCGCTCGACTTCAATGTCATCGGCAGCGTCAAGGCTCACGATATGCGCACTCACCTTGACCTTGACCTTCACGGTCATGCCGTTATCCGTCAGGCCCGTGACCTCAAACTCGTTACCGGCGCGGCCCAGGCTGTCGACCTGCGTCCACTCAACGGGCGTCTCGTTCTTGGTCTTGCCGTCCTTCATGACAACCGTCACCTTGGACGGCAGCTTTTCCATAAGGTCGCTGACCTTGGCATTGTCCGCAATCTCAATAGCATCGATCGGCTCGACGTAGTCGGGCGTCTGGGCCTTCTGATCCACCACGGTCACATTGCAGGTTACCTTAGCGCCGTTGAGCTTAACCGTGCCCGTGATCTCCACGGTGCCGGTTCCGTTGAGCAGCTTGACCGTGACGTTAGAAAGATCCCACACGTCAATGTCGAGCAGATCGGTCGAGCCATCGGAATAGGTCGCCACAACCTGCTTGGGCATCTGGGCGTACAGTTCCTGCTTGGACGTACCACTGGCGACGCTAAACGACTTGGCCTCGAGCTTGGTGATGGTTCGCGGCGCCTCGGAGACGTTGACGTACACGATGGCGTTGACGTTGTCGACATCCTTGAGCTTGCCAACGAGTTTGTACGTGCCCTTCTTGGCGAGCGGCTTGGAAAGGTCGAGGCCATCGGTGTCGGTCCACTTTTCGATCTCGATGCCGCCTAAACTGCCGCGAGTATCCCGCGCTGAGCCATCCGAGTAATATACGGACACGGCATCGGGCAGCTCCAGCATCGATCCGACCGTGGTGTTGACCACGACGGCCTCGGGCTGCAGCGCCACCTTCTTCGCCTTCTTGTCGGCAACCGTCACCTTGGCGGTCACGTTACCGTTCTCATCCACGCCGACCTTCTGGCCCTCATCGTCCACAAGCGCCATGACGGCAGCGGCATCGAAGCCGACCACATGACCCGTTGCATAGAACGTGCCGGGCTGCTCGTACTTCTCGGGCGCAATCGGATCCCAATCAATAGCCGCCGTCGAAACGGAGCCGTCACTCAACTCGACCGCCATCTTGGCCGGCATAGCAGGCGCAGTGCCCGCCTTAGTGGTCACTGCGGTCTCGCCGTTATCTATAGCCTTCTCAACGCCTTGGATAACGATCTTAGTCTGAACAGTGAGGCCCGTGTTGGTGCCGTCGACGTATCCGTTAAGGCCGCTTGCAAGCAACGTGCCGGACAGCGTCGTGACCTGACCCGGCTCTCCGGTGTAAACCGAGGGGCGAATGTAATCCCACCGAACCTGGGCATTGTGCGTTTTGCCATCACTCGTGGCAACTGAGACATTCCACGGTAGCTCAGGGACGACGCCATTGGCCGTGGCAATGCGCTCAGGAACGGCAACGGAGGTGACGGAACAGACGTCAACAGTGATCGTTGCCTCGGCACCACCCTGGAGTTTGCCCTTCACCTTAAACGAACCGTCCTTGGCATACGCGTCTTCGGCAACGCGGTCCCATGTGACCTTTTCGCGCTGGGGCTCAGAAGACACATCGTTGTCGTATCGAACCTCAAGGTATTCCGGCAGCATCGGCTTGGTGCCGGGGACGGTCCATGTGGTTCCGCCCTGCACCGAGGTCGCCTTACTCGCGATCTTAACGGTGGCAGTGATCGGAACGTCGACCGTCTGCATGCCGTTCCCCGTGCTAATGCTAATTGTTGCAGTGCCGCGGACTACGCCGCCCTGGGTCCAATCGAAGCCCTTCGTGTTCCACTTGGCCTCGGCGTATTTGTGCGAATAATCCGGATGCTCGACCGCATCGGGACTGACAAGATCGACATAGCTGGGAAGCATGGCGGTGCCGTCGCTGCCCTTGAGCACCGTAATGGTTTGCGGCTGAGCCTCCCAGTTTTTAGTCACGATGACATGGACCTTCACGGGGATTTTCGTTCCGGCGACCGTTCCGGTAATCGTGCAGTCCTTCTGGGGGCACCTATCGTAGGTATCCCAGTTGACGCCGAGACTGTCAAAAGTCGTTCCGTCCTGCAATGCGCCGGACACGTAGAAGTAGTCCAGATTGACTTCCTCACCGGGATAGATAACGCGCCAGTCCTCGTACGACTGTCCAAGCGTGACGCCGTTATCGCTGTAGTTGTTGACACCCTTGACCTCGCCGCACACCGCAGTCGCATGGATCTTTGCCAGCGAGTCGGCGACCGTACCGGTAATTTCGTACTCGCCCGGCTTGCCGTCCAGCAGCTCTTGAGGAAACTCATCCCAGCTATAAGGCTGTCCCGAGGAATACCTGGGGTAGTAGGAGCTACCGTCAGACAAATACAGATCGGACAGATAGCGCGGAGCCAGAAGTCCGGCGCCGGGAATATAGGGAATCTTGCCGATGTTGTTATCTTCGAGATCACAGATATTGACCGTCGCCGTAACCGGGATGCTGGAACCGGTAAAGTATCCGTTGACCGTAATCTGGCCAAGGTTCTTTAGGGCGTCCTGGCTAATCGTCGACCACTGAACGGGGAAACTGCCTCGCGAACCATTCCACATCGTGGCCTCGATTGAATCGGGCATATTGGGCTGGCATCCAATAAGCGTGCTTGTCGATGTCGAGGAAGGCATCTGCAGGGCGCGGACGGAGATGGTCGCCGTAACTCGATTGCTGTCACCCAGCTCCACCTGACTAGTCGACGAAGATGAGGTATTGGTCCAATATGTCAGCGAGCCGGAAAGCTTAAATGACCCCTCGTTTGCCACCTGTGTGTCCAAAATGGGATCCCACGCAATGTTGCACTGCTTCTTTGTACCGTCGGTAAATGTAACTAAAACGCCGCCGGGAAGACCGCTGCCCGTTGTAGGGCGTACGCCGACGGGGGTGTTGACGGGGGCAAGAGGATCGATAGAGGCAACTTCCCTGACCTCGACCTGAGCAGTCACCTTAAGGCCGTTAACAGGTGACGCATCATACGACGCGAGCGTGCCCGTGACCGTATAGGTGCCGGCCTTTTGAAATTGAGACACATCGGCGTTGTCCCAAGTAACCTGATAGCCGTGAGAGTATATGGTGTTATTCGACTGAGTGACGGGGAAATAGACATACGTGCTTAGAGGAGTGTTGTCTCCGACCACGCGCTCGAACCTCAGCGAATTAAGATCGAGCACGTCCTTGGGGTCCTTGACAGTGACAGTACAAGTAACCTCACGGTTATCAAAACCATTGAGTTTGCCTTTAACCGTAAACGTTCCCACTTTAGAGTAAAGCGACGCGTCAACAGGATCCCAAGATACCGGGACCTGCTCGGTAGCACCGTTATCAAAGACAACCGAAGCAGAATACGGCAGAGACGGGACCTCACCGGTTAGGGTCGTACACGTCAACTCGGTCTGGACGCTCTTGACCGCACGAACATACACGGTGCAGTACACGAGCATGGAGGGGCAGTCCTTTATATGGCCCTCAACAATAAACGTGCCCGCATTCTGGTACTGGTCCTCGGAAATTTCATTCCACACAACCGGGCACGACCGGGACTCACCATTGGAGTAGTAAACGGACACGCTCGAAGTCAGCGTGGGCGCAAATCCCGCTGCGGTCCATGTGGACCACTGAGTGCCACCCGTTGTGCGGGGAGCGTAGACTTTGAGAACACCGGCCACATCGAACGGCTCAGCGAGCGAGAACCATTGACCGTTAGCGTATCCACCGCGAATCTGGCCTGTGATGGCGATTTCGGACTCTTCGGTTGCTGAGGCAAACGTCTCTATCGACTTTTCATCCCACTGCACAAAAGCAGAGCCCTCGGTGCCGTCAGACCATTTTACCTTCACTTCAGGGGATGGCACATAGTCGCCGTTATCGAAGCCGACATACTTTTCAATGATGGGATTAGATTCGACCGAAACGACTTTATGGCCGTTTTCGCTGGTCGGTGCAACGACGTTGGCTGCGTCAACTGCCGCCGGATCCGCCGCGGCAGCTTCGACAACCACGCGTTGCTTGACCGTCTGCGTGGCACCATCGACGGTACCCTCAAACTCATACGAGCCGACAGGCAGCTGCGCCAGAGTTGCCGGAGCATCAGCACCGTTTAACTTCCAGGTGACATTTTCCTGCTTGGTGGTACCGCTCTCGTAGGTTGCCGCCACGGTTTGAGGTAGCGTGGCGTCGGAGCCCTCGGCAACATGCAGGTCGGTCAGGTCCGCAAGCGAGGTGATCTTGTCGACCGCCTGGTCTTCCGAGGTTGCCTGGCCGGTGTCCGCAGACGCGGCAGCCGCACCCGTCGCATCGCTTTGCTCGGCAACGACTTGGGTGGTATCACCCTGCATCATCTCGGCGAACGCCTGCGGCGGCACCGAGCCGACCGTCATCGTCAGAGCCAGACCCGCGGTAATTGCCGCGTTGACATGCCTTCTGTTCATGTTTCCTCCCGACACGCTCAACGGACCAAATGGCACGGGTCCGATTGGCAAGTTAAGTTGAGCGTATGCTTCGTAGGAGGAACAATGCAATATGCCACAGGTTAAGCGGCATAAATGATTTCGTAAACGGGCACCCAAATTAGCTGCTTTTGAGTTGCGGTGATATACGGACCGTTTGAGGCTTCTGGCTTGTAAAACAGTCCGTATTTCACCGCAACTGATGAGGGGGTATGGGTTAACGGAGCAAGCCGGCTACTTCGCCGGCTAGGGTGATGGTGCCGGCTGCTACGAAGGGCTCGCTCGCGGCATCGAGGGCTGCGAGGGCCTCGGATACGCTGGGGTACACGCCCGTGAGCTTATCGGCGTCCACCAGAGCAGCGAGCTCCTCCGCCGGCAGAGCACGATCGGAATCGGTCTGGGTCACGACCACGCGGGGGAACGCCGGAATCAGTACGTCGACGATGCCCGCCACGTCCTTGTCGGCCAGCGCGGCACATAGCAGCGTGGGGCGATTCTCCACGCACGCGTCGATCTCATTCAGCGCGCTCACAAAGTTCTCGCAGCTCTGAGGGTTATGGCAGGCGTCGATCAGCTTGAGCGGTTCAGTTCCCAGCACATCAAATCGGCCCGGCGTGGGGCAGCCCATAAGCGACGCATCGAGCTTGTCATGGTCGAGCTCGCGACCCAGATAGCTCTCGCACAGCATAATCGCGCACGCAGCATTCTGCGGCTGATACGCCGGCTTAACCATGCTCGACGTATAGATGGCACGCGGCGTAGTGCAGCTAAACTCCACGGTATCGCCCACGTGAGCCGGAACCTTGGTCGTGGCATGGTTCACCACCAGCGGCACAATGCCGCACTCGCGACAACGTGCATCCATCACGCGTTGAACGCTCGCCTCATGCGTGCCCTCGCCCAAAACAACCAGACGTCCAGGCTTAATAACCGCAGCCTTCTCCCCCGCAATGGCCTCGAGCGTATCGCCCAAAATACGTGTGTGATCAAGCCCAATGCCCGTAATGGCAACGGCGACGGGATCGGTCGCACTCGTAGCATCCCAGCGTCCGCCCATGCCAACCTCAAGCACGGCAACATCCACGCGAGCCTCGGCAAACACCACAAGTGCAGCAGCCGTCAACAGGTCAAACGGCGTGATGGTATAGGCACGCTCCCCCGCCGCCACACGACGGGCATTCACTCGATGCCCCGCCTCAACAGCGGCCGAAACGCCACGGGCGAATGCCTCATCGCTCACGACGCATCCATCGACTTCCATGCGCTCGGGATAGCGCACCAGCTGCGGCGACGTATACAGCGCGGTCTTGAGCCCCTCACCACGAAGAATGGCAGCCGAAAAACGCGTAGTCGAAGTCTTGCCATTGGTACCGGCAACCTGAATGCAATCAAAGTACTCGTCCGGACGCCCCAGCTCATCGAGCATATCGACAACCGTCTCAAGCAGAGGCCCAGCATCCCCAGAAATCCGCCCCGTATCAGCAGCAAGCCCAACAGCCTCATCAAACGAAAGCAACTCAAACGAGAACGGCACCGAATACAACCCAGAACGCTTCGCCATAGCCAAAGTCCCCTCAACATAAAAAGAGGCCCGTAACAAACAACGAGCCCCTCCCATTCAAAATTTCAGCCAAACACCGCTTTGCAGCGACCTCAAGGCCACAACCCAGCGGCCCTAACAGGCAGATGCAAGCAACCACGTAAACGAACTGGGAGCGGTTTGGGGCTTTGCTCGATACAAGTTCCGCACGAGCCGAAGGCCACTTAATGTGGCCTTCGTGCGAGCAGGACTGTCCGCAGTAGCGAGCAATGCCCCAAACCGCGTCCCCCAGTACCGCCTACGAGAAGTCAGCAACCTGAGCAGTCAGCGCCGCCAGGATCTCCTTGAGCTCAGCTGCACGGTCCCTCTTCTTCTGGACCACTGCGGGCGCGGCCTTGGCCACGAAGCCCTCGTTGGCAAGCGTCTTCTCGCAGCCGGCGAGCTCCTTCTGGGCCGCGGCGATCTCCTTCTCCAGGCGCGCCTTCTCGGCCGAAAGATCGACCTTGCCCTCGAGCACCACAAAGACCTCGACGCCGCTGTCGACCACGGCAATGCTCGCAGCCGGCTTCTCGACGTCGGTACCCATGACCAGCGAGGCAGTGTTGGCCAGCGGCTCAATCGTGGAGCGCAGGCTCTCGAGCTTCTCGATGTCCTCGGCACCGGCGCGCACGACCACGTCGAGCTCGGCCTTGGGGCTCAAGCGATAACGCGAACGTGTGGCGCGGGCGGCGGAAACGACGGTGCGGCACAGCTCAAATGCGCGCTCGGCGGGCTCGTCGACATACTTGGCGTAGTCGGCGGGCTCCGGCCACTTGGCGATCATGAGCGCCTCGGCACGGTCAACGTTGCCCTCGGCATCAAGATCGAGCACGCTTGCCGGCATGTTGTCCCAGATCTCCTCGGTAACAAACGGCATGAGCGGGTGCATCAGGCGAATGGAGGTATCAAGCACAAAGATCAGGTTGCGCTGCGCCTGCAGACGGCCCTCACCCTTCAGGCGGGCCTTGGTGACCTCGACGTACCAGTCGCAGACCTCATTCCAGAAGAACTGCTGCACGCCGCGGGCCATGTCGCCAAAGGTGTAGTTCTCAATACCCTCGGTGACCATCTTCACGGCCTTTGCCAGGCGGCTGAACATCCAGGCGTCGGCCGGCGTCTCCACGACGGGCTCACCGGGCGTGTAGCCCTCCATGTTCATGAGCAGGAAGCGGCTGGCGTTCCAGATCTTGGTCACAAACGACTTGGCCTGCTCGGTACGTGGACTGTCGATAAGCTTCTTAGTCTTCTTGTCGATGTTCGCGTCGAACTTAACATCCTGGTTGTTGGTGCACAGCGTAAGCAGGTTGTAGCGCATGGCGTCGGCGCCGTACATGCCAATGAGGTCCATGGGGTCAACGCCGTTGCCCTTGGACTTGGACATGCGGCTGCCGTCCTTGGCCAGAATCGTCGGGTAGATGACGACGTCCTTAAACGGCACCTCGTCCAGGAAGTACAGCGAGCTCATGACCATGCGAGCAACCCACAGCGCGATGATGTCGCGCGCGGTGACGAGCGCCGTCGTGGGGTGATGCCCCTCGAGCAGCTCCGGCTTTTGCGGCCAGCCCTGCGTGGCGAAAGTCCACAGCTGCGAGCTAAACCACGTGTCCAACACGTTCTCGTCCTGGTGCACGTGATGACCGCCGCACTTGGGGCACACATCGGTGTCCTCGGTAAGGGCGTCCTCCCAGCCGCAGTCCTCGCAGTAGAACACGGGGATGCGGTGGCCCCACCACAGCTGGCGGCTGATACACCAGTCCTTGAGGTTCTCCATCCAGGTGGTGTAGGTCTGCGTCCAACGCGCGGGATGGAAGGTGACCTTGCCAGAGTTGACGGCGTCGAGCGCCGGCCCCTTGAGCTTATCGACGGCGACGAACCACTGCTCAGACAGCCACGGCTCCAGTGCGGCGTCGCAACGGTAGCAGTGCATGACGGAGTGATCGAGGTCCTCGACGTGATCGAGCAGGTCGTGCTCCTCGAACCACTTGATGACGGCCTCGCGGCACTCGTCGCGGTTCATGCCGGTGAACTCGCCGTAGCCTTCGACGACCACCGCGTGCTCGTCGAAAATGTTGATCTGCGGCAGGTCGTGGGCCTGACCCATGGCGTAATCGTTGGGGTCGTGAGCCGGGGTGACCTTGACGAAGCCGGAGCCAAAGTTGGCGTCGACATGCCAATCCTCAAAGATAGGAATCTCGCGGTCGACGATGGGGAGCTTGACGGTCTTACCCACGAAGGCGGCCTTCTCGGGGTCCTTCGGGGAAACGGCGACGCCCGTGTCGCCGAGCATGGTCTCGGGGCGCGTGGTGGCGACGACAATGTAGTCCTGGCCGTTGACCGGCTCGGTCAGCGGATAGCGCAGGTGCCACAGATGGCCCTTCTCGTCCTTGTACTCGGCCTCGTCGTCCGAGATGGCGGTGGTGCAGTTGGGGCACCAGTTGACGATGCGCTTGCCGCGGTAGATCAGACCGTCGTGGTACCAGTCGCAGAAGACCTTGCGCACAGCCTGCGCGTAGTCCTCGTCCATGGTAAAGCGCTCGTTATCGAAGTCAACGGAGCAGCCCATACGCTTAATCTGCTCGACGATGATGCCGCCGTACTCGTGGGTCCAATCCCAGCAAGCGTCGACAAACTTGTCGCGACCGATCTCCAGGCGGCTAATGCCCTCGCTCTTGAGTTTCTTGTCGACCTTGGTCTGCGTAGCGATACCGGCGTGGTCGGTGCCCAGCACCCAGCGCGTGGACTTGCCGCGCATGCGGGCCATACGAATGATGGCGTCCTGGATGGAGTCGTCGGTGGCGTGACCCATGTGGAGCTTGCCGGTCACGTTGGGAGGCGGAATGGTGACGGTGCAGTCGCCCACGCCCTCGCGGCGCTTATAGTAACCGCCGTCGAGCCACTTCTGCAGGATCGCCGGCTCGTTGGTCGACGGATCGTAATTCTTGGGCATCTCTTCCATATATCTCTCCCTGTCCCGCCGGCGTGTCCGCCTGCTTGGTTTTCGCTCGGTCAGGTCCTGGCTCGCACGAAGAGCACATTAAGTGCTCTTCGGCTCGTGCGGAACTCGCGATAAA
>OLNX01001555.1_pt1 | contig 19328 bp, 20 predicted proteins | sample 1672611 | NCBI WGS metagenome assembly OLNX01 (sample SAMEA3136705, study PRJEB25190) | human gut metagenome | reverse complement strand
CCGCGCCGACGATCACCAGCGGAACGCCCACCCGCGCCGCCTGCGCAGTTACTAAACGCCCGCGCACTATACCGCCCGCGCGGTAATTACTAAACGCGCCTGTACGCACCCGCGCCCGCCCGTGCGCGGTAGGTACTGCGCGCGCGTACATTTAGCTTTGCGGGTTCGAGAGCGCAAAAGTTGGGTAGGTATGAGGGCGTTTTTTCACTTCCCCTTGGGCCGGGCGGAAAAAGTAAAGGGGGGGTCAAAAAAATAAAATTGGGCAGAAATGAGGGCCGGGGCGCGGGCTTGGTGGCAGGCACGGGAGAGCCGGAGGCGGCGCAGGAGAGGGAAAGCCGGAGCGGTGCAGAAACGGGAAAGCCGGGGTGGTGCTGCCCGGCGCGGCGTGGTGGAGGGCAAAAAAAATAAAGGCAAGCACATTTTTGTGCAAGCCTTTTTCAATCCTGCATATCGCCGGTGAGCCATTCAATGGTCACGCCGAGAACGCGGGCAAATATGACAAGTTCATAATCAGTTACAAAGCGCAGGCCGGTTTCTATGCGGCTGATCGCCTCGCGCCCTATGCCAAGACCGGCCACTTGGAGCTTGGCGGCAAGTGCGTCTTGCGAGAGGCGCTGCGCGGTGCGGGCTTGGTGGATTCTATCGCCGGAGATATTGGCCTTGCCCTCGTATGTATAAATCTTCAAACCTTTTCACCTCGCTTTACTTGACAATAGCATTTTTTACGCTTAATCTTGTAATAAAGATTTACAAAACATAAAAAAGCATAGAAAAAAGTAAAAATGATTTACAAATGAAGCGGAGGCCGGGCAATATGAAAAAGCAGCAGGAACGGAGAAGCGGGCGGAAATGGCGAGTTGCATTGGTGGCGGCGGCGCTGGGCTTGGCACTGGCCGGGTGCAGCGCGAGTGCAGCCAGCAGCCACGAACACGAATGGGAGGCGGCGACCTGCGAAACGCCGCGCGTGTGCAAGACCTGCGGGGAAACCGATGGTGAACCGCTGGGCCATACTTGGCAGGAGGCCACCTGCCTTGCCCCAAAGACCTGTACCGTGTGCGGAAAAACGGAGGGGCGGAAATCGGAAGATCATGTGTGGGGTGAGGCCACCTGCACAGAGCGGGAAAAGTGTGTGCTTTGCGGCCGGGAAAATTTGCACAGTGAACCGCTGGGGCATGACTGGATTGCACCGACATTGGAGGCACCCTATACCTGCGCCCGGTGCGGTGAACAGCAAGGAGAGCCGCTGCAACTAAGCTCGTTTAACCGGGGCCGCTATAACAAGTGGAAAGAAAACCCGACAAAAGAGCAGTATGTTGGCATGAGCGGCTATGTTGCGGTTACACACTGTTCCTATGTGTACTCGACGAAAGACAACCCCTATGAAAACAACTGGCTTGCAGCGCCGTGGTATGCAACGACCTACGAAAAAGACAAGCAGTTTTTCAACCCGGTTGGAACGGTAGAACATAAAACGCCGGTCACTGTAATTGAACAGGAATTGACAGGCGGCGAATACGGAAAAGATTTTAGCGGTTATCTGTTGGTGGAACGGGTAGACAATGGAGAGCAGTTTTATATTTCCGTGACGGACTTTGTAACGGAACCGTATTGGGAAACCACGAGTGCAACAGAGGTGGGCTATACAAACCCGTGCCTTGCTGTGTACCACCAGTGCAGCGACTACTACCCGGTAGACCGCAACGGGAAAAAATACAATGCGGCGGACGGTGAAGTGGTAATGATATTCGGTGCTACAAACTGGGGTGGCATAGACAGAGAAACAAACCAAGTAGATGTTCTTGGGGCAAATGGTCGGGGGTTCTTCAACGCGGAGGATTTGACGGTGATCTACTAAGCACCGGGCACAGAAAAAATATTTTTTGAAAGTTAGCAACTTTGACAGGTTTTGTGTGGTATATTAGTAGCATGAAAATATAAAGGCTCGTGGCGGGAACGCTGCGGGCCTTTTGTTTTGGGCCTGCCCGGCGGGGTGGGCTTTACTTTTTGGAGGTGTAGAATGCCGAAGCGGAGCGAGAAGCGCGACACCGCCAAGGCTGAATACATCGCCAAGAAGAAAAAGGGCGAGGAAGTAAGCCTGCGGGCGCTGGCCGGGGAGCTGGGTGTGAGTTACCAAACACTGCGCAACTGGAAAGCGGCGGACAAGTGGGAAGAAGCGTTACCCAAGAAAAAGCGCGGCGGGCAGCCGGGCAACCAAAACAGCAAGGGCAAGCGCAATGCAGCAGGCAGCCACGACGGTGCGCCGCCCGGCAATAAGAACGCAGAGAAAGACGGAGCGTATAGCACCGTCTTTTTTGATATGCTTTCTGCCGAAGAATTGAAGATCACCGAGAGTGTGCCGCTGGGCGGGCGCGAGGCGCTGGAACATGAAATGAAGATTTTGAAGTTCCGCGAACACAAGATACTGGCAAAGATTGCCGAGTATGAGAGCCAGCCGGAGGACGCGCTGTTTGTGAGCAGCCTTTTGGATATGCGCACCCCCGGCGGGCGGGGCAAGGACAAAAAAGACGGTGCCAACCAAACCATGGGTATGTACAGCAAGGACAGCGCCTTTAGCCGGGTGCTGAAATTGCAGGAAGCGCTATACAAGGTGCAGGGCCGCATTGCCAAGATTGCGGACAGCCTGCGGGCCTTGGAGGAGAGCGACAGGCGCATGGCGCTGGAAAAGCAGCGGCTTGAAATTTTGCGCATGAGAGCCACCGGCGCGGTGGATGTGCCCGACCCCGACGGGACGGCGGCAGATGATCTTGACGCGCCTTTGGAGGAGGACACGGAGGAATGACACTGTACACCAGCAAGGTTATTGCCCAGTGGTTATGCCTGACCGAACGCCGGGTGCGGCAGTTACGCGACGAGGGCGTGATTGTGGAGGCAAGACCGGGGCTGTATGAGCTGCAACCCACCGTGGCCCGGTACATCAAGTATTTGGGCGGAGCGGGAAAAGAAAGTCTGAACACCGAGCGCATGAAGCTGACCGCCGAAAAGCGGAAAGCAGCGGAAATGGACAACGACCTGCGCCGGGGCGATTTGCACAGTACGCAGGATATTGAGAAAGGCATACAGACCATGTGCCTGAATATCCGCAGCCGGTTTTTGGCTATGCCTGCCAAGCTATCGCCTACGCTGGCGGCTATGGACGGAAACCAAGCCGCTATTTTTGACGAAATGAAAAAGGCTATCGACGAAACGCTGGAAGAATTGAGCGACTACCGCGTGGCCTTTGCTGTGGAGGACACTGCCGACGAAAGGACAGAAGAAAAATAAAGACCCCTGCGCGGGGTGCGTGTGGAGAATTTGGACAGGCGACGAAAGAGGTCTGTGCTTTTTCCCGGATTGCAGGCGAAAGGAGTACGACAGACTGTGGGGTAGCAAAAAAGCAAAAGCTGCTGGAAATACCGCAGGCGACAATGGAAATGCTGGCGCGGTGTGTGGCAACGCTGAAACCGCCCCCGGAGCTGACACTATCCCAATGGGCTGACCGCTACCGTATGTTGAGCGCGGAGAGCAGCGCCGAGCCGGGGCGGTGGCACACCGACAAGGCACCGTACCAGCGGGAGATCATGGACGCCATAGGTGATGCGCACATACGGCGGGTAGTTATCATGTGCGCGGCGCAGTTGGGCAAGACCGAACTGCTGCTGAACATCCTTGGCTATTTTATGGCCTATGCCCCCGCGCCCATCTTGGTTATGCAGCCGACCTTGGACATGGGGCAGACATTCAGCAAAGACCGCTTGGCCCCGATGATACGCGACACGCCGGTGCTGCGCGGGCTGGTGGATGTGAAAAGCCGATACGCCGGGAACACGATCTTGAAAAAGAATTTCCCCGGCGGGCACATCACCATAGTGGGCGCGAACAGCGCCACCGGCCTTGCCAGCCGCCCTATTAAAGTGCTGCTGGCCGACGAGGTAGACCGCTACCCCGGCAGCGCCGGAACCGAGGGCGACCCGTTGAGCCTTGCCCAAAAGCGCCAAACAACATTTTGGGATAAGAAAACGGTTATGGTATCGACCCCGGTTATCAAGGGGCACAGCCGCATTGAAACCGAGTACAACCAATCCACCCGCGAGGAATGGAATGTGCCGTGCCCGGAGTGCGGGCATTACCAGCCATTTGTGTGGGCAAACCTGATCTTTGACCCGGACGACCTGCAAAAAGAGATCATTTACAAATGCGAACGCTGCGGGTGCGTGGCGAACGAATACCGCTGGAAACAGCAGAGCCAGCAGGGCCGCTTTGTGGCGGAAAACCCCGGCGCAGAAACGCGGGGGTTCCACCTGAACACGCTTGCCTCCACCTTTTGCGGATGGAAAGAGATCGTGCAGAAATTCATAGTGGCGAAAGAACAGCTTGACCAAGGAAACCCGGAGGGCATGAAGGTTTGGGTAAATACCGAACTGGGTGAAACTTGGGAGGAACGGGGCGAACAGGTGGAGGACACCGAACTGTTCAACCGCCGCGAGATTTACGACGCGGTGGTGCCCGAAGAAGTGCTTGTGCTTACCGCCGGTGTGGATGTGCAGGATGACCGCTTTGAGGTTGAGATCGTGGGTTGGGGCGTTGGCAAGGAAAGCTGGGGAATCCGATACCAAAAGATTTACGGCGATATGCTGAAAGAACAGGTGTGGGAGGACTTGGACGCTTTTTTGCAGACCGTGTGGTGCAAAAAGGACGGAACCGCGCTGCGCATTATAAGCTGCTGCATTGACAGCGGCGGCCACCACACCGACCAAGTGTACCGCTTTACCAAGGAACGGTACGAGCGCGGCGTGTGGGCGATCAAGGGCAAGGGCGGTGCAGAGGTGCCCTACATCCGCAACCCAACCACCAACAACCGTGTGAAAACGCCGCTGTTCATCATTGGCGTGGACGCGGGCAAGGCGCTGTTATACCAGCGGTTGCGCCACAACACCAAGGGGCCGAACTACTGCCACTTCCCCGCGAACGAAGAAGCCGGGTACGATGAAACCTACTTTAAGGGCCTGACCAGTGAGAAGATGGTGGTGCGGTTCCGCAAGGGGCGCAGCGTTACCGTGTGGGAGCTGAAAGACAGCAAGTACAAGCGCAACGAACCGCTTGACCTGCGCAACTATGCCACCGCCGCTTTAGAGATTGCCAACCCCGTGCTGGCAAAGCCGGAGCCGGGCATGGCGCAAAGACCCCGGCGGGCAGGCCGCCGCCGCATTACAGGAGGTATTTAATGGCTATTTTTTCAAAAGAAATGTGCCGGCAGAAATTGAATACATGGCTTGCGGCGGAGGAAAGTGTAGCCACCGGGCAAAGCTATCAAATCGGCACAAGAATGTTGACGCGGGCAGACCTGAAACAAATCCGCGAGGAAATGGAATATTGGGCACAAAAATTATCCGAGGCGGAGGCCGAGGAAAAGAACGGCGGGCGCAACCGCCTGTACCACTTTGTTGCCCGTGATGTGTGAGGGAGGGCGACACCGTGAATGTATTTGACAGAGCCGTGGCCGCCGTGGCCCCGGTACACGCCGCCAAGCGGGCAGCCGCCCGCGCCGCGCTGAAAATCATTGACAGCGGGTACGGCAACTACGGGGCAAACCTGACCAAGAAATCCTTGCGAGGGTGGGAGTTTTACGGTGGCAGCGCCAAGGAAGATATTGAGGACAATATCGACATACTGCGCCAGCGCAGCCGCGACGCCTACATGGGAATCCCCACGGCCAGCGCCGCGCTGAAAACCATGCGCACGAATGTGATTGCAGGCGGACTTATGCCTGCGCCGCAGATCGACGCGGAGTTTTTGGGGCTGACCCCGGAGGACGCCGAAAAACTGCAAGCGCAGATCGTGCGAGAGTTTGCCCTTTGGGCGGACACGCCGGTGTGCGACGCTGACCGGGTGGACAACTTTTACAAACTGCAACAGCTAACCTTTTTGAGTTATGCCATGAATGGTGATGCCATTGTGCTGCTGCCCACCAAGGAGCAGACCGGGCAGCCGTACAGCCTGCGGGTGAGGCTGGTGGAGGCTGACCGGGTTTGCAGCCCGGACGGCTTTGACCGGCTGGTGCCCTGCACGGTGCAGGGCCATGATGTGCATTGCATTGTGCAGGGCGTGGAAACGGACGCCGACGGCATGGTGGTAGCCTACTGGGTATGTGACCGCCACCCGCTGGCAAGCAACGCCTACACCAGCGGCGGGCCGCACTGGACGCGGGTTGAAGCCTACACAAAGACCACCGGGCGGCGGAATGTACTTCATGTGATGAACCGGGAGCGGGCCGGACAGCGGCGCGGTGTGCCCATGCTGGCCCCGGTGCTGGAAGCCCTGAAACAGTTGGGCCGCTACACGGACGCCGAAATCACGGCGGCGGTGCTTAGTGCCATGTTTACCGTGTTTGTGAAGCAGGGCGTGGCAAGCGACGCCCGCCCGTTTGGCGAAATGCTGCCGCCGGATATGCTGATCGACGCGCAAGACCAAAGCAGCATTGAACTTGGCCCCGGCGCTATTTTGAGCCTGAACCCCGGCGAGGATGTGCAGTTTGCAGACCCCAAGCACCCGAACACCGGGTATGACGCCTTCACCAATGCGCTGATACGGCAGATCGGCGCGGCGCTGGAAATCCCGCCGGAGGTACTGTTCAAACAGTTTACGACGAGCTACAGCGCGGCGCGTGGTGCGCTGAACGAGTTTTGGCGCACTTGCAGTATGCAGCGCGATTGGTTCACCGATGATTTTTGCCAGCCGATCTACGAGGAATGGTTTGCCGAGGCAGTGGCGCGGGGCCGCATTGCGGCACCGGGCTTTTTTGCTGACCCGGCAATCCGCAAGGCATACACCGCCTGCGCGTGGAACGGCCCGGCCCGTACCAACCTGAACCCCGTGCAGGAGGTGGACGCCGCTGTGAAGCGTGTGGACGCCGGATTCAGCACGGCGCAGGAGGAAACCGCCACCATGACCGGCGGCGACTACAACCGCAATATCCGCCAGCGCGTGATCGAAGCCAAGCGCAAGCGGGAGGTTGACGAGATCACAAACCCGCAGGCCAAGCCGCCCGGCGGGCAACAGGAGGAATGACAATGCCTAAGAAGTTTTGGCAGTTTAGAAACCAAGCGGCAGACAGCGCGGAACTGCTGTTGTACGGCGATATTTCGGACAGCAGTTGGTGGGGCGACGAAGTGACCCCCAAGACCTTTGCCGACGAGTTGAACGCGCTGGGGCCGCTGACGAGCCTGACAGTGCGCATCAATTCCGGCGGCGGTGATGTGTTTGCTGCACAGACCATTGGCAATTTGCTGGAACAGCACACCGCGCAGGTGACGGCCCGCATTGACGGGCTGTGTGCCAGCGCCGCCACGATCATTGCCTGCCACTGCGACAAGGTGGTGGCAGCCAATGACAGCACCTACATGATACACCCGGTACGGATGGGCATTTTTGATTTTGCCGACGCCGTGACCTTGCAGCAGTACATTGGTGCGCTGAATACCATACGCGAAAACATCCTGAACCTGTACACCAAAAAGACGGGCCGGGAAAAGGACGAAGTGGCCGCGTGGATGGACGCTACAAGCTGGTGGACGGGCGAGGAGGCTAAGACCAACGGCTTTGTGGACGAACTGGTGGATGACGGAGAGAAAACCGTTGTGGAGAACCGGGGCGGCCTGCTGTTTGTGAACAGCGTAAACATGAACCTGCCTTTTGATAAGGCACCCAAATTTGTACAGAACAGCGTGGCAGCAGCCCCCGCCGCCAGCGGTTTTGTAAATACACAGACCCCGGCGGAGAAGCCGGGAAACAACAGCCATAAGGAGGACACGAACATGGCAAACGAGATCAAGACCGTGGACGAGCTGCGCGGTGCTTACCCCGCGCTGGTTGACCAGATCGAACAGGCGGCGGCGCTGCGGGCTACCAATGCGGAGCGGCAGCGTATCCGCGACATTGAGGAAATGGCCCTGCCCGGCAGTGAGCAGATCACCAACGAGGCTAAGTACGATAAGCCCATGAGCGCCAGCGACTACGCCAAGGCCGCCATGAAGAACGCCAAGGAGCAGGGCGCGGCTTGGCTGAACACCATGCAGCAGGGCGCAAACGCCAGCGGCGTGAACAGCGTGGGCAGCGCCCCCGCCCCCACCGGCGGTGAGAAGCCCGACGAGTTCATGGACGCAATCAAGGGCCTTGGCAAGAAGCAGTAAGGGAGGATAAGACTATGAGCATGGATTTGGCGAAAAAGACCTATTCCACCACGCCTGACTATTTTATTGCGGGCACGACGGTGGGCATTGTGACCGCCGCCAAGGAGGCCAGCGCTGCGATTGCCGCGCATAACCTTGTGCTGCTGGACGGTGGCAAGGTAAAGCCCCTTGCCGCCGTGGATGGCAGCAACGCACTGAATGTGACCGGCCTGTACGGCATTGCCGCAGAGAACGCCGCCAGCGGCGAGGACGCGGTGGTTTACCTGACGGGTGAATTTTTCGCGGATGGGCTGGCCCTGCCTGACGGCGTTGCCGCCGCCGACATTGAAGTTGCCCTGCGCAACATCGGTATCTTTTTGAAGTAAGGAGGAGCAACCAACATGGCAAACGAAGTAAACATTTATACCCCGCGCTATCTTGCGGAGGTCGTAAGACAGGCACCGCCTGTGCATACCTTTTTCCGTGACACTTTCTTTACCAATGTGAAGAAGTCTACCACCGAGCGCGTGGATATTGACCTTGTGAAAGGTGATCGCCGCATGGCGGCCTTTGTCCACCCGCGTGTTGGCGGCAAGGTGCTGAAAGCCAGCGGCTACAAGACCGAGAGCTACAAGCCCCCGCTGGTGAACCCCTGCGACATTACCACCGCTGACCGCTACATGACCCGTATGCCCGGCGAAGATCTGTACAGCGGTGAAACCCCTGCCCAGCGCAGCGCACAGCAGTTGATGGAGGAGTACAGCCGCCTGAACGACGCCACCACCCGCCGCGAGGAGTGGATGGCCGTGCAGGCCATTGTGACCGGGCAAGTTCCCGTTGTTGGCGAGGGCGTGAATGAGATCATCGACTTTGGCTTTACCAACACCGAAACCCTGACCGGCACCGCCCAGTGGGGCAAGAGCGCCGCCAAGATCAGCGACAACTTGGAGGACTGGGCCGACAAGGTGCTGACCAACGGCTTTGCCAATGTGGACATGGCAATCATGGGCAAAACCGCGCTGCGCAATTTCCTTGCGGACGAGAAGATCAGCAAAATGCTGGACAACCGCCGCGTGGAAATGGGCCTTATTCACCCGCGCGACCTGCCCAACGGCGTGAAGTATGTGGGCCACCTGAACAGCCCCAACATCGACATTTACACCTACGCCGAGGTGTACTTGGACGATTGGACTGACCCCGCCGCCCCCAAGACCCTGCCCCTTGTGCCGGAGAACAAGGTTGTGCTGATCGCCAGCCACCCCGACTACATGATGGCTTATGGTGCCTGCACCTACATTGAGGATAGCACCCAGCAGTGGGTCACGGCACAGACTGACCGCCTGCTGCGCAGCTTTGTGAAGCACCAGCCTGACCGCCGTATGCTGGAATTGCAGGCCCGCCCGCTGCCCATCCCCGACAAGGTGGACAGTTGGTTTGTTGCCACCGTTTGTTGATATGCACCCCCCTGCCCGGTGACGGGCGGGGGCTTTTTACTGTGGAGGTGAGAGCGTGGCACTGTTTGAACTAAAGCAGGATACAGGGAGCGGGGCGGCAGCACCGTGGGCACCGCCCACATTCAAGGACTGCGTGGCGGCGGATATTGACGCGGCCTTTTTTGAGGAAAACGAACACGCAGACCGCCACACCGTTGACGGTAAAGATGTGCTGATCGTTTTAGAGGACGACGATTTGCGCGAACATTCGGCGCATTGGGAGGCCGGGGCAAAGCAGAACTTTGACACCGGCCTATACACGGCGCACACCATCCTGTATATCCGGGTGGAGGACTACGGGCCGAAGCCGAAGATTGGCAAGCAGTTGGTGCTTGACAAGGGCACCAAGAGCCAGCGCACCTACACGATCAACCTTTGCCAAGAGGAAAGCGGCGTGTACCGCATGACGATGGAGAGGACACGGCAGTGAGCAATGTTACTTACAGCGCCGGAAACCTGACCATTACCGTTGCGGGGCTGGACACGGTAGAGCAGGCGCTTGGCGACCTGAAACGCAAAACCCCGGCGGCGGCCAAAGTGGCGATCAACGCCACAGCGCGGCAGGCGCGAAAGCTGATGGTTGCCAAGGCAAAGACCCGTTACGCCGTGAACGCCGCAGGCAGGCGGCACCTGAAAGACCTTGTGCAGCGCAAGAAAGCCAGCAACAGCAGTTTGATGGCGGAGCTGCACATTGCCAAAATGCGCAACGACCTTGGCTATTTTAAGACCAGCCCGGCGGTGCCGACGCACTTTACCGGAATGGACTTTAAGGACGGGCCGAGCGTTTGGAAAGCCAAGGTATTAAAATCCAGCGGCATGAAAACGCTGCCCGGCGCGGGCGGCATGAGCAAGGGCTTTTTGGTGAAGTTCAGCAGCGGCCATGTGGGTATGGTGCAGCGGCGCATTGGTTCCAAGTCGAGCCATACGCGCACCGCCAAGGGGTACAAGCGCTGGACGAACGCCAAGGGCAATGTGGAAAAGCTGGTGACAATGGGAAGCCCCAGCGCCACCGCCATGCACCACACCATTTGGCCGGAGGTTGAGCCGAGCGTGGAAGAATACCTGCAAGAACGGTTGCAGGCACAGGTTGAGCGAGTATTGGCGAGAGCCGGAAAGAAGTGAGCCACCATGAGAAATCACACAACGACGGCAGCGAGGGCGGACATTGGCCGCACCCCGCAGCTTTGCCAAGACGCGCTGATCGAAATGCTGAAAGAACTGTTTGCGGGTAAGCTGTTTTGCGGCCAAGAGGGGCGCAAGGCACTGAAAATCTACAAGCAGGACTTGCCCATACCGCAGAGTGGTGATGCCGATGTGGACACCGACAAGGCCGAGGCACCCTACATTGTGGTGCGGATGACTGGCGGACAGATCGAGGACGACGACAGCCCGCAGACCGTGGACTTTAGCCTGATCGTGTGCGCCTATGACACCGGCCTTGACCGTGAGGGCTGGCAGGATGTGGCGAACATCAAAGAGGACATTATCCAGCGAGTTTGCAAGGCCCCCTACTTTGGCGGCGCGTTTACCGTTTTGAAGCCGATCACTTGGGCGTTGCAGGAGGACGACACGCACCCCTATTACTTTGGAGCGTGTACCCTGACCTGCACGGCACCTGCCATGACGCAGGATGAACAGTTAAAGGAGTACCTATGACCAAGAAACAGGAGCAGGCCGCCGAGGCGGCCACCACCCCGGAGATCACCGGGGAAACCGAAGCAAAGATCGAACACAAGACCCCGTGCGTTTACTGCGGGCCGAGCGTGCGCGGCGTGGCACGGCAGTACACCGTGTACGCCAGCGGCAACACCCCGGCGGCGCTGGACGAGTTTGTGAAGCAGAACCCGGCGGCCAAGAACCTGCTTGTGCCGGTGGAACGCTTTGCACAGACGCGCAAGGCACTGGAAACGGCAGGAACGGCGGAAAGCATTTTGTACAACAAGATCAAAAACGAACTGTAAGGAGGAACAACCGATATGGCTACATACAAACATGGCGTATATACCAGCGAACAGGCCACCAGTATGACCGCCCCCGTGACCGGCACCGCCGGTTTGCAGGTGGTTGTGGGCACCGCGCCCGTGAATATGCTGGAACACCCGGAGCAGGCCGTGAATACCCCGCTGCTGGCGTACAACTACAAGGAGGCTGTGGCCGCCGTGGGCTACCATGACGACTTTGCCGCCTATACCCTGTGCGAGAGTATCAGCGCGGCGTTCAGCGTTGTGGGCACCGGCCCGCTGGTGCTTATCAATGTGCTTGACCCCGCCAAGCACACGGCAGACATTGCCGAAACCACCGTGCAGGTGAACAGCGGCGTGGCCGTGCTGGATGTGGTGGGTGTGCTGCTGGACAAGCTGACCGTGAAAAGCGGCAGCACTGCCCTGACCCGCGACACCGACTACACGGCCAGCTTTAACAACGACGGCACCCTGAACATTGTGCCGCTGGCAGGCGGCAAGGCAGCCAGTGCCACTACCCTGACCGTGACAGGCAAGAAACTTGACCCCAGCAAGGTTAAGGCCGCCGACATTGTGGGCGGCGTAGACACAGCCACAGGCAAGGAAACCGGCCTTGAAGTGGTGCGGCAGATTTACCCCAAGTTGTCCATGACGCCGGGCATTCTGCTGGCACCGCGCTTTAGCATGGACGCCACCGTGGCCGCCGCCCTGCAGGCCAAGACCAAGGAGATCAACGGCGTGTTCAAGGCTGTGTGCATTGTGGACATTGACAGCACTGCAAGCGGCGCTACCAAATACACCGATGTGAAGCAGCGCAAGGAGGCGCAGGCCGTGAGCGACGCGAACGCCTATGCTGTGTGGCCCTGCGCCAAGGTGGGCGAGGTGGTTTACAGCGGCAGCGCACTGGCCGCCGCCCTGACCGCCTACACTGACGCGGTGAACGCAGACACCCCGAATGTAAGCCCGTCCAACAAGACGCTGGCGATCAGCGCCGCCTGCCTTGCGGACGGCACCGAGGTTGTGCTTGACCAAGAGCAGGCCAACACCGTGAACGGCTTTGGCGTTGCCACTTTCCTGAACATGAGCGGTTTCCGCCTGTGGGGCAACAACACCGCCGCATACCCCGGCAATACCGACCCGAAAGACAGATGGTTCAGTGTGCGGCGCTTCCTTTCTTGGGCGGCGAACAGCTTTATCCTGACCTACTTTTCCAAGGTGGACAGCCCCGCCAACAAGCGGTTGATCGAGGCTATTGTGGACAGCGAGAATGTGCGCGGCAACGGCTTTGTGGCCCGTGGCGTGTGCGCCCGCTATGAGGTGATCTACGACGAGGCGGAGAACACCACTGCCGACCTGCTGGATGGCAAGATCACTTTCCACCAGTATATCACCCCCTACACCCCGGCGGAGGACATCGAGGATGTTATCGAGTTTGACCCGGACGCACTGACCACGGCTTTGAGCTGATAAAGGAGGTACAGAGCTATGATTAGCAACAATTATATCCCGGAGAAAATCAACGACGCGAACGCCTACCTTGACGGTACGCGGATGATCGGCGTTGCCGCCAGCGTTGACCTGCCGGAGATCAACATGAAAACCGGCACCGTGGAGGGCTTTGGTATCGGCGGTGAGGTGGACAGCCCCACTATCGGCCAGTGGGAGAGCTTTGAACAGGCGGTGCAGTTTAACACGCTGTATTCCAGCGCGGTTGATATGCTTAGCCCCATGAGCGTGGTAAACCTGACTTTCCGCGCAGCGCAGCAGGTGTACGACAAGAGCGGCGGCTATGACTTTAAGGGCCTGCGCGTGGTCGAGATGGCCCGCGTGAAGAAGTTCAAGCCCGGCAAGATCGAAAAGAGCGAGGGCATGGAGGCCGAAGTCACGGTTGAAGTGACCTATATTATGATCGAGGTTGACGGTGAGCAGCTTATCGAAATCGACAAGCTGAACGGCGTTTACAAGGTCAAGGGTGTGGATATGCTGGCAAAGGTGCGCAGCCTGATCTAACCCAAACAACCCCAAGAGCATGAACCCGCCCCCGGAATGAGCCGGAGGCGGGTATGCTTTTATTTTTGAGAAGCACTGACACACTGAAAAGGAGCTGTACATTATGGCAGAAGAAAAGAATATGACCGTGGCAACCGAGGAGAAAACCGAGGCGACAGCACCCAAGACCGAAAACCAGTACCTTTTGAAGCTGAACCGCCCTTATGTTTTTGAGGGCAAGGAGTATGCGGAGATTGACCTTGCCGGGCTGGACAAGCTGACCGTGCAGGACGCAATCAACGCGCAGAGGCAGCTTTTCAATGAGAGGGAGCCTGCCGCCATGCTGCTGTGCGAAACCACCACCGCCTTTGTGCGCATTTTGGCTGCCAAGGCCACCGGCCTGCCGATTGAGTTTTTCAAGTTGGCACCGCGCAGCGTTTCCCGCAGAATCTACGGCATGGTGATGGGGTACATGAATGTGGACAGCAACACCGAGAACCACATTATGCGGCTGGAAAAGCCCTACTACTTTGAGGGCAAGCAGTACACGGAGATTGACCTGAACGGCGTTGCCGACCTGAACAGCCTGAACGAGAGCGCAGCGGAAAACCGCCTGACCCGCGCGGGCTTTATGGTGACGGATACCAGCTACAAGGATACAGGCGTACAACTACCTGTACGCCTGTATCCTTGCCGGAATGGCAACGGGCTTGCCGGAGGAGTTCTTTACCGGGCTGCCGCTGTACGAAGTGCTGAAAATTAAAAACGCCGTGAACGACGCGGGTTTTTTCGAGTAAAGGGCGGTGCGAAAGCATTGCGCAAGGCCGCCATACGCCTTGCCGCTGTGACGCGGACAGGCGTTGATTTTTACCTGAATTTGCCGACCCGTGAGTTCGCCAAGCTGAACGACGAGGTGGCGGAGGAATGGCGACGAGCAAAACATTAGAGCTTAGTATCAAGATTGCGGGCCGGATGGACAAAAGCCTGACGGCGGCGATCAACGGTACACAAAGCAAAATTGGCAGTTTAACCAAGAGCATAAGCAACATTGGCACCGTCGGCCTTGCCACTATGGGCGCGGTTGCCACCGCCGCAGCGGTGGGCATTGCGGGCTGCACCAAGGAGGCACAGGCGCTTGAAAGCGCCATGGCCCCCGTGGTGCGCTATGTGGACGGCTTGGCGGACGCCAGCGGTGCGGTGAGTGACGCGATTGCCGACAACGGCAAGACCTTTAAGCAGAACTACGGCGCACTGAAAACCTACATTCAAGACCTTAGTACCGAGATACCGCGAACCACCGACCAGCTAACGGCCATGAGCGCCGCGCTGGGACAATCGGGCATTGGAGTAGACCAGCAGCTAACAACGGGGTATCTGCGTGATACTGCTGTGACCGCAACGGCAATGGACTTGGACGACCAAACCGCCGGTAACTATGTGGCAAAGTGGGAGGCCAGCTTCAACTTTGACCACAAACAGGTTATGACCCTGTTAGACCAAATCAACTACCTTGGTGCCCATAACGCAACCACGGCAGGAGAAATTGCACAGAGCGTGAACAGCGCGGCGTCGATGGGCCAGATTGCAGGCGTTGACCCGGCGGCTACTGCCGCTATGGCAACGGCCATGCAGGCTACCGGCGTTGCCACTGACCGGGTAGGCACGAGCATTTCCCGCATTTACACCAATTTGAGCAAGGGCAGCAACGCTACCAAGGCCCAAAAGGAAATGTGGGAGGAGCTGGGCTTTACCGCCGAGGGCATAGCCAAGAGTATGCAGACCGACGGCGTGGGCACTTTGAAAGAAGTTTTTACCGCTTTGCAGGATATGCCGGACGAACGCAAGGTTGCTGCACTTAGCACCCTGTTTGGGCAGTGGGCCATTGAGGGCGGCGCAAAGATCACAAACAATTTAGGCGCTTACGAAAAGGCGCTTGCAATGGTGAGCGACCCAAGCCTGTACACCGGAAGTATGGAGCGGGAGTTTATTATTCAGGCCAGCACCAGCGAAAGCATTGACACGATGGTGAAAAACTCCGTGACAGCGCTAAAGCAGGACATTGGCACGGAGTTTTTGCCCGTGAAGAAAACCTTGTCGCTGGCTGTGATCGACCTGATGAACGGTGTGCGTAAGGATATGCCGCAGCTGCAAACGCTGGCCGGAACGCTGGCAGACCTGTTGAGCGCTGGTATTTCCAAGCTGGGCGACGCGCTGCAAGCAGCCCTGCCCTATGTGCAAAAGACGCTGGACTATGTAGCAGACAACGGGCCGCAGGTGGCCGGAATCCTTGGCGGGTTGGCCGGAACCTTTGCGGCCATGAAGTTTGCGCCGCTGGCCGGGAATCTTTTGGAGGGAGCCGGGAACCTGCTGTTTGGTGAGAGCGGCGGGCTTGGCGTGGCGGCGGGCGGCAGCGAGAGAAGCGGCGGCCTGCTAGGCGCGGTGGGCAGTTTGTTCACCGGCGGACAGAAGTTTGCGGGCAATGCCGTTGGCACGATCAGCAATGTGGCCGAGGCCGCAGGCGTTGGCGCGACAATGGCAAACTCCAACATGACACGGACGCAGTGGGGAGCCGTTACCAGTAACGGGAGCGGCAGCTTTATGCAGCGGTTGGAGAACAGCGCCATTGGTGCTTACTTTGGCATTAAAAACCGTGGAACACTGACCAACCAAAAGGGCACCGACTACAAGTTTATGCAGGGCCTTATGGGCGTGGCCGGGCAGATCACCGACGCAAAGCAAGGCGGCGGACTGCTGGGTATGGCAAAAAACGCTGTGACGAGCAGCCCCATAGGGCAGTATTTTGGCGGAATCCGCGCGGCAGCCGGGAATGTGGCGAATACCACCATCGGCAGCAAGATCGTAGGTTTCGGCAAGGACACCATTGGTGTGAGCAAAGAAATCCTTGCGGGCATTGCGGGGCCGGAGGGCTTGGGTTTGACCAACCTTGTGAGCGGTGCCAAGGGGCTTGCACAGAACGGTGCTGGCTGGGTGGCCGGAAAAGCCGGGAATGCGATCTCCACCGTAGCGAACAGCGGCGTGGGGCAGGCAATCGGCGGCGCGGCGGGCAAGGTTGGCGGCGTGGCAAAGGGCGTGGTGAGCGTTGGCTCTAATGCCTTGGGTGCGCTGGGCAACTTTGCCGGAGCCGGGGCCGGACTGCTGGGCAGCGTTTGGGGGCCGGTGGCAGGAGGCTTTGGCAGCCTGTTTGCCGGGGCAGCCCCGGTAATTGCTGCGATCAGCGGCATTATTGCCGTGGTAAGCATTTTGGGCGACCACTTGGAGGACATACGCGGCATAGTCGTGAATGTGTTTGGTGAAACCGGCGGGCAGGTATTTGATGTGTTCACCGGCAAACTGCAAGGCGTGGCCGACTTTGTGACAGGGCTTTTCAGCGAGGGCGGCGTAGCCGCTGCGCTGGCCCCCTTGCAGAACACGATCACAAACCTGTTTGGTGAGAACGCAGGCGCAGCCTTTGGCGGCGTGGTGACTATCCTGCAATCCATCATGGGTGTGGTTGGGCAAATCGTGACCTTTGCGACGGGCACGGTCAAGCCGATCATACAGGATGTATTTACCTTTATCACGGGTACGGTGCTGCCCATTATTTTGCAGACCTTTACGGCGGCAGCGCCGACGATAGCCAGCATAATTTCCAATATTGGCAGTGCGGTTATGACGGGTATGCAGATCATTGGCAGCGCCATTCAGGCGGCAATGCCGATCATACAGGGCATTATTACCGTGATTATGACCATTGGCAGCGTGGTTGTGCCCGCACTGCTGGCCGGGTTTGAAGCGTTCAGCGCAGGAATCAGCGCAGTTATGAGTGCAATTCAGGGAATCTTCCAAGGCTTGATTACTTTTATTACCGGGGTGTTCTCCGGCAGTTGGAGCCAAGCGTGGGAGGGAATCAAGCAGATTTTCGGTTCTGCTTTCGACGGACTGGTGGCGCTGTGCAAAGCGCCGCTGAACGCCGTTATTGCGATCATCAACAAGGCGATTTCCGGCATTAACGGTTTGGGCCTGACTATCCCGGAATGGGTGCCCATACTTGGCGGCAAGAGCTTTTCCGTCAATATACCCACCTTGCCCATGCTGGCAAGGGGCGGCTTTACGGACGGTGTTTCTATCGCCGGTGAAGCCGGAACCGAGGCGGTAATCAGTTTCCAGCGCGGAGTACGCAGCGACAACATCAACACTTGGACGCAGGCGGGCCGTATGCTGGGGGTAAGCGGAGAGCAGGCCGCCGTGGCGGCAGGTGTACCGTATGCCGACGGCGGCGGTGCGGTGGAGCTGGCGACGATTGAGGCGACGCAGGGTAACAACGCTGTGGAGCTGCAAGAGATCGACACCGGCAAGCCGCAGCCGGAACAGGGCGGCAGCGGAACCCCGGACGGCGGCGGGCAGGTTGTATTTGCGCCGCAGATCGTCGTGCAGGGAAACGCTGACCGGGCTGTACTGGAAAGCGTTTTGGACGACGCGCAGCAGCGGTTTGAACTTTGGTACGAACAAATGATGCGCCGAAAGGCGCGGACGGCCTACTGACAGGAGAAACGATATGGCATACACAACAAAGAGCGGTGACACTTGGGATGTGATTGCAAAGCAGGTGTACGGCAGTGAATACCATGCGGACATTCTGATGGCGGCCAACCCGCAGCAGATCGACACTTTCCTTTTTGAGGCCGGGGTGGTGCTTGCCACCCCGGTTTTGGAGGAGGAGCGCGACGGACTGCTGCCACCGTGGAAGTACGAGGCAAGCTATGAATAACGGCAGACGGGTTGAATTGGATGTAACCTACAACAATGCCCCCTTTGCCGGGCAGGTAGGCGCGGAGATCGAGAGCCTGACCTATGTTGACAATGCCGCCGACGACAGCGACAGCATAGACATTACGCTGGACGCACAGGACAGTAAATGGCTGCACGGCTGGCTGCCGGAGGAGGGCGCGACGCTGCGCCCGCGCATTATCGGGCGGGATTGGAACGGCCCCGGTGACACCCATGTGATGGAGTGCGGGCTATTTATCCTTGACGATGTAGCCTACCAAGACGCGCCGACCACTTTACAGGTGGGCGGCGTGAGCAAGCCGAGCGACACCGATTTTAGCGAGTTGGAGCGGGAAACCATTTGGAAGAACACCTCCATAAAGCGAATTGGGGAAAGCATTGCCGGGCGGTACGGGCTGGGGTTCACCTATGACGCAGACGATTACGACATAGAGTGCGACGAACAGGACGGCACCGATAGCAGCTACTACAACACCCTTTGCAAAAACTACGGCCTGATCTTAAAAGTGTACGCAAAGCGGCTGTGGGTATATGACCGGGAGCGCTACAAGGGAAAACGAGCCGTGCAGGACTTTGACCGCACGAACATTATACCCGGCAGCTTGAGTTACAACACGACCCTGTCCGGCACCTATACCGGCGGGTATTTTACCTACACCGACGCCGACAAGGATTTGGACATTGTGTGCAGCGTAGGCGGCGGCAACCACACCAAGAATGTGAACCGCCGCGCCACCAGCGTTTACGACGCAAGCGTACAGCTTTGCGCCGAGATCAACAATGCCAACCACGGCAGAGTGAAGCTGAAATTTTCCGTTATGGGCAACTGGGGCGTGAGCGCCGGAAACAACCTGCGCCTGACCGGGTACGGGGATGGCCTTAACGGAGGAATCAACGGCAAATACTTTGTGGACAAGGTGACGCACAAGGTC
>OLNX01001551.1_pt1 | contig 19403 bp, 11 predicted proteins | sample 1672611 | NCBI WGS metagenome assembly OLNX01 (sample SAMEA3136705, study PRJEB25190) | human gut metagenome | reverse complement strand
CGGCGATCAGGTCGCCGGTGCGCACGGTGAAGGTTCCGTCCGCCGCTACCTTGGTGGCGCACTGGACCGTGATATCGGTCCAGCCCTTCGCGGGCTCGGTGCCGACGCGGCCGTCCTTACCGGTCGAGACGGCGTCAAAGCCACCGTCCGCGCCCGCCGCCACGTACACATGCATGCTCGCGGCCACCTTGGAGGGGTCGAGCCCCGCGCTCATGGTGTCGACAAACTGCACCGTATAGGTGTCGTAGGCGGTAAGACCCGCCGGGACCGTGGCCGAGAGGCGCCAGTACAGGTCGTCGGCGACCGTGGCGTCGGCGGCCTTCTGCCAGGCGGCGGTGCTGTCCTCCAGCACGTGCTTAGCGACCTTGGGGGTCGCGGCCTTGGGCTTGACGGTGACGGCGCTGCCGCCCACAAGAGTCATGATCGGCGCGGTGCCAGCCTCGCCCTCGGCGATGGCGTCGTCGTCGGCGACGATGAGCCAGTAGCCGCAGGGCAGCTCGGCCGTCGTGCCCGCATTAAGGGCCTTGAACACGGCGCCAGAGCTCTGGAGGGAACGAGCGAGCTGTGCGCTCAGCGCGCTCGTAAGGTGGGAATCGGTGTTGAGCCACTCGGCAGCTTCCTGCGCGGTGGTCTGGGATTTGGGCATACCTGCGCTGTGCAGCACAGGCAACACGGCATCGCGCGCGGCGTCGCTTGCCCAAACGAGGTCGGTGGCGATCTTGGCGTCGTTGTCGCCGTCGACGACGTTGGCGCTAAAGATCTGGTAGGCGTCGTAGCTGCTCGCCACGGTGCCCGTCACCGTGATGGAACCGGTCGAGGTCGGCGCGGCCTGCGCGGATGCGGGGAACACAACCGCGCAGGTGCCGATCAGGAGGGCAAGCAGCGCAAACAAGATCGGGAAGGAGCAAACTTTCTTATTCACGACGCTCGCCTCCCTTCGCATTCGCCTTGCGACGAATGTGCATCCAGGCCGCAGCAGCGCAAAGCACCGCCGCGCCGGCAAGGTACGTCAGAGTGACGCCCGACATACCAGAAAGGGGCAAAGAAGTGGAGTAGGTATTGGTGAAGGTGGGGGTGTCGGTCGAGGTTGAGCTGGGGTTTCCGTTGGCGTCGACCTCGTAGTAGGTCGGCGTGCAGGTCAGATGTCCTTTGCCGTCATCCTTTGCCGTCACCACGACCTTGAAAGTCTTGGTGTCGTTCTTGTAGCCTTCGTGCTCGGTGCCTTCGTTCTCGTTGGCGTCGCATTCACGGATGTAGTAGGTGAACTTCGCCTGCCGATGGCTATCGAGCTTATCAACGCCTAGTGGGCCGATTTCTACCGGATCGAACTTTACTGTCTGAGGGTTTTCCGACCCAGAAGTAGATGCATATATGGGCTGAAAAGTTTTCTCCGTGTTGTCGGTATTCTCAGCATACAACTTGAACTTGAACTTCTTCATCTCGCCGCCATCGACCATCTTAGTCACCCGAGGTGTCCAAGTGCCTGAAGTCTGGTAGGGCGCAAGTTCGTTCGTAAACGCAGGGTTGGAGTCGTTGCCGATCGTTACGGTCGAAACGGCACTGTCAGCCGGATCCACATTCCAGTTATAGAAGTCATACGGGGTGAAGCCCGTGTCGCCTCTCTTTTTGACGGAGACTTTGGAAGCACCCGTATCGACCACATAGCGATTGATTTTAATTCCCATAAGAGTGGTCGTAACTGGATTAGCGCTTACGCTTACGTGAATTTTATAGATGGTCTGATCGAATGTAGTGCCTTTTTCATCGACAGGAACTTCGACAAGATAGAGGTCGTAATTGCCCGATTGGAAGTTCGCAGCCGTATCAATGACAATCTCTCCCTCGTCATTAACGGTAACCTCAGGCGTCGCCTCGCATCCGCTTGCGTTGAGCGTGCCATTCTCATTCCAGTATGGTTCCCCGTCTGAACCGACAGCTTTACCCAACAGCTTAAACTGATAGCCATGACCCGAGAGGCTTTGCGTGCTGCCGTCCTTCTTAAGGACTTTATTTGCCTTGACTTTGATTGCAGGATACACGTTCAAAGCCTCGACCTTGCCAACGACAAGATCGCCGTTGGTCATGATGCCGCCGCCGTGGGTGTATGAGCAGTTGCCACTGATGATGGTCGTAGCCGCTGCTTGCGCTTTATTTACTGCATCTGGGGAAGGATTAGCCTGAAGACCGAACATATACTTGGCCTCGGCGCCGCCATTTGGGTCGATGGTAATCGGAATTCTGTCGCAAGTGCCCTGCCAACCAGCCGATTCGCCGCCGAGCATCTTGCCAAGAACGACTGCAACCGTATTTTGGCTGTCATTATTGCGTACCAAGAAGAAATCCCTATGGCCGTGATTTTCGAAGGGATCGCTAATGTAATCAGTATTTTGGTCCAAATCCTTATCATGACCACCGGCAGAGAAGTGCTCACCGTGATCCGTATTGTTGTAGATTGCGGCACCATTTGAGTGCGAGACAATCGTCTCGCCCGTGGGGCAGGCAGCAACGCCGCCACCCCAGCCGCCAGCATCATTTTGAGTGATCAGCGTCTTTACGATATTGAGCTTGCCGCCCTTCTGGATAAAGACACCACCGCCGCCCCAGTCGCCACCACGATTCGGGGTGCTACCCGTCATCGTCTTGTTGTTCGTAATGTAAATCTTGCCAGATTCGCCAGCGTTAATTGTTGCAGTCGTGCCAACATTGTCGCCACCTTCGCCGCCTGCGACACGCAGACCGCCGCCCTCGGCGTTTTCGGATTCGTTACCGGCAATCGTGCCGCCAGTCATTTCAAAGCTAATGTTCTTGCCGTTGTTCTTACTGTAGAAACCAGCGTAGACGCCACCGCCAGCCTCATGGGAATAGTTAGCCGTAATCAAGCCGTCCGCTATACTGAGCTTGCCACCATGTGTGCATGCAATGCCGCCGCCACCGAGCAGGCCATTGTTGTAAAGTTTATCCCAAGTGATGCGATCGTTGACTCGGTTGTTAGTTATACAGGCAGAACCGCTAATGGTAACGTTTGCACCCTTGGTATAAACACCGCCACCGTAGCCACCGTCGCCGGTGTCTTCACCATTGTTGATGGGATTTCCATACGTAGCGTTGCCAGAGATAATTCCGCCTGCAAGATTCAGGGTGGCTCCAAAGTTAGCAAAGACGCCGCCGCCAGCAGCCGCCTTGTTTCCCGCAACCACACCGCCTGTCATTTCGAGCTTGGGATTCGTGCCCGCTATGCACAGGCCACCGCCCCAGCCACCGCCGTTGCCGTTGGTGACGTAACCGCCCGCGATTTTGACCGTACCCTCGGAATAAATCACATGGCCGTCGGGGCTCAGGTTGGCAGCCGTGGTAATCATGCCGCCCTTGAGATCGAGCGTGCAGCCCGCTTCAACGTTGACCACATACTTTACGGAACCGCTGTCCGACGCCGCATCGATAGCGCCAAAGCCTGTAACGACATGCCTGTACGTAGTCTCGGTGGTGCCAAGTCCATCTGTCTTGGGCGTGCTCTTAGTCTCATAGTAAGTAAGACTCTTAGGAGTGCCGTTATTAGAGCTGCTTCCCTTTTCCCACTCCATACTCGCAAGCTGACCCGCCGGCGTATTGGCCGTATCGACCGAACTTGGTGCATCTATTGTTGTTTGGCCTAAATCCTCGATAGTGAGCGTGGCTCCGTTTTCGACCACAAAGAAGGAGTCTAAGCCGCCAGAACGGTTACAGAGCATGTTGCCGTTAAGATCGATGGTGGTGTCTTTGCTGATAGTGATCTGCTTATCCGAATAGGCATAATCCGTCAGTCGGAACTTGCCGCCATTGGTAAACACCCCAGCAACATCGCCGCTTACCTCGGTATAGTCATCGGCACTGACGGTGGCGGGAGCGTTTTCATCGTTATTTTCATCATCCGCAGGCTGTGCGTCGGAAGGCTGCGTGTCACCCTCGACCTTCGTGTCGTCGGACGGCAGGCCTGCGGCAGCGGCGTCTTCGCTCGCGCCGTTCTCGGAATCGTCGCTAATCTGGTTTTTGGTATCCCCATTGTTGGTGTTGCCCACATCAGTGGGCTCACTTGAGGAATCCCCCATCACAGTTTCCTCGGCAGAAACCGCCTGGGCATCGTTGGCAATGGCCTGCGAGATCGGAGGCATGACGAGCGACAGCACCAAGCTCAAAACGGAGGCTCCGCACAAAACGCCTGCTAGCACACGATGCATCGCTTTATTGCTCTGCTTAGATTTGTCTGAATTTGCTTTCATCGATGTCTCCTCCCCAAGAGACCGCGATCTTGCTCTTTCACTATCAAACGTATCTGCGCAATCTGTAATTGCGCACGTTTATTGTAAAAATTGTAACGATTGTTTAGACATTTGAGCAACAAAACCGATATTTTTGTAGCAGATTCTCAATTCTCTTGAAATTTGCTCAGATTTACCTTCGTTTATTCGCTATCTATTTTTTGTTTCTACTGGCAATTTAGTTGCACATCATTTTTTAATGGCGTTAGATTTTTTTGCACAAATTTTTGCTCAATAGCAAACATCCGCTCACGGTCGAAAATCGACCGTGAGCAGTAGGTCATCAACCGGAAGGAATATCCTACCAAACTGATGCGAATATCTTTAACCCATCGGCGGTTAGAAGCGTAATGCTCAGACAGCCATATTTGAATTTGCGCGCAGATTTTCGGTATCAATTCGCCCAAATCGCCTGAGGCCACCACAAAGGCGCCTGTCCCCTTTGTGGTGGTTCTCCCCCAGCGCTACAGCAGATATCCCTCGATAAAGATCGCGATGCCGTCTTTGTCGTTACTCGCGGTTACAAAGTCGGCGGCGGCACGGGTGGCGTCGCTGCCATTTGCCATGGCCACGCCCACGCCGGCGTCAGCCACCATGCGGGTGTCGTTATCGGCATCGCCAAACACGCAGATGTCCTGGAGCTCTATGTCGTTGAGCTCCGCCACGCGCACAAGGCCGCGCGTCTTGGACACGCGTGGATCCATGAACTCGTAGAGCCACTGCGTGGTCTGCAGAGACGCCGCCTTAACAGTGTCATCGGCAAACGTCGACGCCCGCTCAATCACCCTCGGCATTACCTCGGGCGCCATGGTAAACATCACCTTGGGCTGCGGCTCGCGCAAAAACTCGGCAAAATCGACCACCTGGTAGGGCACGCCGTCGACGCGCGACAGGTGCTCGACGCACGTGTTGCTCTCGGGCACGTAGAGCACGCCATCTCGGGGGCAGACGGGCGTTGCCGGAAGGTCCGCCATGTGCTTGCAGATGCGCGCGATGGTCTCGCCCGGCAGTGGATAGCTCAGCTCGTTGATGTCGTGCGCGCGGTCGATGACCTCGGCGCCACCGCAGCCCACGAGCACGTCCACCAGGCCTTCGATGCCCCAGAGCTCGTACATGGCCTCGGTCGCGTGGGCGTCGCGCCCGGTGCACAGGCCAAAGAGCACGCCGCGCTCGCGCAGGGCGCGGATTGCCGCCACGGTGCGCGGGGACACCGTGTGCTGGCTCGTGAGCAGCGTGCCGTCGATATCGCAAAACACGGCTTTGATGTGGCTGAAGGTGGTGTCCATGGGGGCCTTTCTGGGTAGCGCGGCGGTGTGGGGTGTATTCGCGAACGGCGTACATGGTATACCAAGGCGCAGGCGCGGCCCGTCAAAGCAAAAACCACTACAAAGGTGCCTGGCCCCTTTGTGGTGGCCGAACCCGAAGGGTGGCCTGGTCGGAACGCAAACCATCACAACATTCGACGTTTTCGGCAAAATCGCGATTTTCATCGAATGTTGTGATGGTTTTTACTGCTTTGCGGCACGATCCAAATGCCGGCGGCCAAACAGCAGCAACGCCGCGGGAACTGCCGTCACGACCATGCCCGCCCCTACGAGCGTCTGCTGCACGCCAAATGTCGCCGCCAGCCACGGGGCAATCGCCAGCGGGGCTACGCCGGCAAACATGTTGCCAAAGCCCATGACCGAGTTCACGCGACCGAGTTGCTCGAGCGGGGCCGTCGTTTGCACGATGGTGTTGTGGAGCGGATTAACGATGCCCCAGGCCACGCCCAGGACAATCTGGCCGACAAGGGCTACGCCCACGTACGGCGTTCCCACGTAGAGCAGGCTTCCCAGACCCACGGACATGAGCGCCACAAGCAGCGTCTTAAGGTTGACCAGGTGCGGAGGCAAGCGGAGCGCGACCACGGCGCCCAGCACCGCGCCCACACCGCTGGCCGACGAGAGCCAGCCCATCCACTCAACACCGACGCTCAGGACATCGCGGTAGAAGAACGATTCCAGCGGATCGAAAGCTCCATAGCCAAAGTTCGAAAGGAAAATAATGCAGAACAGCAGGGCGAGGACGCTGTTGGTAAAGACCGTCTTGATGCTGGTCGCGAAGGTAACGCGGGAAGATGTGTTGGGGTCGGGACTTTGGCTGGCCTTATCCGATGTGATGTCGCCAACCGCGGGTTTGCCTTCGTGTGTGGCAGCCTGACCTGTGCTTTGCCTAAAGCCCCAACCGGCAATGAGCGCCAATGCGGTAAAGAGCATCATGAGCACGAACACCGCGCGTGACGATGTAGCCGCCGCGACAAAGCCGCCCAGCGTGGGACCAACGATGATACTCACGTTTGAAAACATGGCGATGGCGGAGTTGATGTCTTTGAGCTCGACAGGATCGTCGGTGAGGTAGGCTGGATAGGATGTGGCGATGGGCTGGGCAAACCCCATCACGAAGCCCAGGAGCACCGCGCCGAGCAGGACGATGCCGGTCGCGCTGCCAAAAACGAGGATCGCCGCGCCGGTTGCCAGCGTGCCCACGATGCTCAGCAAGAAATGACGGCGCGGGCCCCAGGCGTCGAGCGCAGCGCCACCCGCAAAGGATCCCAAGATCACGAATACGTTCATAAAAAGGACGGCCAGCGATGTCGCCACGACCGAGGCATCGTCTGCATAGGTGAGCGTTCCGATGACGCCGATAAAGTAGCTGGTCTGAAAACCGGTGTAGATGAGAAAGCGCATCGCCACCAGGCGCTTGGCCTGCACGGACAGCGATGACTGAGGCTTTGAGAAAAGAGGGGCAAGCATGGAGACTCCTTGTTTCATACGAATGCGGACGGCGGGCATTCGCCACCGTCTGTCAAATCAATCTATCCGCATGAAACATTAAGGACGCATCAAGCCCCTTCTCTCCGTTTTTCGCCCGTCATGAACTACTTGGAAGATTGTAAGGCATGTCCCACACATCTACCAAAGCAAAAACCACCACAAAGGTGCCTGGCCCCACTGTGGTGGAAATGACGTTTGCCCAGATAAAACCTGCCAAAATAAACCTGTCCCTTTTTGGCAGGTTTTAGGCCAGGTGGTCTTGGATAAGATCGCAGATGGCTCGGGCGTCGTTGATGTTGATGGCTCGGGTCGCGAAGCCGGCGTCGAAGGCCTGGCGTGCCAGGGCCTCATTGCAGGCAAGGGCCAGCGTGTGGCCATCGACCAGGTCGAGCGAGCTCTTGCCGCGCAGACGGTCGACACCGGAGCGCGCGACCACGATGTTGTCGAAGCCCTCGGTCTTGTAGCCCTCGATGATCACCACGTCGACATCGTTGTAGCGCGACAGCAGCTCGCGCGCGGGCATCTCGTCCTCCTCGCGCGTGTCGGCGTACTCCGCCCAGCGCGTGGCGCAGATGAGTCCCACGTGCTTGGAACCGGCCTGATGATGGCGCCAGGTATCCTTAGCGGGCACGTCGATATCAAAGCCGTGATGCCCGTGATGCTTGAGCGAGCCCACGCGCAGGCCGCGGCGGGTGAGCTCGGCGATAACCTTCTCAACGAGCGTGGTCTTGCCCGAGTTCTGGTAGCCGATAAACGCGATCGCGGGGACGGCCGGTGCCGGAGCTGCGGGCGCGACGGCGACGGGCGCGCTTGCGAGCGTGGCACCGTCAGCGGCCACGGACTCAACGGCAGTGGCCTGACGCTCTGCACGATCCCACACGCCCGAGCGGCCGCCCTCCTTGTGCAGCAGGCGCACGTCGACGATCTCCATACCGCGATCGACCGCCTTGCACATGTCATAGATCGTAAGGCACGCGGCACTCGCGCCGGTCAACGCCTCCATCTCGATACCCGTCTTGCCCGTCACGCCGGCCGTAACCAGCACGTGAAAGCCAACCTGCCCGTCTGCGCGCGCCGGCGCCCAGCCCTCGGGCACGTCCTCGGCCGGCGTCCCCGCCGGAGCGATGGGCGCAATGTCGCACTTACTCTTGGTAATAAGCAGCGGATGGCACATGGGGATGATGTCGCTCGTGCGCTTGATAGCCATGATGCCCGCCACGCGCGCGCAGGCGAGCACGTCGCCCTTTTTGGCGCGGTCCTGCAGCACCATGGCTTGCGTCTCGGGATGCATGAGGATGGTGCCCTCGGCGATGGCAATGCGATGGGTCTCGGCCTTGTCGGACACGTCGACCATGCGTACCTCGCCCTTGGCGTCTACGTGCGTTAGCTCGTCGCGACGGGCGTCGCGGGCGGCACGGGCGGGCTCAGTGGCAGCACCGGCAGACGGCTGCGCGCCTGCAGCGGCATCGCTGGCCGCAGCCGTGGCTTTGTGGGCAAACATCGCGGCCCTGCGGGCGGCCTTGGTGGCATCGGCGTACCTGCTCTTGGCCATATGATCATCCTCCGATTTGGGACATAAATCGTTGCGTGCCCTCAATTATCGCGTGTTCCTGCGGTTTGTGGGCCACGGCATCGCGCCAAATCGAAAGTACCTGCATATCATCACCACGGCGCAGCGCCTCACGCACCGAATACTCGGCATCGCTGAATAGGCACGGACGCACGTTGCCATCGGCCGTCAGGCGCAGACGGTTGCAGTTCGCGCAAAAATGGTTGGACATGGCACTGATGAAACCGACCGTTCCCGCCGCGCCCGGAAAGTGCCAATAGCGCGCAGGGCCCGCGCCGGCAGGGGCGTCGTTGATGTCGAGCGGCTCGAGCTCGCCCAGTCTCGCCGCGGCGGCCCCGGCATTGATGCGCTCCCGCAGCTCGTCGCTCGGAACGGTGTCACTCGCGTCCCACAGCTCGGGATTGAGCGCGGGCGCATGCGGGTCCACAGTGCAATGCGAGCTCGTGCGCTCGTCGCCGATGGGCATGTATTCGATAAAGCGCAGATGGATGGGGCGGTCGATGGTCAGTCGTGCGAGGGCTGCTACATCCTGGTTGAGCCGACGCACAACAACGCAGTTGACCTTAACAGGCTCAAAGCCCCAAGCCAGCGCTGCATCGATGCCGGCCATGGTCTGCTCGAGTCGACCCAGGCGTGTGATCTTTCCAAACAGCGTAGGGTCAAGTGTGTCGAGCGAGATGTTAACGCGGTTAAGCCCGGCATCTTTGAGCTGCGGCGCCAGCTTGGGCAGCAGAGCGCCGTTGGTGGTAAGCGAGATGTCCTCGATCTGCGGAATCGCGCGGATGTCACGGATGAGCGGAATGATACGGCGGCTGACCAGCGGCTCGCCGCCCGTCAGGCGCACGCGGCGAATGCCCTCCCCCGCCACCAAGCGCACAAAGCGGGCGATTTCCTCGGCGCTGAGCAGCTCGTCGTGCGCGCGGGGCGCCACGCCATCGGCCGGCATGCAGTAAACGCAGCGGAAATTGCACTTGTCGGTAACGGCAATGCGCAGGTAGTTGATATCGCGGCCAAAGCCGTCATGTTGCACGCGCCCGTCCACGCAGCCCTCCCCTCACGCGGCGTTTTATTCTTCAGAAAACATAATACCCCACGGGAGAATCATGCCGACACCCGTACGACAGGACAGGTCGCTTCGAGCAAGACGGACTTCCCAAGCCCATCCTCAGCATACAAACCATCACAACATTCGATGCTTTTCCCGTTTTTGGCGAAAAACGTCGAATGTTGTGATGGTCTGCCTGCCCACGGCACCCCGTAGAAGGACCAAAGCGTCCCTAAAGGCCGCCGTCCCAGTGTCGAATCACGAATTCTCGCAGATCGTTTTGACGTTTCTGGAACGCTTCGCTTCGGTCGCACTTAAGGCCCATAGCAAGCGCGATGGCGTTCATCGCCCGGTGCAATTGCAGCTGATGGGCAAACTGAGTCCCGGTGAGGACGATCACTCTAAAGCCCAGCGCGCTCAGCACGGTCATACGCTCCGCATCCGACGCGCTGCGCTGTTTATCAAGATGGTCCGAGCCGTTGTATTCAATCCCCGTACTGATCGCAGGCGCATATACGTCGATCTCGAAATACCCGGCCTTTGCGAGATACTTGAACTCGTTGGGAACATCGACCCGATGGTTGAGCTCGATCTTGGTGTATCCCAGCCCTCCCTGGGAACGTTTTGCTACGACCATGATTGCGGTGGCCGTCTCCATGGGCGACCGCGCGCCATCGTGCACGCGCTTGAGCACGGCGGCCGCGCGTATAGCCCCCTGACGAGATCGGTTCTCATTGCAATAGGCAATCAAGTCGGCAACGGTATACCTCTGCCCCATCTCGATATAATCACCTGTCGACAGATGATTCAAATGGTATCGGGCGCAGATTTCGTAGCCATATTCCAGCTGCTCGGGCTCGCTCATCCACGAACCCGCTTGGACAAAGCACATGGCCTCATCAACCACCAGAAGGCCCTCTGCCACCTCGATAAGATGGCTTGGAGGCACCGGCGCCCCAAACACGTGGCACCTAAATCCAGCCGGCGTCGAGCGCTCAAAATCGAAGTTGACGAGCGTGTCGATATGGTCGAGCTCTTCTCGTGGAATACCGAGCGAAACCAGATAGTCGGTAACAATCCCAACAGCCGTTGAAGCCCTCAGCCCCTTGGCATCGAGCCCCAATTTGGGCAGGTCCGCAGTCGGCTCCGCCTCGTTAGCAAGCGAGTCCTCATCGTATAGGCTGCTTGCTCGCGAGAGCGGCTCGGACGGGCGCGCCACGTTGTGGTACAGCCAGGCAGTCTTATGGGACAGGACGATCGGCAGGTCCATGAGCCCTCCAATGGAGTCGGATAACCAACCTTATTCCCTTGCTCACGGGTCCGCACACCTTCGTGCGCAAGAAAGCGATTCCACCCGATCGAGTGACATAAAAACCATCACAACATTCGATGCTTTTCCCGTTTTTGGCAAAAAGCGTCGAATGTTGTGATGGTTTGAGGCGAGATGGGGGGCACGGAGGGGTCAAAGCATCGTGCTCGAACGGGTTAATCCAACTCTTTTAAGCCATGCGCCAGCTGCCAGTACTCGCCGTGCTGGGCGAGCAGCTCTTCGTGCGTGCCGCGCTCGATGATGCGGCCGTGTTCGAGGACCATGATGGCATCGGCGTCGCGGACGGTGGACAGGCGGTGCGCGATCATAAACGTGGTGCGTCCGCGCATGATGCGGTCCATACCGCGCTCGATGAGCTTTTCGGTACGCGTGTCAATGGAGCTCGTGGCCTCGTCCAGGATGAGCACCGGCGGATCGGCGACGGCCACGCGCGCGATGGCGAGCAGCTGACGCTGACCCTGCGACAGGTTGGCGCCGTCGGCCGTGACCGGTGTGTCGTAGCCCCGCGGCAGGCGGCGGATAAACGAGTCGGCGCAGGCGGCCTCGGCAGCGGCGCGCACCTCCTCGTCGGTCGCGTCGAGCTTGCCAAAGCGGATGTTCTGCGCAATGGTGCCGCTAAACAGGTGCGTGTCCTGCAGCACAATGCCGAGCGACCCGCGCAGGCTGGCCTTGGCAATGTGCTTGACGTCGATGCCGTCGTACGTGATCTCGCCGTCATCGACCTCGTAGAAGCGGTTGATGAGGTTGGTGATGGTCGTCTTGCCGGCGCCCGTGGAGCCCACAAACGCAATCTTTTGCCCCGGCTTGGCAAACAGGTTGAGGTCCGTGAGCACGCGGGCGCCCGGCACGTAGGAAAAGTCCACGGCATGGAAGCGCACGTCGCCGGCAAGCGGGACCAAGCCGCACGTGAGCTCGGTGCCGTCGGCAGCCACCGCGCGGCCCGACTCATCAACAGCAACCATATCATGCAAGTGCCCGTACGCGCCCACGCCCTGACCCTCGGGAATCTTCCACGCCCATGCGGCGTCGCCCGTCTGCACCAGCTCCACGCAGCCCTCGTCCACCTCGGGTTTAAGGTCCATAGCCGCAAACAGGCGCTCGGCACCGGCCAACGCGTTGAGCAAGAAGTTGCCGAGCTGCGTAAACTGGTTGATGGGCATGGCGGCCTGGCGCACAAAGACCAGGTAGCTCGCGAGCGCACCTACGTCGGCGAGCCCCTTGATGCAGAGCATGCCGCCCGCCACGGCGACGATGGCATAGTTGACATAGCCAATCACGACGGTCATGGGCACCATGGAGTTGGCATAGCTCACGGCGGCGGTACCGGTGCGGCGAAGCTCGTCGTTGCGGCAGGTGAAGCCGGCGACATTCGCTGCCTCACGGTTAAAGACCTTGATGACCTTTTGGCCCGAGACCATTTCTTCGATATATCCGTCCAGGTCGCCAAGCGATGCCTGCTGGGCAGCAAAGAAACGCTTAGAGCGCGCGCCCGAGTAGCGCGCATACAGCACAATGGCCGCATCGCACACGAGTGTGATAATCGTGAGCTGCCAGTTAAGGATGATGAGCATAGCCGTGGTGCCCACAACCTGAATGGCGGCCTGAATCACGTTGGCAAAGCTGTTGTTAAGCGCCTCGGAGACGGTGTCGACGTCGTTGGTGAAAAAGCTCATGATGTCGCCCGAGCGCGTGCTGTCAAAATAGCTGAGCGGCAGCGTCTGGATGTGCGCGAACAGGTCGCGGCGAATATCGGACACCACGTGTTGGGCCGCGCGCACCATAATCTGCGAGTAGCCCAGGGCCGAAAGCACGCCCGCAGCGTAGATGATCGCCGTCAGGATGACCTGCTTGGCAAGCAGTTCCTCCCCGCCCGTGGCCAAACCGTTAACGATGGGGCGCACCATGTAGGTGCCGGCAAGGCTTGCGATGGCGGCGACGGAGGCGAGCACGCCCACCGCGAGCAACGAGAACTTGGCATGCCCCATGTAGGAGAGCAGGCGGCGCACCGTGCGCTTGAGGCCGGCCGGGCGTGCTTGGGCTGCGGTCTTAGGCATGGCGCTCACCCCCTTCCAAGGGTGATTCGCTAGGGGCGGAGGAAAACGGATCATTCGCGCAGCCATCGTCGCTGCTTCCGGCGGCGTCCGCGTTCCCCGCAAACTCCATCTGCGAGGCATAAATCTCCTGGTAGATGTTGTCGCCCGCCAGTAGCTCCTCATGCGTGCCCACGCCGTGGACACGACCGTCGTCCAACACCACAATGCGATCGGCATCCATGACGCTCGCGATGCGCTGGGCGATGATGAGCACGGTCGCATTGGGAATCCGAGCGATGTGCTCGCGAATCTTAGCGTCGGTCGCCATATCGACCGCGCTGGTGGAGTCATCAAAAATGAGCACGCGCGGATGCTTGAGCAGCGTGCGCGCGATGCACAGGCGCTGCTTCTGGCCACCCGAAACACCGGCGCCGCCTTGGCCCAACTCACCGTCCAGCCCGCCGATGCGATCAAGGAACTCGTCCACGCACGCCGCGCGGCAAGCCGCGAGGAGTTCATCGTCCGACGCCTGCGGATTGCCCCACTGCAGGTTCTCGCGCACGGTACCCGTAAACAGCACATTCTTTTGCAGCACAATGCCCACAGCGTCGCGCAAGGCGGCGAGGTCGTAGTCGCGCACGTCGCGTCCGCTCACAAGCACGGCGCCTTCGGTGGCGTCGTACAGGCGCGCAATCAGCTGCACAAGCGAGCTCTTGCCCGAGCCCGTGCCGCCGAGGATGCCCACCGTCGAGCCGCTCTCGATGCGAAGGTCGATATGCTCGAGCACATCCTCAGCTGCATCCGCGCGGTATTTAAAGGAAACGTCGCGAAACTCGATACTGCCGTCCGCTGGCGCCGCAATCGCGAGGTCTCCCGCGGGGTTGGCGATAAAGGGCTCCTCATCGAGCACCTCGGCGATACGGCCCACACTCGTAAGAGCGCGCGTGAGCAGCAAAAACACGTTGGAAATCATCATGAGCGAATTCATGATCAGCAGCACGTAGCTCATAAAGCCCGTGAGCGAGCCCACGCCCAGCTTGCCGGCGAGAATCATGCGGCCGCCAATCCACAGGATGGAGAGCGCAGCCACGTACATCGACAGCTGAAACACCGGCAGGTTGAGCACCGCGTTGCCAAAGGTCTTCGTCGCAGTGCGCGCGAGCTCGGTATTGACGGTGTCGAACTTGGCCTCCTCGTGCTCGGTACGAACGTAGGCCTTGACGGCACGCACGGCGGTGAGGTCCTCCTGTACCACGCCGTTGAGGTGGTCCATCGAGGTCTGGAGTTGGCGGTAGAGCGGGCTCACGCGATAGGTGATGACGCCCAGTACGATTGCCAGCACAGGCAAGATGATCGCAAAGACGGTGGCGAGCGGGCGCGACAGCATCAGCGCGTAGATAAGGCCGACGATAAGCGTCACCGGGCCGCGCACCATAGGGCGAAAGCCGTTGCCCACAGCATTTTGGATAACGGTGATGTCCGTGGTCATGCGGGTGACGAGCGAGCTGGCGTCGTAGTTGTCCAGGTTGCCAAAAGCGAGCGTCTGAATCTTTTTGTACTCGGCCTCGCGCAGGTTAGCGCCTAGGCCCGAGGCAACGCGGGCGGACGTGCGGGCATAACCCAAGCCCAGTACCAGCGAAAGCGCAGCGCACACCAACATGTACGCGCCCTGTAGCAGCATGTAGTTGATATCACACGCAGGCACGCCCACATCGATGATGTTGGCCATGATGACCGGGATAAACAGCTCGAGCACCGTCTCGACCGACACAAAGAACACGCCGAGGATGGCATCGCGACGGTATGCCCCTAGATAGGAAAACAGTATTTTGAGATTGCGCACGCAGGTTCAACCCCCATCAAACGTTGTTCGCAAACGCACGTATTATTGCGCGCCGAATAATGGTGTCAAGTATTCCGAAATCGTTTTCTGCAAGGTTAGCGCCGGCGGCGAGTTCTCGTGACGTGTGTCCATATTCACTCGGAATAATGGTGCGCGCGATTTTTTTCGTCCCACTGTCGACACAAACCTTGACTCTACAATCGTTGTAGGGTTTTCACTACACTGGTAGCTAAACGAACCAAGCCAGAAAGCCCCGCCCATGGAACACGACCTCACACGCGGCAATGTCCTTAAGACCATCGCGGTCTTTGCCCTGCCCTATATGCTCTCGTACTTTTTGCAGATGCTCTACGGCATGGCCGACCTGTACATGATGGGGCAGTTTAGCGGCGCCGCCGGCATCACCGCCGTGGGTAATGGCGCGCAGACGCTCTATATCATTACCGTGACGCTCGTGGGCCTGGCCATGGGAACGACGGTCATCGTCGGCCACGCCGTGGGCTCGCGTCGCTTCGACCGCGCCGAGACCGCCATCGGCAACACCATCACGCTCTTTATGGGTGTCTCGGTGGTGCTGGCCGCTATCCTGCTTGCATTGTGTCCGCAGATTGTGGCACTCATTGGCACGCCGGCCGAGGCAGTCGAAGGAACCGCCGCCTACCTGCGTATCTGCTTTGTCGGCATTCCGTTTATCGCCGCATACAACATTCTTTCGGCCATCTTTCGCGGGCTGGGCGATTCGCGCTCGCCCATGTACGTGATCGGCGTGGCGTGCATCATTAACATCGCGCTCGATTTTCTGTTTATCGGGCACATGGGGCTCGGCCCCGTGGGCGCGGCGCTCGGCACGGTAACCGCCCAGACGGCCAGCGTTGCCCTCGCACTCGTGTGGCTCAAGAGCCGCCGCACGAACATCCACGTTAAGCGCAGCGACCTGCGCCCCCAGCCCGAGGTGCTCGGCAGCATTCTTAAGATCGGCGTGCCCGTGGCCGTGCAGGACGGCTGCATCCAGGTGGCGTTTATGTTCATCACCGTCATTGCCAACCACCGAGGGCTCGTCGACGCCGCCGCCGTGGGCCTGGTCGAGAAGATGATCAGCTTTTTGTTCATTGTGCCGAGTTCCATGGGTGCCACCGTCAGCGCGCTCACGGCGCAAAACGCCGGCGCGGGCAAGGGCGACCGCGCATGTCAGGTGCTTAAAGACGCCATGACGATCTCGGTGGTGTACGGCTGCCTGATCACGGTGCTGATGTGGCTGGTGGCGCCGGCGTTTATCGGCTTTTTTGCCAAGGACTCTGCGGTGGTCGCGGCCGGCACCGGCTATATGCGCAGCTATATTTTCGACGCGATTTTTGCCGGCATCCACATTTGCTTTAGCGGCTTTTTCGCTGCGTATGGCAAGAGCTACATCGGCTTTGCGCACAACGTGCTGGCCGTGGCGCTCATTCGCGTGCCGGGCGCGTGGCTGCTGTCGAACGCCTATTCCGACACGCTGTTTCCCATGGGCATCGCTTCGCCGTGCGGGTCGATTCTGTCGGCAGTCATCTGTGTTGTCGCGTTTACCGTGCTCAACCGACGCGGGGCTTTTGACAAACTGGTAGCGTAGCGGGGCGACACAGGCTGGCACCTCTCCCCTGCTTTTTACCGAAAGGAGCGATCCTGTGACCGACACGCCAAGTGAACATACTGAGGGCCTGCTCCGCATTGGCGAGATTGCGCGCCTGTTTAACCTGAGCGTGGGCACGCTACGTCATTACGAGCAGATGGGCTTGCTGGATCCGGCGCACATCGATCCGGCAAGTGGATACCGCCACTACGGATCGCGGCAGCTCTCCACCCTCAACACCATCAGTCATCTGCGTGTTCTCGACTTGCCGCTCACACAAATCCGTGAGTTTGTGACCACGCGCGATGTGGACCTCATGCAGCGGCAGCTGGCGCAGCAGCAGGAGCTCATCGAGCGCAAGCGCCGCGAGCTGGAGCGCGTGTCGCGCAAGATCGACAACCGGCTTGCCCTGCTTCACGATGCCCTGAACACCGAGCTCGATACCATTTGCACAATCGATGCGCCCGAGCTTCGCTGCGCCGTATTGCGCGAACGCGTCAAGCCTACCGACGCCTATGCGCTGGAGTGGCAGATTCGTCAGCTGCAGAAGGGCCAGCACGAGACCTTTGTCTTTCTGGGCAACTTAGGCGTCGGGATTAGCGCCGTGCGCCTCGCCGCCGGCGACTTTGACGGCTACGACGAGGTCTTTATGCTGCTCGATGACACGGACGATTACCTGGGCGATGTCGAAGTACGTCCCGCCGCGCGGTGTCTGACGGTCAGCTTCCGCGGCACGCACGGTCAGGCGGCCCCGCGCTATGAGCGCTTACTCGATTACATGCACGAGCGCGACCTGTCCCCCGCCGGTCCCTCGCGCGAAATCGCCCTCATCGACGACATCATCAGCGACGACCCAGGGGCGTATGTGACGAGGATCGCGATACCGGTCCGCTAATCACTACCATTTATCGAGCAATTCCATCCATTTACCTTAATCCGAATTAGATTGTATTATGTAGCAAATAAAATGACAGCATATTGCCCCCCATAGGCAGGAGACATTATGCCCAGAGTTCAATCACGTCGCTCGTTTCTTCTCGGCCTAGCCTCGATCATCGGCTTATCCGCGTCACGCCCAACAAGAGTATTCGCTGCCGACTCAAACTCATCCGTCGCTTTTACATCAGACCTAGCACAAGACTACGCGCTTTCCCTGTTGCCCATCGTCGACGGATCCGCGAACTTAGAGATCGAGCAAATCGTTCCCGTATGCCAACAAATCGGCCTTATCTGTGGCTATGAAATCAGTGTCACAAGGGAAGGAAGCCCTTACGGTTATTTAATACTTGACGCATCATATCCTGGGCTTCTGAAGGAGATAACCCTCGGCGATACCATTCTTCCGATTTCAGCTTCTCTATCAAACGCCATTTCAACTTATTCCGGCCAACAGGCCACAAACCCAACCGTACTAATTTCGTACAACGATATTGAATATGGAACTTTGGTGCCAGGAACTAGAGACTGTGTAACCAACTATAACAATATACGGTCTGTCCCGATTGTCACCGAAAAGGGTATAGCACCTCAAAGCAATAACCCAACTTCATGGAATGCAGTCATTATCAATGAAGATGACTTGATGTTGCATTTCCAAATAGACGATTTAAACGGAATACCGTTCCGAGGAGTCTCGGAATCATTAGTTGAAGCCCGCACTAATAAGTATGCATGCGTCGTTTCTGCCTTGTACGCTGTATCAATGCATTACGGTCTCACCAGTTCAAACGCTAATCAATTTAATCCCGATTATTATAAAGAAATATGGAACGTCACTGGCACAACAACGTATAAGACCAATGATCAGGGCGTCGAGTACGGAAGCACGATCATCCCAGATGGAATTGTTCCGTTTAAAAGTCTTGCCGCTCAAAAGGGTAGAGCACTTAATACTCAATTTTTCGGTTATCAGCCTCAATTCGCTCAGTACAGAGCAACTATCGATCAAGGGAATATCGGCTTGTATCATATGTGGATCAACAGCCGAAACAGTGAAGGATCCGTCGAGCTATCAGGTCATACAGTCACGGTAACTGGCTATTTTACTGGGCATAATGGAAGCTCTGGCATCGAACTGCAGTGGCTCGAAGTATTCGACGGATGGAACACTTATCCCCGAGCGATTAACTATGCAACGCCCAATATGGTCAAATTGAACGGAACAGTCTTTTGGTAGACCGGATGGCACCATCAAAATGCTATGGCACCACGGCCTTTGCCCTGGTTACGATATTGGTGATTTTCGCTATGTTTGCATCCGTTTCTTCATGCACAGATAGAGCCCGCTATAGCGGAGGAGATGATTACCTTGTCTTTGGAGCCGGCAGCGTTCATTCTATTGAGGGAACGGAACTCGTAATCCAAACAGACAACAGTCCCCGCTACACCGACGCTGGAAAGCAAACCCGGATTACATTCCCCTCATCTGGCCGAATCAAAGACAAGCTTTCCCAAATCAAAGTTGGGACAAGAGTTTCCTACTCACGCTTTGAGTCGGTAGACGCATCTGGATCATACGAGGGAAACGATATCGAAATTGAACAGGCAAACACTATAAGGAGATGTTGAGGAACTGAGCCTCTGCGCAGCTCCTCAACAAATCATTATGCCTCCGGGACCCTACCCGTCGCCAAAATCTGTTCAAGTGCCACCTCATCCAACACGGGCACACCCAGCTGCTCGGCCTTGGTGAGCTTGGAGCCCGCTTTGGGGCCGGCGACCAGGTAGCTCGTCTTCTTTGAAACACTGCCCGAAACCTTGGCACCGAGTACCTTGAGCGCCGCACCTGCCTCGTCGCGGGTGCGGTTGACGAGCGTGCCGGTGAGCACGAAGGTCAGACCCGCGAGCGGCTGTGCGTCGGCGAGC
>OLNX01001534.1_pt1 | contig 19526 bp, 20 predicted proteins | sample 1672611 | NCBI WGS metagenome assembly OLNX01 (sample SAMEA3136705, study PRJEB25190) | human gut metagenome | reverse complement strand
TCGGCTGGTGGGATCGGGGTGTAGTTGTAGCAGTTTCCCATCAGCACTCGAGCCTTTGAAGCGAAGCGTTCCAGACGCCAGACTTCAGCGTGATGCCTGTTAAGTCTGCGAATGTGATCTGGAACGGGTTGCTTGTGATGTCGCTGAAAACGGCGTCCCACAGCGTTGCGATCTTGCTGGTGTTCTGGCCGACCGCGTTGCTCAGGTCGTTGGCCGATGCCTCGGCAGCCTGCGCGATTGCGATGGCCTGCCGGGCGAGTGCCAGAGCCTCCTCTGCCGTAGCCTGCGCGCCGAGGGCGATGGCTTTGTAGGTCTCGTAGTCCTCTTTGGTGGCGTAGGCGTCGGCGGGGATGTAGGCGGTCACGTTGGTGGCCGTGCCGATCGCGGTGACGATGTCGATGGTTTTCTCGACGATGGTGGCGCCGCCGGAGGGCGGGATCCACTCGGCCAGATCGCCGCAGTTGCCGTAGCAGTACAGCACCTCGCCGACCTCGGGATCGGGATCTTCAGCATAAAGGCCGAGCTCGCGGTAGTAGAAGCCATCGGTCTCGTCGCCGTTGGTGAAGATGCCGCCGACGGCCACGGTGCCGTCGCCGTTGATCTTCAGCTTCGTGATGTCGACGGTCGCCTTCGGGCTGACCACGCCGGTGAGGGTGCGGGGCGTCTGGCCCTCCTCGAGGTAGCCATCGCCGAGGACGATCTTGGTGTAGTTGATCTTCTGGCCGGCCACGCCCTTCGCCAGAACGATCAGGCCGGCGGTGGTGATGTCGTTGTTGATAAATGCAGCCATGTCTATCTCCTTTCCTTAGTCTGAGATGACCGCCGCGTCGGTGCCGATGCTGACGGTCTCGCGGTTGTTGTCGTGGACGACGGCCGCGTGGTAGATGTGGATCTCGTCGCTGCCCATGACGTGCACCTCTTGGGTGTGATCCCTGACGGCCATGCCGGAATAGAGGAACATTTCGCCGGTCAGGCAGATCAGGATCGCGTCGAGCCACGAGCTGCGGCGCTTGACCGTCCGCAGCAGCTTCAGGAACAGGTCGAGGTTGCTGTTGACGAGGCTCGGGTTGTCGCTCAGCACCTTGAAGTGATGCGGCTGCCCGCCGTACTGATACCACTCCCTGACCTCGCCGGTGCCGAAGTAGTCGGCCACGATCTGCTCCACGGCGTATGGGGTGCCGAGTTTCGCGTAGACGCGGTCGCTGCTGCGGATGACGGCCCGCTTGACTGCGATGGGCGCGGTGCTGTCATACCACTGGATGTTCAGCTCCCACGCCATTTCGTCGAGCTCTGCATCGTTGAGCTGGTCGATCTTGTCCCACCTGCTCAGGAGCTTCAGGCGCGCATAGGCGTCGCGGCTGATAATGTCGCAGCCGGTGGCGAGGCCCTTGTCGCTGCCGTCCTCCTGCATCCACGCAGGCAGCAGCTTGACCATCTTGGTCTCATTGAGCCGCATTTACACCACCTCACTCTCGACCTTGTGGCTGACAGTCAGGTGGCCGCTGAACTTGGCGACTTGCGTGTCGTCGAGGGCCTTGTAGGTCGGCTTGACGACGTCCACGCGGAAGGCGCCGGTCAGGTTCTCGCCCCACGAAGGCGAGAGGATCCGCTTGCGGAGCTGGTCGGGGTTGATGTCGCGGCCGAGGGCTGCGACTTGCCACTCGTTGTAGCGGTCGATCGCGCCGCCGGTGCCTTCGACGTTGGCGATCACCTCGGCCTCGTTCTTCGGCGTGGTGTAGTACACGATCTCGATGTCGTAGGTCTCGACCTCCGGGGGCACGGCACTCACCTTGTCAGTGAGCGGCCGGATGTCCTTGGCGTTGACCACGTCCAGCACCTTCGTCAGCATGGCAGCGTCGGGGATCCCGCCGCCTTCCAGCAGGGGCACGATCTTGACGCAGCCCTCCAGCGTGCGGGTGATGATGATGTCGACGCTCTCGGCGGCCGAGAGGCTGCCCTTGAGCGTGATGGCCAGCAGGCCGTCGGCGTAGTCGACGGTGTAGTCCGTGTCCTTGACCGCCGCCGTGCTCTGCCCGTGGGCCTTCACGACGAGGGTGTCGGTCAGAAGTGTGCCGCCGCCCTTGAAGACTTTGCCGTCGTAGACCGTGAGGGTCTCGCTGACGGTTTCCTTCTCGCTGACGGCCTTTGCGTCCACGATGGAGCTGTCGGCCGTCATTACCCAGTAGATGTAAGCCTGTTCAGGGCCCGCGGTGGATCTCTTGGCGGGCGCCAGACGGATCCGCTCGCGGAGGCGGTTGTCGCCCTCGGTGGTGTAGGGCTCGCCGTCATCGCCTCCGGCCGTTTCGGTCAGATTGGTGACGGACTCGATGTAGGGGATCAGGTCGACAAGGGTGGTGATCGTGCCGGCTGCGTAGCCGTTGAACTTCGTGCCGTTGCTCACGGCCGAGGTCGGCACCTCCACAGAGTAGGCGCCAGCTTGCAGCACAGCGATCTCGTCGGTTGCAAAATAGTTTTCGCTGTCCGGCGTCACCTTCGTCCACTTCGGAATGATGATGTTTTTCTCCTGCGGCGTGGAGACGGAGAAGCGCATGGTCGTCTTGGCCGGTGTGCCTTCCAGTCTTTTCACGTCCTGCCGCTCGCCGATGGCGTCCAGCACCTCGCCCCTCGCATAGCGGAGGAGCGTCTGCCGGCCGGCGTCGTTGAGGCTGTTGTAGAGGGCAACGAACACGGGCACGAGAGCCTCGCCGAAGATCCGGCGCTCGTCGCCCGGGTAGAGCGGCTCGCCGGCGCCCTTTTCGAGCTCGGTGATGATGGTCTTGTATAGGGTGCTCGCGTCTGTCGTGGTGAGTTTGATGTCCTCGCCGTAGGTGTTTGTCGCGTCGCTCACGCTGTTCACCTCCTTCATGTGATGTTGTCGATGCTGGCCCGCAGCTCGAAGTCGCCGGCCTGAGCGGTCAGAGCCTTCAGGTCGGAGTCACTGAGCTGCACGCGGGGCTCGTAGGTTTCCACGAGGAACTCCACGTCGGCGGCCAGATCAGTCGCAGCGGTTTCGCTCGGCTTGTCGATCAGCGTGCGGTCGATTCCCTTGATGCGCTCATAGGGCACCTCCCCGCGGATGGTCTTGAGGAGGTTCTGCACACAGATCTCGGGCGCTCCGTTGCCGGATGCTTTCATGGGATCACCTCGCTTTACTTGAGCTGTGCGTTGTTGGGTTTCTTCGCAGCCTTGTCGCTGCTGGATGCTCCGACGGTGACGGCGCTCAGACGCCGGCCGACGCCGCCAGAGGACGAGACGCCGGCCGCGGATGAGCTTTTGCTCGAGCCGCCTGCGCCGGCCTTCTTGCTGCTGGCCTCCTCAGCGTATTCTGTCAGGTTGATCGTGATCTTGCCCTTCAGAATCCGGCCGAAGTTGTCGAGTGTGGTGTCTGAGAGGCTGACGCCGGTGAGCTGAAGGTTGGCCGGGCCGAAGCGCCGGCCGGCCAGATAGAAGGGGGCATACTGCCCGACCAGCGCCGTCCACGACTCGTACTCGCTGCGCACGTCGCAGCCGACCGCGGCGGCCAGATCGAAGTCGAAGCTCATGCTTTGCAGCTTGAGCGCCTTGGTCTTGGTCGCCGGGGATCCGGCTTTGTCGTCGCTGTTTTCCGTGTCGAGCTCGACGCTGTGAGAGACGCCATTCAGGGCGGCGATCCTCTGGCTGGAGACGCCCCACGTCTTGCCGTTCCATGATGCCATGACGGCCATGTCTATCCCTCCTTACTGCGGGCCAGAAGTGCTGCCTCCCATGCTGTCGGTGTGGGTGTGGCCGGTCAGGCTGATGCCCGTGGCGGTCACGTCTGCCGACGGGACGCTGATGCCCTTGTCCTGCATCGTGAGCGCGCCCTTCTTGACGGTGATGTCGCCCGGGACGATACCGTCCCACTCTCCGTCCATGCGGGAGAGGATGATGCCAGTGCCGTCCTCGAACATGGCGTAGGCGACTTCTGTGCCGGGGGTCAGGGTTCCCATTTCCCCGCGCAGATACCACGGGATTGTCAGCGGTCGCGTGACCATGCTGTCGGCTGTGCTCGGGAGCACTCTGGCCGTGGTTTTGTCGCCGTTCCTGTCGGCCTTTCCCTCCACGCTGGAGATCTTGCCCTTCTGGATCATTTGGTTGTTGCTGTTCATCAATATCCCTCCAGTGGCTTGCGGAGGTATAGCTTGCTCCGCGTCTTGACGTAGTCGTGCCGGATCCGGCTGATGAAGGCCGTGCCGTCCCACGACTTAACGCCCTCGGTCGCCAGCGTGACCACAGAGCCCGCCGCATAGTCTCGCAGCAGCGAGCCCGTCCAGAGGGTGCCGACGGTCGCGTTTTTGTTGGCGTCCCGGAGGAGGCCCTTGGCGAAGCGGTCGGCCTCGCTCTGGTCAGTCATGCGGAAGGGTAGGATCCGGCGCAGCACCTTGTCGCCGCCGTTCGGGGCTGCGAAGGTGCCGGTCAGACCGCCGTTGACGGCTTCGGCCGAGCCGTAGGCGTTGGTGCCCTCGTCGCGGTACTCGAAGTCATTGGCCGGGGTGATGGTGATGGTGTCGACGGGCTGCTGGCTTTCCATGTACGCCTCGTCGTAGACGACCAGCTTGCCGTCATACACCAGAAACGCCGCGCCCTCGAGGGTGCAGCGGTTTTGAAAAAATGCGAAGTCTGCGAGGTTGTTCTGCTCGACGTAGTCGTAGGTCTGGTCGGTGATCCCGTAGGTCTCGAGCGTCAGGCCGTGGCGGCCGGCTATCTCCTGAGCCAGTTGCAGGAACTTGACCTTTTCCCATGACTTGCTCCGCTTATCCTTCGCAGACTGTGGGACAGAATAGGCCCGCAGGGTGATGATGCCGGACTCGGGGACGACGCTCTCGACGAACATTTTGCCCGTCTTGGCAGCGCCGTCCTCGATGGCGATGGTGTCGCCCTTCTTGGGGTTCCACGAGTCCCACAGCTCGCGGGTGTCGTTGAGCTTGAGCAGCAGCTCGTCGCTCTGCTTTTCGGCGTACATATCGTGATAGCAGCGGTGGACGCTGATGTCCGGGTAGATGTCGACGCCTTCGTATAGGATCTTCACGGCGTCACCTCCTCCACGGCGGCAGGGTCTCCGGCGTCTCCACGGTCTCGACGATCGGGATCCGCACAGCCTCGCCGCCCTCGAAGATCAGCACGTCGCTGAGGTCGGGGTTGGCCTCGATGATGGTGCTCGCCATGCGCTCCTCGTTATAGGCGACGAGCGCGATGCTGTCGAAGGTGTCGCCGCCCTGCGCCACATAATCAATAAAGCCGACTGTCTGCTGTGACATAGGCGCCGCCCTCCCTTCTGCTGAGTGCCTCGAGAATGAAGTCGATGAACTCCGGCTCGAGGTCGCGGAGCTTTCGGATCAGTGCGTCCTCGTCAGTGTCGCCCTCGACCTTGATCTGCGGAGAGAAGGACAGGCCGCTCAGATCGTAGACCACAGCAGTGCCGGAGCCGCCGCTGAGCAGCTCGTAGTCGCTTTCGCCGTCAGATGCCCCGAGCATCCGGCCCGCCTCTGCCCAGTAGGACAGGTTTTGCGAACGGTATGCAGGGTTAAAACTGATGACCGCCTCGGTCGGGTAGCGTGGATCCTCGCCGGCGATGGACGGCCCTCTTGTGAAGCCGCCGGTCGCATAGCCAGAGACAGACGCGCTGCCGCCTCCACCTCCGAACAGGCCGGCGATCTTGGAGATGACGCCGGAGCCGAAGCTGACGATCTTCGATACCCAGCCGACAATCGTGCCGAGCACGCTGGCGATGGGTTCCAGAATAGACAGCAGCGGAGTCAGCAGTGGGGTGATGGCGCCGATCAGGCTCAGGATCGGGGGGAGTAGTGCCTGAACGAGCTGCATCAGGGGATCAAGCAGCGGCATGATGACGCTGTTGACGATTTGCAGAGCCACTTCCAGCAGCGGGGTGATGACCAGCAGCAGGCTCGAGATGATGCTCACCAGCACAGGCAGCACGGCGCTGACGATCTGCGTGATGATAGGTAGCACGGTGGCAAGCAGGCTGGCAATAGGCGGCAGGATCGCGGAGACGATCTGCATGAGTGGCGGGAGGAGCGTCTGCACGAGGTTGAGAAGCGGCGGGAGCAGAGTGCTCATTAGCTGCGTCAGAACTGGCAGAAGGTCGGCCGCGAGCTGAGAGATCAGGGGCAGAACGTCCTCGAGGGCGTTGGCCGCGCCGGTCAGGAACTCGTCGACAAACGGGGCCGCAGCCTCGACCGCCTTGGAGATGGCCGGAGTGATCTGCTCCATCAGTTTTTGCAGGGTCGGCATGAACTTGTTGAGCCCGTCGAACACAGTGTTCGCCATAGGCTTGAGGGCCACTTCGAGCCCCTGCTTCATAACCTGAAGCCGCTCGGCGAAGTCGTAGGTGTCATCAGCTGCGCCGGCGATTGTCTCGCCGTTTTCTTGCAGCTCAGCCGTCAGGTCTGCGACGGCCAGAGAGCCGTCTCGGATTGCTGCGGCCATCGTGGAGCCTGCCCTTGTGCCGAAGATCTCCGACGCGATGCTGGCGGCCTCTGCGGCCGTCCCGGCGTTTTTGATCTTTTCGTAGTACATGGCGAGCCCGTCGCTGGCGCTGATGCCCTCCTTGGCGAGTGCGGCGACGCTCTTTTTCATAGCGCCGAGCACTTCGTCGGTGTTTACGCCGGCCTTGTCGAGCTGGCCCATCAGGGCGCTCGCCGTCTCGAAGGAGTAGCCCATCTCCTGAAGCTGCGGGCCGAACTTCTGCATATCTGCCATCAGATCCGTGAAGCCCATGCCCGTGCTCTGGCTGACCTTAAAGATGTAGTCCATAGCGCCGCCCATGTCGTCGGCGTCGATGTTCCACTGCTGGAAGGCTTGGCTCGACTCCTCGATCACGCTGCCGAGGTCGTCCCCGAGCATATCGCTCACTTGGATGGCCTGCTTGGAGATCTCCTGAAGCTGCGGGCCGGTGAGGCCGAGGCGGGTGTTGTAGTCTGCGATCGCCTTGCTGGCGTCCTCCATTGTGGTCGGGACGCTCTTGTAGACGGCGTCGAAGTCATCCAGAAGCCCGTCCAGTGCGTCGCCGGTTGCGCCGGTTCCGATGCGGATAGCATCAGCAGCGTCGTCGAAGGACGCGCCGAGATCCTTCATATACTTTCCGGCCTCGATGACTGCCTTGCCTGTCGCCACAGCGATGCCGCCCACGGCTGCACCAACGGCCAGCGCCTTCACGTTCAGGCCGCTGATTTTCTTCTGAGCCTGTTCGATGGCTTTGCCGAGTGATGGGTCGATGCTGCCGGCCAGATTGACGACCGCCTGCATCGTTTTTCCGTTTGCCATGTGCGTCACCTCCTTCTGATGTGTGGTTTCTTAAAGCTGGCCGCACGAGTCGGCCGGCTCGCTTGGAGCCGCTTGGCCTCCTCGACGGCCTCCCCGTATTCAGTCAGGAAGTCGGTCAGCCTTCGCTCTCCGAGGTCTCGCGTTGATGTGTGGAAGGCTCGGGCGTAGTCTCGGATTGCGCGTCGGAGCTGTCGGGGGTGTAGGGTTCCTCCGACTTCCCGGAAATAAAATCCCGGCCGATCCTCATAATCTTCATAACGTCGTAGCCGCGGACGCGCTCGAGGTCGGAGATGTCGATCTCAGGGTTGACCGCGATGATGGCAGCGAAGCCGAGGTAGAGGTGCAGGCCGTAGTCCAGCTCGGCCGCGCCGGCTGCGTTGCCATTCTTGGAGCCGCTGGCGCTCAGCTTTCTGGCGTCAGCTTCAGCAAACGCCTGTGCGGTGATCTCGCTGATGTCATAGGTCAGCTCGTTGTAGCTCTTGCCGTTGATCTGCACAGGGTTGTCGAGCTTGATGGTGTTCTTCAATGGGTACGTCTCCTTTCGATAAACAGAGGGCGCCGCATAGGCGCGGCGCCCTTCAGGTTACAGCAGGCTGCGGATGTCCTTGGCGTAGTCGACGCCGCCGACGCGCAGGATCGTGTTGAGCTGGTCGATCAGCCAGTATTCAGCGCCGCCGACGTAGAGCTGGTAGCGGCTCACGGCAAACGTGGCCTCGTTCTCGCTGGTGTTGCCGGGATCCACAGAGAGGCCCGGGATGCCCTTAGAGACGCAGCGGAGGAACGCCTTGCAGCCTTCGGTCTTGGTGGAGCCGTCGGCCTGCTTGACGTCCTGAGCCCAGCGGATCTCGATGGTCTTGCTCTCGAGCTTCATCATGTTCCGCAGGCCGAGGTCGATGCCGATCTTGGTGATGGATGCCTCCATAGCCTCGATCTGGCCGAGGATGGGGGCAGTGTAGGTTCCCATAGCCTTGAAGTCAGCGGTCACGGGAGTGACAGCCGGCAGCGCGATGGTCACGTCTTTGGCGACGAGAGTGCCGCCGATGTAGACGGTGTCGGCGAGAATGGGGCCCTTCAGGTCGAGCCACAGGTTTGCCATTACTCGTCACCTCCTTCGTAGTAGACAGAGAAGCCCGCGTCGGTGTAGGCGACGTAGACGCTCGCAGACTTGAGGGGCGGGGTCGGGGTGACGGCGATGTCCCAGCGGAAGTCACCATTCATCACGTCCGTGGTGCTGTTCTCGCTCTCGAGGAACAGGATCACGGGCTCGCCCAGCAGGGCGCCCATGCTCACATAGCCGTCGAGCTTCTCCTGCTCGCGGTTGATGATGCGATCCTTCAGCGCGCGAGTCATAGGGCTGTCGATCTCAGGGCTCCACTCGCGCTGGAAACTATTGGTGATGTGCATGAGCATACGCATGGAGACGTCAAAGATCGCGCGAGGATCCACGTCTGCGCCGTATGTGTAGGCGGCCGTATGGTCGCCCCACAGTACCCACTCGCCTCCCCATGCGACGGCGGTGCTGATGCCGTTCTGCGTCAGCTCCTTGCCGGTCTGCTGGTCGAAGCCGCGGTTGTTGGCGTTAGCCCCGAAATACTGCTTGATGACGGGGATGGCCTTGTTGCCGCAGGTCTCCATCGGGACGCTGTTGTGGCTGAAGTCGGCGCGCATGAGCTCGACCACGGCCAGCGTGCTCAGGTGGAACACGTTGCCGAGGTTGTCCACAGCCTGCGGCCAGTAGACCTTAGAACGCTCGCCGGTGAAGGCGTTGGCCTTCTTCCATGCGATCGCCTTGGTGATCGTGTCGACCGCCTGTGCGGTGCTGTCCACGAGGGGCAGGTCGGCCACGACGAAGGCGTCCCAGTGGCCGTTGATCTTCTTGCAGGCCGTCAGCATGGCGTTGTAGACGGCAGGGCTGTGACTCCAGCCGGGGGCCGCGATCAGATTGCAGACCGCGAACTGCTCGGGATAGAGCAGCGCGATCGCGCTCAGGCCGCTGTACTCGCCGGAGGAGGTGACGCCGCCGATGATGTCGCTGTCTGCGATCTCAGAGTCGTCCACCTCGCTGAAGCTGGCCGTCAGGCTGCCGGCGAGCTGCGCGTCATCCTTCAGGCTGGTGATGATGACCGTGCCCTTGGTGAAGTTATAGTCCACAGCGTAGTCGGTGCCCTCGACGTAGTTGCCGCTGTCATTCTTTGCGATGGTCAGGGTGTCGAGGATGATCTTGTCGCTGGCGAACTCGGCGCGGCCGCCGGTGAAGGTGAGGGTCTTGGTGGTGGCCGTCTCCTTGCGGTGCTTGCCCGCGGAGGGGTCGAGCACATTGATGACGTAGATCGGGCCGATGTTCCCGAGGGTGTTGTTGAAATGCGCGTACACGGCCTCGCACAGGGTAAAGGTGCCCCAGTCGGACGAGTAGCCGATCTTCTTCTGCGCGTCGACCAGACTGGTGATCTTGATCGGCGCGTTGATGATGCCGGCCTCGCCGAAGCCGCGCACGAGGTTGACGGGTGCCGTGCCGATATAGACCGGCGTGGTGCCCGCCTGCACGGCGCTCTGTGCCACGGTCTCGCCGATGTGGCCGTAGGCGCCGTAGAGGTATTCGTTTGCCATCTGCTTATCCTCCTTTGCATGAAATTAGAGCAGCCGAGCGGCTGCCCTTAAAGCAGGTGTTGGTAGCTTTTCGGGTTGCGGGTCAGTGTCTCCTCGACGGAGAACTCAGCCCATGCAAACCAGTACGGGTAGAAGTCGGGGACGGCGTCTTGCTCCGTGACGGGGCCGAAGGTGATGCCCTTCTCCTTGATGACGCGGAGGTCGCCGAGGTACTCGGCGTTTTCAATCAGCCGGAGAGCTGTGTCCACAAAATTCCATGCGTCACGCCAGCCCTCTCCGTTCTTCACGAAGTAGGAGGCCGCCGCCTCGTTGTGTTGCTGGATGTAGGTGCCGCTGCCGTCGCCCTTCGGCTTGAAGATGTCGGGCCCGTGGTAGCCGGGATCCCACGCTGAGAAGCAGAGCCGGATCTTGATGTCTCGGGCACTCTGGAGCAGGTCGTCGTCGCCCTGAACGATCTGCACGCAGACCGACGGGATCGGCGCGGCAATGTTCGGGGGCGTCCTGTCCTTCGATGGTACGAAAAGCGAGAACGCGGCCGGGTTTACCAGCTTGTATGGGTAGGAGGCGTCCGTTGCGTTGTCGTCGGGGAGCTTCAGCTTGACCAGAGGGCAGACCTCGGCGGTCAGCCAGTCCCGGACGGTTTCGATGCTGTTGACGATGGACATGGGCACCTCCTACATGGTGACAGTCTGGCCGAGGGCCACGGTGGCGATCCCCATGTCCTCGCTCCAGTCGTTGACGATGTACTCGCGGCCGTCGACGTTGAGCCCTTCGCCCGCCGGGCGCCGAGCGGGCAGATCCTCGACCGCTGCGTAAAGCAGCAGAGAGGACTCCGCGACGCTCAGCTCTTGCCCCCCTTGGCGTTCCTTCAGGGCGTTGTCGTCCAGCACGGCGGCGATGGCTCTGCCTTCGACGGTGTGTTTCTCACCGAACTCGTCGAGATTGAGAAACGTGCGCCGGCGGTCAGCCTCGACCATCGCCTTGAAGCTGAAGGCCATCAGACGGGATCGGCGGCGCCGATCTGAGGGGGCTCCTCGTCGTCGGCACCGTCATCAGGCTGCTCGGCCTTGGTGGCCTCGATGGCAGCGATGACGTCGGCCTTCTTGCGCATAGCAGAGGCGTCCACGCCATAGCGCGTGGCCACTTCCTTCAGCTCGTCGAGCTTCATGTCCTCGTTGTACTCAGGGGCCTCGTCGGCCGCGGTGTTGGTGCTGGCAGGCTCGTCGGCGTCGTCGCCGGGAGCGGGTGCGGGCTGCTCGGCAGTCTCGCCCAGCTCGCCGATGTACTTGGCGACGCCTTCCTTCACCAGACGGGCCTCCAGCTCGTCGTCGAACTTCTGAGGGCCGTCTGCTTCAGTGATGGGGATCACCTTGCGGCCGTTATAGTAGCCGAAGGTGCCCTTGATGATCTGGATCATGCTCTGCTCCTTTCTGCTGCGCTCAGTCCGTCAGGACGTCCGCAACGATGAACGGGCTCTTGTTGTTGGGGATCATCAGCGGGCGGCTGGAGATGGTCAGCGTGCGGCTGTTGCCTTCGGCGCTGCTCACATACTTCGGCACGCGGCGGCCGGTGTAGGTGTGGAACTCGCCGTCGCTCTGCTCGACCTGAGAGACGGCGCCGTAGGCGGTGTGGCCAGCGCCGGGAGCGGTGAGGACGCACTTGCCGGACGGGATGTAGAGCTTGTCGTTGCCTTCGTCGTCGGTGTAGGTCAGGTCGTAGGAGATGACGCTGATGATGCGGCCGAGGACGTTCAGGTGGGCCACGATGGCAGCGCCGTCAGGCAGCAGCTCAGGCTCCACGTTGCCGATCTCGATGCGGCGGTTGTCGAGGAGCTTCTGCACGGCCGCGTCGTTGATGATGGTGTCAGCCACGTCCGGGGAGCAGACCAGATCAGAAGCGCGGAGGCCGCGCTTGGTCAGCATACGGATCATGGCCTCCAGATCCTTCAGGATCTTGCCGCCGGTGGCGTCCCACTTGGCCGTCGGGGTGTAGGTCGCGGGGTTGCTGGCCTCGGAGTAGAAACGGATCTCCATCTCGTCGGCCTTGTCGACGTCGTCGGCGATGTGCTTCATCACGCAGCCATTGGTCAGCATGGTCTCGGCGGCCATCGCTTCTTCGCGGTTGGTGATGAGCTCGCCCAGCTCGTCAGCGTCGCGCAGGATGAGGGTCTGCTGGCGCTGCTCAGGGGTGAGCTGAGAGTAGAGAGCCTCGCCGAAGCCGCGCTTGCGCAGCTCGTCGAGGGTCAGGACGCGACGGGGAGCCACGAAGGGCGGGGTGTAGCGTTCCATATTGTAGCCGGCGCGCAGGACGGTGACGCCGCCCTTGCGAGGGGCCACGAAGGGCGCCAGCTTCTTGCTGCCGTCACGGAACTCGACGAGCACGTCGTCGGTGGCGAAGATGTCGCTCGCGTCGTTGGTGGGGAAGTAGCGGTCACGCAGGAAGGTCGCAGCAGGGGTGAGCTGCTGCACGGCCATGAGCAGCGTGTGGGTGTCGTAGAAGTTAAAAGGCATTTTGTTGTCCTCCTTCTCTTAGTATTCGATGGCGTCGGAGAGCAGGATGCCGGCCTTGCGCAGCTCCTCCTCGTCGGTCGCCTTCAGGGTGTAGCCGCTTGCGACGGCCAGCTTGTTGCGGGCGAAGTGGCCGGTGCGGTAGGCCAGCACGGTCACGTCCGCGGTGGTGCCGACTTCCACGTCCTCGGCGAGGATGCAGTTGGCGGTCAGGGTTTCGTTGGTGGTCGCGGTGGAGCCGAGGATCACCAGCTTGCCGTCGCCGGCGGTGCCGGCAGGCAGGGCCAGCACGGTGCCGCGCTTATAGGTGGCTGCGGCGGTGGCCTCCTTGCGGATGGTCACGGTGAACACGTCAGCGACGGGCTCGTTGGCAACGATCAGGCCGTCATAGCCGACGCTGCCGAGGTTTTCGTCCAGTCTCTTGCTCATTACTTCTTACCTCCGTTCTGAGACTTGGTGGAGTTGTAGAGGCCGACGATGGCGTCCACCTTTGCCTTGTCGTCGTTTTCGCTGCCTTCCTCGCCGCCGTTAGGGGCAGCGCCGACGCCGGCAGCGCCGGACTCGTCGTTGTCAGCCTTGGCGTCCTTCAGGTGCTTGGCACCGAGGGCCGCCTGCTTCTGCATAGCCTTGAGCGCGAGCTGCTCAGCGGTGCAGGGGGTCTCTCCGTACTTGGCGTCCCTGACGAGCTGCGCGTCGCCCACACTTGCGGCGATGCTGTCGATGGCCTCGATGCGGGCGCGTTCCTGCGTTCTGGCAGTTTCGGCCGCCTGCTGCTCGATCTGAGCCACGACGTCGGGGTGCTGTGCTCTCATTTCTTCGAGGGTCATGGTCTTGTTGTCCTCCTTCTTGGGGCCGTCGTTCTTGGCGGCCGCGTGTTTATTTCCAGCCGCAGGGGCGGCGTGGATGCTGTTGTCGATGGGGATCGTCCCCGGGATGTGCCTGAAGCCCTTGACGTCGTGCCGGATGCCAGCGACGAGGAGCACCTTCTTGTCGGCACTCAGGGTGACGTCGGGGCCTTCGTCTGTGAGCAGGGTGTCGGCAAAGCCGTTGTCAATGGCCTCCTGTCCGACCATCCACGTCTCGCGGGTCATCATGCTGCGGAGCTGGTCGACCTCGAGGCCGGTCTTGGCGTGGTAGATCTCCGCGATGGCCCGCTCGCTCGCGTCGAAGTCCTTCTGGAGCTTCTTCAGGTCTGCGAGGGTGTAGTAGTCGTAGAGCAGCCCGGCGACGCCGTGGATCATCACCATGCTGCCGGGATAGACCTGTACCTCGTCGCCCGCGCAGGCGATGACGCTGGCCGCGCTGGCCGCGATACCTTCCACGACGACGACCTTGTGGCCGGTCAGGCCCTTGATGGCGTTGTGGATGGCGATGCCGGTGTAGAGGTCGCCGCCGCAGCTATTGATCTTGATGGTGATGTTGCTCTTGCCCTTGACGGCCGCGAGATCCTCCATGAAGCTCTCGGGCGCGATGTAGAGGCCGGGCTCGGGCTCGCCCGTCCACCAGTCCACAGGCTGACGGCTCACGACGTCGCCGTAGAGGGTGATCTCGCCCTCGTCGTCGCCGATGCTGGCGACGTTCCAGAACTTGATCGGCGTGCCCGCAGTCTGAGGCCCGGCGCAGAGCCGGGGAGTGTTATGCGTTCTCATGCTTGTCTCCTTCCTTGATGCTTTTGATGGCCTCGGCGACGATCGCCTCCCGCAGAGCTGCGGAGATCGTGCCGCTGGCCGCTGTGCTCTGGTCGACCTGCCCCTGCGCTGCGCGCAGCTTCTCGTTTTCCCGAGCGAGCTGGTCGACGTTGGCGTCCCACTGACCGCCGTTGAGTCGGATGGTCGCCTGTTCTCTGGTCGTGATGCCTTCGCCGATGGCGAGGATCTCGGCCGTGATCTCCTTCGTCGGGTCGAGCTGTCCCTGAGAGGGGCCGATCCACTCGGCGCCGAGGTATGCGGCGCGGATCGCTGGATCTGCGAAGAAGCCCGGGGCGCTGATGCGGCCGCGGGCGACGGCTTCAGAGAGCCAGATCTCATATACCGGCGTGCAGAAGTCATCGACAAACCACTTGCGCCTCATGCGGAACGCCTTCCACGCCTCCATCAGGGCGGCGCGGCTGGCGCTGTACGAGCTGTTGAAGCTCTTGAGCAGAAGGTCAGCCGGGATCTCGAGCGCGGCGCCCACCTGTTCACAGATGGCGCGCAGGAAGGTGTTGAAGCCACTGGCCGGCCGCTTGGGGTCTGCAAAGGTCACGTCCTCGCCGGGCTCCATGATGTTGATCTGGCCGGGGCCCATCTCGTACTCGTTAGGATCTCGGCTCACCTCCGGCAGGCTGCTCCCGACCTCGTTGAACGGGTTGTCGCCGGCGCCTGCCTCGGTCTTGATGAAGGCCGTGAAAAACGACTCGACGACCGCCGCAGTCAGCTCGCTCTCGGTGTAGCGGCGAAGCTGGAGCAGGGGCTCGATGACCTGCGCGAGATAGCTGACGCCGCGGTATTGATCCGGGCGCTCGCTCTCCATGACGTGCAGGATGTTCGGCAGGCCAGTCCGCTCGCCGTATGCCTGAACACGGGCCCACGTTGTCGTCGTGCTGCCGAGCTCGAAGGGGTAGGTGCTGCGGATGTGGTACGCCTCGATCTGGCCGTCGCCGTTCACCTCGACGCCGTCGTAGATGGTGTTGCCGTTGGCTGCCTTGCCGGTGGTCAGCAGCATCGGGGTGATGATGCCGGAGGTCGTTGGCGTGGCGACGCGGTCAGCCTCGATCAGGTGCAGGCGTAGCGAGTAGGGCGTGAGCGGCGTCGGCTCGTACTGCTTCACGACGGCGAACACGTCGCCGCTGACCAGCCACGAGGAGAGTGCGAGCTGCTGCATGGCTGCGAAGTTGTTGACGCCGGTGGCGTCGCACGCCCTTTTGTTCTCAGACCAGAGAGCGAACTCACGCTCGGCCTGAGCCTGCCATGCGTCGGCGGCCTCCTGCGTCATGCCGAGCGCCTCGCGGTCGATCCGACTCTTGAGCTGAAGGCCGATGCCGACGACGTTGGTGCGGTTGGTGCGGATGGCAGAGGTGGCGATCGGGGCCGCCATGTAAAGCATCCGGGCACGCTGCCGCAGGGTGTAGTTGTTGGCGTCGATGTCCTCCTTCGGGCTGCCGCTCATAGCTCTGAAGCCCTTGGTCGCCTTCTTGTGCCAGCTCGCGCCGGCGTCGCCGTAGCCCTTATTCACAGGGCGCGGCTGCTGCCGCCTGTTCTGTGGGCGGCTTCTGCTTTTTCTTTTGCTGATGGTGCTCACCTCCTTCATGGTGAAGATGGCCGAGTCGGGAGAAAAGGAGCGAAAACTCCCGGCGTCAGCCTATGAAAAAAGCCCCTTTCGGGGCTTCTTTCACCAGTCTCGGGGCACTACTCCCACAGCTTTTCGCGGCTTCTCGCCGTTCAGTGCGGCCTCGAGGGCTTCGATGTCTGCCTCGAGCTGTTTGATGGCGGCCCGGATGGATCCGAGGTCGGTGTTGTAGCGGGCCAGATTGCGCGAGCCGATGCCGTAGCTCTGGACGCCTCCGTCCAGCATCTCGGCCTCTCGCTTCAGGTAGAGCTCCAGCCGGTTCCTCTTGATGGAGAGCTGGTACTCGATTTGTTCGCGGGTCTTTCTCATTGTGGTCTGTCCTCCTTACCAGTCGTCGAAGGCGTCGGCCCGGTTGTGCCGTTGCCGCTGTCGTCGCTGTTGCGGGGCCTTCGGTTTTTCCTCCAGTCCTTGCAGGCGGCGCTCGATGGCGTCCATGTCGGGGTTGATGATCTTGAGGCCGGCGTTGGCGTAGTCGCGGCAGTCGAGGGCCTCGTTGCGGTTGTGCCCGGGCAGCTTCTCCCACGCCCAGCGGTCGCCGCGGCGCGTGTGCGTGAGCACCAGCTTCTCGGAGAGGAGCCCGTTGAAGAAATTGAGGTCATAACCGGCGTCGGGGTGCCGGTTGAAATGGCAGTATTTTGGCCCGGGCTCCTGCACCTTCAGATTAGCCATGATCGTCGCCTTGCCGGCGTCGACTCCGATGGTGTAGAGCCAGCAGGTGATCCGCTTGTTGTCGCGGATCGGCACCTTGCTCGGGGGCGAGACGAAGGGGATGCCGTCGCCGCCCTTGCCCTTGATGGCAAAGACGCGCTTGCCGACGCGGGCCCGGCACGCCTCATAGACCTCTTGAGTGAAGTGGCCGCCAGAGTCGACGCAGGTGATGGAGATCTTCAGGCCGCGGCCGTTTTTGAACTTGTAGACGTGGTCGACCACGTCATCGAGCCGCTGCCAGACCTCCGGGGTGTCTGGCCGGCCCATGATGTAGCCCTTGACGACGCCCCACGTCTCGCCGTACTTCCCGTGACCGACTACCTCGTATTCGAGGCGGTTGTCCTGAGTGTCGACGCCGCAGGTCAGCACGAGCACGCCGTCAGGCAGCTCCACAGGGGTGCCGTCCGAGCGGGTGCCGTAGTCCTCACGGCGGGCGAGCATGGTGTCCTCGTCCTCGAGGTCGCCGCGATCTTCCCACAGTTGGCCGAGCAGGGTGTTGTAGACGACCTTGAGGCGCTGCGGGTCATCCTTGGCGTCGAGGAACTTGAGGACGATCTTCTCCCACGGAGTCCACGGGCTCGAGAAGGCATTGAGCCAAAAAGAACGGACGCCCTTCTTGTAGGCGTCCGGGTTGTCGGCGATCCACTTGGCAGGCTGCTTTCGCATGGTGTCCTCGGGGATCAAGCAGCCGCACGCCGGGCAGCTCCACGAGACGCCGCTCTTGAGGCTCCACGACTTTTTCCCGCGGATCCTCTTGACCTCCGGGTCGAAGTGGATATTGTCGAACACGATCTCGCTGTACTCCCCGCACTCGGGGCAGCGGTGGCACCAGCGTTCCTGCGTGCCTTGGTAAAAACTCGTTTCGATGTTGCTGTTGCCCTTGATGGTCGGGGTGGAGACCTCGACCGCCTTGGCGTTGTAGAATGTGGCCTGACGTGCTTCGGCCAGCGCCCACGGGTCGCCCTCGGTGCCGGCACTGGTCGCCCAGCGGTCGCGCTCGTCGCCGATAATATAGCGGGCAGGCGTGGAGGCCAGAGCCGAGGCGCTGTTGGAGCCGGTCAGGGTGAGCATCCCGCCCGGGAACGACTTCTGAAGGATCGTGTTGCCGCTGTCCTTGGCCTTGACGTCGTGCACCTTCGCCTTCAGGGGTTTGCTGTCGCGGATCATAGGGGCCACGCGGAGGCGGCTGAACTTCCGGGCGTCGTCGATGGTCGGGTGGACGTAGAGGATGCTGCCGGGGTCTTGGTCGATGATGTAGCCGATGATGTTGAGCTCGAGCTCAGACTTGCCGACCTGAGAGGCGGCCACCATGACTATTTTGTGCACCTTCGGATCCGTAAAGGCCCGCATGGGCTCCTCGAGGTACGGGGTGCGCTTGGTACGCCACGGGCCGGCCTCGGCTGAGCTTTCCGGGGAGAGGCGGCGGTGCTTGTCGGCCCACTCGTCCACGGTCAGGCTCTCAGGCGGGGCGAAGCGTTTGACCGCTCCGGCGATGGCGGTATTGAGCTTCGCGGCGGCTTTTTTAGTCGTCCGCGTCATCGGCGAGCTGCTCGCCCCAGCCTTCCCGATCCCTTACTCGCCGGGCGTACACCTCGGGATCGTATTTATAACCGGCCAGCTCCGTCAGGATCTTGTAGACCTCTGTGCGGATGATCTCAGACGCCTCGGCGGGTGTTGCTGCGCCGGTGACGTCGACGGCCAGACGGCCCGGCAGGGCCACGAGCATCGACCTGATATTGTAGACGAGGTCGGTCATCACAGCCTCGACATCCTCGCTGCGGTGCATGGTGCCCTCGAGCTCACTGAGCTGGAGGGCGGCGATGTCTGCCTTGCTGCGCTTGAGGTCAGCCTCAGCCTCCAGACGCCGGCCCTCGATCTCGCTGTCCTTCTTCGACGGCTCCCGGCCGTTGGCCTTGGCCGTCAGGTATCGGATGTACCTCTGGATCGTCGGCAGCAGGTCATAGCGGTTGGCGTTGCCTTCCTTGACCGCGGCGATGACGCCATCCTTGGTGAGCTGCTGCACTCGGCGGGGCGTCATGTCGAACAGGGCCGCGATGGTCTTGCTGTCGACGAGCTTGTTGTTTGTTGGGTTCGGCATGGCGTTCCCTCCTTTCTGCCGTTCGGGCGAACGAAACGGCCCGAAAAAAATTTTTCCCGGCTGCGCGTTTTTTGGGCTCGCCAGCACCGCAGGCCAGAGCGGGCCGTCACAGTACCTTCGGCGCGTCGCTGCGCGCGTGGAGGCGTCTGTGAGGCGCTGCGCTGCGCTCTGTGCGCGTCTGGCGGCGTTGGCCGGGCTCGGTGTCGGGCGCCGTGGTGTTGCGCCCTGTGGGCCGCTGTGGGCTATTTCCCGAGGGCTCGGTCGAGGTTGTGCTGGAGGCGCTTGGCCGTCTCCTCTTGGAGTCGGGTCATTATCTTCTCATTGGTGCGCTCGCTGGTTATCATGGATGGCACCGAGATGGTGGTAAACTTCTTGATGTCGGTGCGTGTCCTGCTCATTCGCTGGAACGGGATCGCGCTTACGCCGCCGGCCTTGGTGTTGCCCGTCCCCATGAGGATATTGTGCGATCGCTCGGAGTACGGGCCGCCCGGGGTGCGGGTGTTCAGATAGCGGCCGATGACCTTCTTCTGCCCCTTGACCACCTGCATCCGCAGCGTGTAGCTCTTTCCCGGCGGTGCGGTCTTGGGCGTCATGCCGAAGTGCACGGGAGTGAGCAGCCGGCCGGAATAGGTGATGGTCAGCTCCTCGATGGTCTCACCTGAGACGCTGACGCTGCCCGCCATCTTCTTCGGCTTGCTGCTGTTCTTGCCGGACGGGGTGATCTCGCCCTTCTTGATGTTGTAGACCGATGTGACTTCCTGAGCGATCCAGCTCGGCGCTCTGGCCTTGACGTCGCGGACGGTGGCCTTCACGGCCTTGCGGCCCTGCTCGTCGATCTGCGCGACGGTGTCCATGAGCTTTTGGAAGTTTTCGACCTGCATGGTGATGGTTGCCTTTGCCGTTGTTGTCACCTCCTGAATATGCAAAAAGAGACCGGCGGGCGTTGGTTCGCCCGTCGGCCTCTTGCCGTCGGTTGT
>OLNX01001525.1_pt1 | contig 19584 bp, 14 predicted proteins | sample 1672611 | NCBI WGS metagenome assembly OLNX01 (sample SAMEA3136705, study PRJEB25190) | human gut metagenome | reverse complement strand
AGCCATCGTAGAACCGAACCGCCTTCTCCACGAACTCACTTTGGCTGCCGCAGTTGGCCAGCGGCGCGTTTATTTCTATCATTTTCTTCGCGTCCGGCGTAAGCCAAAAAGCGTACTTTTCCTTGTTATTTGTCATTTCATTTTCCTCCTTGAAATTTTGCTGCGACCCCGCAGCTTTTCTCGCAACTGTGGGATCATTTTTGTTCTCGACCCCACCGCCCTCCGAAAATCTCCTTCTACGACGCCGGTGGTGGAACGGCGCAACTGCCCACACTGCGGGCAGAAGTGACCGGGGCGGGGGTGTCCACGACGCCGCCCCTTTCTCCTGCTTCGCTTTCGGCGCACCGAAAAGCTCCCCAACACGCGCCCAAATAGGCTGGGTGGTATCCGTACCCCGCCTCCGCTCTACGAGGCCACACAGCGGTCCGCAGGCGGCAACACGGCGGGCAACGAGTGAGAGGTGTGGTGGCGCGGGAAATCTCTCTTTTTCCCCGCTGGTTTTGCATTAAAAGTGTAACTCTTTGTGGTGAAAATCTCTCTTTGTCTTTTGGCTGAAATCGGAACAATTATCATCGATCTGCACCCTCCACAGGGACGATAGGGACGGTGTTTTCGGTAGTGATATTTGCGCCCCTATCGGCCCTACGGAGACAGATGAGCCGTTCTCCGTTGCTCTTGCGGAAGGATACCATGATACCATTTTTGCCCAGCGTATCAACATTTTTACGGATGCGGCGGGACAGAAGATTGGGCGTGAGCCCCTCCACATCATTAGGGTCGATGATTTTCAACAGGGTCGCTGCGGGAACGCTGATCTCCGGCTGCTGGCGCAGCACTCCAGAGAGAAGAGAAAGAAGTCGTGCGTCAGGCTGCACGGTCTGCGGACTTTCATTTGAGAGCAAGTTCCAAAGGTGTGTTTCGCTGTCGAACTCCAAGCGCAGTTCTCTGTACACAATATCGCGCCCGGTGCAGTAGAGAGTTGCGGTGTTTTTGCTGCGGCTCGTTTTCATCAACACAAAGTTCGTATCGGTAGCACCGCTGATACCGTTCGTGCCGGAGATCATATCCATGGGATCGTCGGATTTCAACTTGCGAACATGATGGATGAGCAGGATGGCGATACGGTGTTTGTCTGCCAGTGCTTTCAGTGCACCAATATCACGGTAGTCGTTGGCGTAAGGATTTCCGTTGTCACCGCTGCTGCGGACACGTTGTAGTGTGTCGATAACTACGAGACCTGTGTTGGGGTGCTCAGATAAAAACTGCTCTATCTGCTGTTCCAACCCATTGTGGAGCTGTGCCGACAGGACAGAAAAGTACAGCGTATCCGGTGCATCCTCCGTGAGATCCAGGAGTCTGCAGCGGATACGCTGATAGCTATCTTCAAGGCACAGATACAGTACGCCGCATTTCTGTGCGGCGAAAGACCACAGGGATTCACCCTTGACCACACAGAGACACAGAGCCAGTGCCAGCCAGGACTTGCCGATCTTCGTCGCACCGGCGAGGATATGTAAGCCCTGCGGTAGCAGTTGGTCAATAATGAACCGAGTGGGTGGGAGAGCAATTCTTCTGCGTTGATGGTGGGTAGCTTGTGGGACATAGGCTCTCCTTTCCTGTTGACAAATAAATTTGCGGATGATAGACTAATTACAACATCTGTTAGACATTTAACTTGAGTCTATCATAACAGAGGCGGCATATCCTGTCAACGCTGTCGAGCATTATTTACAATTAGTCCATAATTGGAGGGTGTTATGTGGTACTGTAAAATGTATTTCCCCGGAAGGCATGAGGTCATCGAGAGCGACGCTTTCGGCACCCAGGGAGCACCGTCGCAGCGAAAGATCTTTCCGTTTTTGGAGTCGCTGCTGTCCTTCACAGAACTGGACACTGGGAAGGTTGCCGTCGCGCTGCGGTGTATCTCCGACGACTTGGAGAGCCTCGACCGTGAGCGTGTGACCAACGCCATGGTCAGGCTGGGAGCGCTGGCGGAGATGCACAGTTTCTTTCGCGTGCTGTATGCCAAGTGGTTCTACTTCCGTTCCGTGGGCTTCGAGAACACCGAGGCTGCGGTATCGGGCGCATTGGACGAGCTGCGGTCACTGCCGGAGGAGCTGCCGCTGTACCAAAAGCAGATCCAGCGGTTCTTTGAGTTGGTACTGGATATAGACAAAGCCGGGCGCGAGCCCAGCCGGCAAATCATGCGGTACTATCATTTCGACCAGCCTGACCAGCCCAGCGACCCGGAGTTGTTCCCGTTCCGTCTGCTGACCACGCGCTTCGAGCCGGTGGATGGTGACGCTTGTGCGCCGGTGCTATATGCGAATACAGTGGCGGATATGATCAGCTTTTCTTTGCAGACTTGCGTGGAGCGCAGCATCACCGTGCGTCGCTGCAAAAACTGCGGACGGTACTTCGCCCAGACAGGCCGCGTCAGTGCAGAGTACTGTGACCGTCCTCCGCTGGATGGTCAGTCGAGTTGCCGTGCGATGGGCGCATTCCAGCAGTGGACGCTGAAGCAGGCGGACGACCCGGTGTTCAAGGTCTACCGCAGGGAGTATAAGCGCCGCTTTGCGTGGATCAAGGCAGGGCGCATCAGCGACAGCGAGTTTTACGCGTGGAGCGAGCAGGCCAGAGAGCAGAAAAAGAAATGCGACGAGGGTAGCATCACTGTGGAAAAGTTCCAGCAGTGGTTGAAGGAGTCATAAGCAAGCAGAGGGCAGGCCAATGGCCTGCCCTCTGCTTGTCACATTCATCCGTACAGCACCACCATGATGTACTCATCCGATGACGCATTATACTGGACGGTGCAGTTGAACCGAGCGTATGTGCTGATGACCTCTGCACCGTCCAGTGCTGCGAGGCTGGCGAAGGTGGCATCTACGTTGCCGCAGACGGCGGCGTCGAGTGCCGCCTGTCCACCGTGTTCTGCCAGCCACGCCACGCTGTCCGCTGTGCCGGGGTAGTAGCTGGAATCAGCAGCGGTCATGCTGGTGTCGATGGTCACGCCGTACTGTGCCCGTGCATACTCGTTGCCCACGCGCATGGCTTCCTCGATAGAGTAGATGTCGCCGGTGGCGGGAGGCGCAGAGAATGCTTCCTCTACCGGTTGCTCCGGCGCGGTATCTAAGTCTGCATCAGACGCGGGTTCTGGCGTTTGTGCGGGTGCGTCTGCCGTTGGCGGCTCGGCTGGCACAGTGACCGCAGATTCTCCCTGCGGTGCGACAGAGGGCGTTTGTTGCGGCTGTGTGGGGACTTCTGACGCGACCTCGCTGGTCGCTCCCGCTGCCACCATCGGGGCGTCTTGCGTATTTGCTGTCGGAATAGCTTCCTCTTGTGCCATCGTGGGACTGGTGTCTGCGTCCGGCACAGTAGTTTGTCCGCAGCCCGTAAGCAGCAGGGTGGTGCAAATGGTGAGCAGTATGATCCTTTTCATAGCCGTATGCTCCTTTCGCTTTGGTAACAAACACAACTACCACACAACCGTTCGCAAGTCAACGGGAATATAGAAGAAGTCAAAAAGCCAAGGATGAACGCAAAAGCTCATCCTTGGCTTTTTGGTACTATCAGCTTCCGGTGGTGTAGCCGCCGCCCACATCTGCACCATAGTCACAAGTATAGCGCCACGCCACAATGTCTCCGTCCTGTAATTGATAACGAGAACAGCCGTAGTTGGGGTACCAGCCGTTGACGGAATACATCCAACCTGAGCCTTCTCCCACGTCAAACTCATACAGGTTATTGATGCCCTCTATATAGGCGCTGTTGTACATGGGCGTCCAGCTGGACTCCATGTGTATCTTGTTGTCCTTGCAGATACGCTGAAGGACGTCAAAGACACTTTCACCTTCACTGAAGCTGATTATTGTGCTGGATAAGATCACGCCATCGGAAGGGACAAGTGGTTTTTTGCTCTCATCGCACAGTTCCCAGTTGTCGAGTATGGTCTCGCATGAAATGGAAAATGTACAGGTATAGGTGATACCGTCATCAATGTCCGCCTCATCCGGCTCTACCGGGTCAGGACGGCCCTCCGGCACGGGGTCGGTTTGGTATCGATCCTGCTGCCCGACATCGGTCGTGACGGTATTGCCGCCGATAATCGAGGGATCGTTGGGGTCTGCGGAAGGCATTTCCGATCCTGTCTGCTCCTGCTGTTGGGTATTCTCCTCGGTCTGCTGTGTCCCGGCGGGTGTGTCAGACGTTTTCTCAATCAGCTTTCCGCCCACTAACAGCAGTGTCGCTACCAATACCGCTGCCGCAATACACGCGAAAAGCGTATGCTTCCAAGTCCTCTCCATGGGCTCTCCTCAATGCGTACTGCGACGTTTCCGCATAAGTACCGCACCTGCAGAGATAGAAAAGACAGCACCGCTTATCCAAAGAAGCATCTGACTATCATCCGCTGTATGCACAGCATTCTTTTTTGTGTTATCTGCCTTGTCGGTCTGAGCGATTTCAGACCAGCCTATGGCCACGGGAGAAAGTCCTGTCAGCGTTACCTGCAAGCCATCTGCAGTTTCAGTCACGCGGGGAGCTTCCATGCCTCCTGCCTTTTTCCCAAAGGAATCGGCGTCAAAAACGTGTACCACGGCAAAATTATGGCTGTCCCTACCTGTACCAGCGGGATAGGGCAGCAGTACCGTTATGCGCCCATCCGCAGGCAGCTTATCAGTACCGTCCGCCCAACCTCCAGCAGCATCCGGGATGAGGAAGGAGACATCGAACAGTTGATAGGCTGTACGTTTGATCCCCTTATCCACCGTCTGCAGCTTAGAGAGCATCTGCGCCTGCAGTTTTGCCAGCGTATCCAAGTCACTCATATTCTTCAGGGCTGTGGGGAGCGCGGTCAGCTCCGTCACCTGAATACGTCCGCCCAGCTTGTGATAACCGCAGATGGCACACTGATCACCGGTATACCTGTGGTTACTCTCGTTGACATGTGCCCCACACACAGCGCAGGCAAGCCAATGTGCTGTGTCGCTCATGCTGTAGCCAGAGGCCGTCCGATGCCCCAGTGCAGTAGCCAGCGTTTCAAACTCACTGCGGCCGCAGACGGAGCAGGTACGAGTCTTGAGCTTAGGCTCGGTGCAGGTTGCCGCCGTTTCCTTCCATTCGCCAAAGGTGTGTTTGCCGTTGGCACAGTCAGCTTTCACGTCGCTCATGTCATACAGCGCTGTTTTATTCTTCAACAACCGTTCATAAGCCGCAAGGGCATAAGTCCCCTGCTGGGTGGCCATACCGTCCACCGCCGTAGCATTTCCATCCTTGTCCGTCAGGGTATGGTGAAAAGCCTTTTCCGCTGCGTTGTAAAACACCAGCAGTGCGTCCACAGCGGATTTGCCGCCCTTGACAAATCTCTCATCCGTGGCCGCATTGATGCCCAGCGCAGCGCAGGCTGTGATGACCTGTGCCGCACTCTCTGAATTTATCGTTTTCCACGATGCATAGCTTCCGCCATCCTTCTGCATAGTGGAGAGAGCCGTAACCGCTTTGTCTACGGCTTTCTTCACGTTCGTGTCGCTCTTATTATAATAAGGCGCAAGTGCCTGCACAGCCATAGCCGTCATGTCCGGATCAGACGTAGAGGCGCTGAGATCCCAGCCGCCGTCGGAGAGCTGCTTATCGAGAATGTGCTTTATACATTTCTCCCGCGTATCCTTGTACGCTGTCTTATAGCTTTCACGGGTATCCAACGCGATCAGCGCAAATATCGGTCCGTTGAGCCCCTGCGCCGACACCCAGTCGAAGTTGGAGTACGGCTTCAGTAGGTCGCAGCCGCCAACGGAGGACGCATCTCTTCCGATGGCACTGAGTGCGATAATGACTCGCGAATTTTCCGTAGACTTTCCGGCCTTAATGACACCGTCACTGCCCACATAGCTCTTGCAGTAGGATGCCAAATTGGTATAGTACTGTTCAAAACGCCAGTCGCCCTTTTCATAGCGGCCACTGCGGGCAAGGGCGAATACATCCCACTCGTTGCCGAAGGTGGGGGCAGTCAGTTTCCCCGCCATGGTCGTCAGTGCATCCTCCATTGCCGTGATCGGATCTGTTCCCGCGGCAAAGGCCGTTGTGCACAAACCCAGCGACAGGACAGCCGCCAACAGTAATGACAGCAGCCGTTTTGTCGTCTTTATATTCATAGCTTTGTCCTCTCTGTCAATTCTCGATGATATACAGGTCGCCCGTTTCCGGGTCCTCATACACCACGCCCTTGTTGGTCAGGCCGCCGGTGGAGACATTGCCGGAGCTTTCGATCACATCCGCTGCGTCGATCTTATCCAGCTTGTCCTGTTCTATGGCTGTCTGTATGCGTGTGAGATCCACTCGCCAAAATGTGATGACCGCCGCCATCAGCCCGCAGGCCAGCACCAGCATCACATCCGTCAGGTTGGCCACATACTGCATGGGCTGCACATCTTCATCCTCACGAAGGCTGCTGCCACGCAGACCGCTTCCCCGGATCATCGCTCCGCCTCCTTCATCTCCTGAAGGCATCCCTCCATGACTGTTTCTACATCAGACAGGTCTGCGGCATACCACCGCTTGCGGATCGCGGAGATGACCGAGCACACCGCCGCGGCAATAAGTCCCGCGATAGTGGTGTCGAATGCCACGCTCATGGACTGCGACAGCGTAGCGGTATCGCCCTGTCCCAGTGCCACGATACCAGGACCCAGGGGGATCAGCGTACCCAGCAAGCCGAACATAGGACCGAGCTTGGCCACGGTGTCCGTAATGCGGACGATGCGGCGATAATAGTCCTCCTCCGCCTCCAACATCCGCTTGGCGGCGGCAATGCGTGCTTCCTCCGGGAGGTCTGCGGTGCCCAGCAGCTTGGAAAAGGCCAGCTTCTGCCGGTTCAAAAATGGTTCTTCCTCCAGCATGGCGCGGATAGCGTCCGGCGCGCAGCCCCGCATATCGTGCAGCAGCTCCACGGTGTTGGCCTTGTCGCTGCCGGTGCGCTGGGCGGCCTCGTAGATCACAAAGCCGATCTCAATGATGGCCACCGCGATCAGCAGCAGCAATATGATGTAGCAGGGGTAGCGCAGTCCCTGCCCGATCACATGAAGTATCTCTGTCATTGCTCGTTGTCTTCCTTTTTCTTATTCCTCCGAGCCACACCGCTATTGCCGCGGCGGAGGCCGTTTTTGCGTCCCAATACCACCAGCGTCACCACCAGCAGCACCGCCAAGATCACCCACAGCCAGTTGAAGCTGTGTATGGGTGCCTCGTTCGTCCATTTGGCGTACAACGTCATATTCCCGGTCACGGTGTCCTTACCGAAATCCCACTGGTTCTGTAGATCGATGTCGCTGTACCAGCCCGCAAAATACAGACCGTCCTTGGTAGGATCGGCGGGCTTTGTGACCTTGCCGCCCAGCGCCACAGTCTGATCCGGCACTTCGCTGCCGCCGTTGCTCTCAAACCGCACCAGGCAGCCCTCGGACACCGTTACGGTCACATCCTGCGCCGTGGCGGCGTACCGATCCTCACCGCCCTTGGTGGACACAAAATTGTTGCTGCTGCGTATCACGGACGAGCCTGCCGTGCCGATGACTTTCAACTGGAAAGTACCGACCATGGTGTTGGCCTGCCACGTTTCTCCCTCTGCGTTAAAAGATGCACGGTTCATGTAGAATGCGTGATACCCATCCCGCAGCGTTATGTCGGTGGTGCGGATGGAATTGTTGGCCATACCGCTGCCCGGCACCAATTCGAAAAACGTTCCGTCATACAGTATCTCGTTCTGCATGGCGTACAGCGGGTACGGCTCGTCCGCATCAGTGCGGCGCAGGGTGAAGGTCACGGTGATAACGTCGCCGGTGACGGCCTGTCGTTCTGCCTTGCCATCCACGGATAGGACGAAATCGAAGCTCTTGCTCTCGTCCACGGCAAAAGCTGCGGTGGTCAGCGTCAGTGCCAGCATCAGCGCCGCCAGCAGGGCACTGAAAAATCGTTTTGTCATAAAACCTCCAAATCCGGGCCGTCCCCTGCCCCGAAACGGGGCAGGGGAGCAGTCCGGTCATTGCGGGAGCTTGCTTTTAGTTGTTGACAGCGGCGATGATCTTAAGCACATCTGTATTATCCACCACCTTACTGCCGTCCATATCGGCCCGCAGGAATTTCTCCATGGTGACATTGCCGGCAAATTCTGTGTAATCCGCGTTATACATGTTCACGATCAGCTGTGCGTCGTTGATGTCCACACCGCCGGTCATGTTCACATCGCCGGAGTAGTCCACGGTCTTCTTGCCGGTGCTCTCGTCAACATTCATAATGCTGACATTCTGCTTGACAGTTTCCGCATCATCACCGGAGATCACCAGATATGCCCATGCCTGATACTTTTCGGAGTAGTACATGGGGGCAGCGGTACTGCCGTCATAGCTGCAGGTCAAATAGCCGTTGGTCTTGCCGCTGCAGAGGACGAGCCACATGGTCTTTGCGGATTCGCCTGTGCCCAGCTCCAGATATTTAACGACCTCATCTGCCGCAAAATCGGCCTTTTCGGTGTAGTCGATTTTCACAGCAAACGATCCGTTCGAAAGTGTGTCCTTATCAAATCCGTCCGTGTAGGTATACACAAGATTCCCGTCTTTTTTTTCGGGCTCACCAAAATCCGTCCACTCATTTGCCAGGTTCTGCTTGTACTGCACTGTGTAGTTGCGCTTGTCGTTCTGCTTGATAGTGACTGTCAGTGCGGTTGCGGATGTGGGAATCGTGCCGCCAGTAAGAGTTTTTTCCACACCATCGGCTGTATAGGTCAATGTTACATTCTCATCCCAGCCGTTACCGGTCTTAATAAGCGCAACAGAATTTGTCGCCTTCTCCACCGTGACGGTGATACTCTCGCCCTTCACCATGCTGCCGGGGATGGTGTAGGTGTAAGTGTAAGTCCTTCTGCGTCCATTGCTTATAGTTAACTCTTTCGCCGCAAGCTCAACGTCACCCACTGTGACGACATAGGCAATGGTCGAATTGCTAAGGGGCGAAGCTACCGTGAACGTCACATCCTCGCCTTCGGGGACGGTCATATCATTATTCAATCCGGCGATAGTTCCGCCGCCATTGTTGGCCACTTTCACTGTCACCATGGCTTTTTCTTCCGCGGTGACAACGATCTTGCCGGTAACATACTGCGCGGCGATGGTGTAGGTCGTCTCGTTCTTGGTCACGGGGACAGAAATGCCGTCCACTGTAGCGGTGACGGTATATGCCTTACCGTCGGTCACTTTAAAGGTATAATCCTCGCCTGCGGCGGCAGAGCCCGCGCCCTCGAAGCCCTCGGGCAGTGTGACGCTGTAGCCGCCCACCGTGACGGTGGTGGTCAGGTTGCCGGCCTTGGCCAGCGGAGCATCCTTGTCGATGGCATTGGCCTTATCGTCGATCTTGGCGTTGGAAATGCTCACGTCCGCCGCACCGATGGCGGAAAAAGTCTCAAAGGTCAGCTTGAACGCCGTGTCACTGCCATTGATGGCATCGTGGCTCGTTCCGGCGATCCTCAGCTCGCCGTTGCCCAGCTCGGTCACCTTCGCATCAGCGGGCGCGATGCTCTTGTACCGCAGCTTTGCTGTGTCATAGGTCACGGTGAAGGAATAGGCGTTAAAGGTGTTGGACGCGCTATAAGTCCCGTTGGCCTCGGTCAGATGCACGGCCACAGGCACGATGGTCTCGCCGTTCACACCGGCGCTGATGCTCTTCGGCACGCTGACCTGATAGCCCGGCGCAGGAGGCGTGATGGTGACGGTGAGGGAAATCGGATCAGTATTTGCGGTTTTATTTTCGTCCTTCAGCATAGAAGAAACGACCTGTGCAGAAAACTCTGCATCACCTTGAATATCCTGTTTTGCAGTAAAGGTGATCGTTGCGAATTTTCCCGCTGCAATGGGACTATCGATAGACTGGCAAAAATAATTTATCTGCACAAATTTCTTGCCGTTTTCTGTTTTTGCATCTTTAGCAACATTTGTATAACTGTCAGCACCGACTCCACTATTGAACTCAAACTTGGTATCATCAAAATAGAGGCGCGCCTCCGCCGAAGCAATGTCCTCTATCCGTTCATCAAAGGACAATGTTACAGTTATGGTCTCCCCCTGCGCAATGGACGTCTTGTCCGCAGCGGGGGTAAGGCTAAGTGCAAAAGCCGATACGCAAAGGCTCATCATCAATATGATGGCCAACATGAAAGAAATTACTTTTTTCATATACCCTCCTTATTTAACTCAAAGAGCTTCTAAATCCATTGACATACAATGCGATCAATCCGGCATCATTTATGGTAACGCCATCGCTCTTAGTCACATCGGCAGCTTTGAGCTGTGTCTCATTCAATGTTCTATAGTCATTGACATACAGCGCGATCAAGCCCGCATCATTGATCGTGACCTTGCCGTCGCCGTCCACATCGCCCAGCGTGCACTTCGGCTCTTCCGGCTCGGTTTCGCCGATGTGCTTCAGGCTGAACTTATCCAGAATGCCATTCAACGCATCAACGCTTTCAGCCTGCAGCAGATCCCACTTGGCCTGACGCATGTTCTGATACGCATCGCGGTCTTCGCCGGAGTGGATGTCCACTGCCGCGTGTACGCCGGTGCTCATCAGCTTCATATATGCTTCCAATTTCTCGGCCTGCCAGGTCGTGGCATTCGCAATAGCTGCCATATCCTGCAGGGTATTCAGCTCCTTTTCCACCAGCGCCGCGCCGGTGATGGGCGCGCCGTAGTAGGTGCGTGCGGTGTTGACCGCCGCCAGCTCGTCGTCCGTCGGCGCGGTGTAGATGTAGCCGTTGTCGCCCACATAGACGGCGTTGGTCAAATTGCCTTTGGCCGCCGTCACCGCGGTAATGGCATCGTCCAGCAGCTTTGCCGCAGCTTCATTATCCGTGAAGCTGGCTCTTGCAGTTTCGGCCGCAGCAAGGTAGTCGTTGGCCGCCGCAGCGGTGGCACGTGCTTCCATGGGCAACATACCGGTCAAGGGTGTGTTTTCATAAGTGAACGCCACCGGAAACCAATAGAAGCCGGGCCGATTAACGATAAGTTTGGTAGTAAAGGGGCCGTCCTTCGCTGTAGTATACAACCTATGGCTGGCGGGCACCAGCGTGTCCCAATCAGGCTGAGCCAGCGCACTAAGCTCATTTCCGCTTGTCGAAGTCAGTGAACGGCCGTCCTGGTATACCGCCATTGCCGCGCCGATTTGGTTCGATGGGATCCCGTCACCGAATACCTGCTTTATCCATGTACTGTACACATTATCTGCATAAGTAAAATTGTAATTGCCGCCTTCCACATCTGTAGTTCCACCGGGTTTCAGTTCGGAATACTCCTTACCACTCATGCTGTATCCTCCTTCCCCCAGCGCATAGCCTTTCGCCGCAGGGCAGGTAATGGTCAGCTTGTAGTAACGGGGCGTGCCGCTATCATCGTAAGTGATATAGACAGTTTTCTCCTGCTTTGCGGGGGTCTTGTAGATATACATGTCACTTGTTGTGAAACCCTTGTTCACTACCGTGGCAAAATTATCCCCGCTCATTTTCCCGTTTTTTCCGCTCCAATGGGCATACAGCTTGATGCCTTCACCGCTGATGTAGATCTGCTTAAACCCACCATCGGCATTCGTGATTGGCAAAGACAATTCCTTGAGCGACGTTGCAATTTCACTTCCGCCAGATAAGTCAACAGAATACGGTGTATCACCCACCGTCACGGTGAGCGTGTTCGCACTGGCTGCCTGCGTGCTCACGCCGCTGTTCACGCTCAGCGTGGCCGTTTTGGCCGTCAGCTTGTCGGCGGGCAGGGAGTACACATGGTACTGCGCCGTGCTGTGGTCGGCCTTCAGCGCTTCCCCATCCAGCTTGACGGTATATTCCTCCGCGCCGGGGTCGCTCTGTACGTTCAGCCGTACCGTGGCGCTGCCGCCCGCGTCGATCCGCTGGCCGCTGGTCAGCCCGGTGACCTCATCGGCTGCGTCACCCGTCAGGTACACGCGGGTGCCCGTGTCGCCGCCGGCAAAGGCCGTGACGCACAGAGTAAGTGCCATCACCGCCGCCAGCAGCAGGGACAATGCTTTCTTCATCTTGTCTCCTCCTATGTTTTTCTGTTTCCAGCTCACCTTCTGCCCTCAGGGCAGGAGATGTAAGTCTACTCATCTGCGGGCAGCCGGTCGATCAAGCCGTTGCAATACTGCACCAGCAGCAGAGCATCGTGAAATGTGACCTCGTCATCACCGTCCACATCAGCGGCAGTCAACTGCTCATCCGCCAGCTCACGCAGCCCCTTGAAGTACAGTGCCAGAAGTCCTGCATCGGAAATGTCCACCGTGCCGTCGCCGTTCACATCACCGTGCAGAATACCCACCGGCAGGGAAAACAGCGCTGTGTATGTGGATGCTGCCGTGGTCACATATCTGCCGCTTCGCAGCAGAACGACCTGAATTTCCTCGCTCTCGCCGACTGTGCCTGTGTAGGTCAGGGTAATATCCTCCGCCGCTGCGCCGTCCATGCTGACGGCGCAAAGCGCTCTGCCGCTATCTGCCGCCGTCAGCAGGTCCGTGACGCTGCTCAGCGTCACGCCCTCCGGGGCGGATACCAGCACCGTGTCGTACTCCGTGCCCACAGGCACGGTCACTGTGGCTGTACCTGTCGTGCCGGGAATCGCAGTCAGTACCGGCGCGTCCTGCGGGACTGTCAGTGCGTTGCTGCCCAGTTCGGCAGCAAGCAGGCGAAGGTCGTTCCACGCCACCACACCGCTGCCATCAATGTCGCACAGCGGCGTCCCTGTTTGACCCAGCAGGTCTGCCAGCCGCGACACGTCCCGCACATCCAATAGCCCATCACCGTTGATGTCGCCGGACGGCGGCTCTACCACCACAGTCATGGCCGGGTAGACACCGTTCAGCACGGTAAAGCTGCTGTATTTCTCCGGCAGCACCGGGTAGAAGCGGTACGCCCCCGGCGCGCCGAACTCGTAGTCCAGCCGCCACTCCGTGATGCCGGTGAGTATCCGACTCTCGCCATCTACCGTGGCCCGCAGGTATGTGGGGAAATCCGCTGTCGCGGCATCCTGCGTTGTTCCGTAGGCCACAGTCTTGACACCACTTTCGTGGGTGGGGAGCTGTATATCCGTGACCTTGTTGCCGCCCAGCGCCGCCACCAGTGTGTTCAGCTCGTCGATGTCCTTCGAGGACATTTCCCATGTAATATCCGTGCTCTTCTCCAGCAGGTCATCGTAGCATTCCTTCCTACTGCCGACCTTCAGCGCCTCACTGCCGCGCAGAGAGGCCAGCACGGTATAGAGCTTCGTGCGATCCATAAACGTCCGCGGGCTCTGCGCCGAGGGATTGCTGTTGCCCAGGTCGCCGCCGTAGCCCACCAGTGTAAACTGCCAGCGTACCACCATGCCGTCCTGCGCCGCCACGTTGCCCGCGCCCACATCCGGGAAGGCGTTGTTGAGCGAATACATCCACCCGGACTGGTGGTAATAATCGTACTCGCCCAGATATTCCGGGCTGCTGTCCCTCGTCGATAGGGTCTTTTCCGCCGGGAGCATTGCGTAAATGTAACGTGGAATCATTACTGTGCCGCGGTCGGCATCCTGTATGTCGGACAGATAGAAACCGCTTGTCAACGCACCCGTGTGGAGGTACTTCCTGTTTTCCGCAGTCAGCAGGCGGTCAAGCACCTGCGCCAGCGTTTCACCCTTGTAGAAAGCCACCTTCTGTGGCTCCGCAATAAAGCCCTGTCCCAGCGTCAGCTTTTCCACGGACATGACCACGTAGCCAGCCGGTTCTGTATCGGCGTAGGCAGGCGCTGCCATGCCGCACACTGCGGACACTGTCAGCAGCAGCGCGAGGAGCAGTGCACTTATTCTTCTCTTCATGTGTTTTACTCCTCCTTCCGCTTTATTCCGCGAATAATGCCAATAACCAGCAGAGCAGCACAGGAGGGCAGAAGCACTGCCAACTCATTCACCATGTTATCTGCGGTATCCTTTTGCTCGTCCTTGCTCACAGAGATCACGCGGCGTGTTCCCGTGCCATCTCCGCTGCTCTCTCCGGCAGGTGCATCGCCTGCGGGCGTTGTGTTGGGTTTGGCCGTGGAAGACTGTGTTTTTCGCCCAGTCTGCGACGTCCCCGCGTTGGGCGGCACAGTCCCCGTATCACCTTGCGAGGGCAGCGGGTCTGTAAGCAGGTCACGGTATTGGCCGCCGGTGACGGGCTGACCGTTCAGCGCACCATTGATACCGCCGCTGTCCCCGCCGTTTCCGTTGTTCCCGCCGTTTCCACTGCCTCCGCTTCCGTCATCGCCTGTGTCATCCTCGATAATCACTCTCAGCACGCGCTCCATGGTGCGCTCCGCATCACTGGCCCATTCGTATCTCCATTTTTGGACATCATTCCATTGCTCTTCGGCCTGCCTGTTCAGCTCATCCAAGTCGATCACAGCATGGAATTCATAGCGGCCTCGAACATCGCCGTCGAAATCTGCCTCAGATGGTCCTTTCTGCTGTGTCCATGTAGTGGGTAACTCTACCGGATCATCTCTGCCGCTGGGGTCGAACCACATCCAGCCAATATCTGCAGCGCTCTTTAGCTCTCCCTTTTTCACTACACGTATTGCCATATTCTCGGTAATAACCGTTGTATTCTTGGGGAACCGCACTCTCTCTACAAGGATCGTCTGTATCTCCGTGCCGCGTATCACCTTGACCTCCGGCAGCATCACACCTTCAGCGGCTTTATATCCTGCGGGCAGGCGCACCTTAAAGGTATAATTGCGTGGATTTTCGTCCTTGTCCACGTAGAAAGGTGTATCCTCCCACGTCACCGTGAGCGTCTTCTTTTCTCCGCCCACCGTGGCAATGACCGTCTTGGGCAGCTGAGCGATGACCTCCTGCCGGGTCGTTTCGTTGGGGACAGAAAGCTCTGTGATACCCAGCGGTTCAATATCCGTCACAATGGCAGCGATCTCCTCGGCCTTGAACGTCTCTATCGCCGCTTGTATCGCGTCCACCGCGCTGTTGATGTTGCTTATCTGCGCTCCCGTCAGCATCTCACGCCGCCTGCTGTAGTACGTGTTGTACACGGCCTGCGCTTGCTGTATCGCACCGGCCAGCTCACTTCGCGCCTCGTCCGGGTATTGCCGACTCTCGTCAGCCAGAAGGTCCTGTGCCTGCTCGATGCCCGCACCTATCATGCTGACATCGTAGTTAACGTCCACGATCACTTCTTTACGCAGCGGTTCGCCCTTGCCGTCATCAAAGCACAGCGTCACCTTCGTGCTGCCTACCTTATGGAGCGTTACTGTAAAATTGCCGCCATCCGACTTCCCTGTACCGGAAAGCACGTCCAGCTTTTCGATCTCGATGGTGAACCAGCCCTTCTGCGCGGCTGCCGCCGTATCGATCTGCGTTCCGTCCTCGTCCGTGATAACGACGCTTGCGTATGTCAGCTGCACGCCACGCTCCACGGAATTTGTCTTTGTGATCAGCGCCTCCTTATAGCCATATACCGCCGGAACCAGCATGCCGCGGCCACCGGCCTTGGTCACATGAAGCACATATTCCGTTTTTGCCACGCCATTCTTGGCTGCGACCGTGACTGTTACATCAAACGCATCCTTTTTCATAAGCTGGTCGGCGTAGTAGTCCGCCACATGGTACGTTCCATCTGCGTTCAGATACCGATTTTGGGCCACATCATTACCACCGTAGACCGTTGCCGTCTGGCCCTCCTTGAGTTTTAACGCCAAATGCACCGGCTGTCCTTCACCCAGCAGGAAACCATCCACAGGTAGCGTTACGTTATACTCTGTTGTCTCGCCATCGAAGCCCTCCAGACGGTTTACGCCCTTTGACCCCTCCAGCCAAACAGATATTCCCTCCGGCGTCGCATCGCTTTCCGTCGGGTCGTTGTAGTTGACCACAATGGCCACTGTTCTATAGGCGGGTGTCTCCGCTGGCTTACCGTCTACATATTTGGACTTGTCCACGCCATAATGCCGCAGCAAAAACCAGTTCATACCCGGTTTCAGCGTGATCGCTTTTGATACAATATCCTGCTGGATGTCCTTATCATCCGCCAAGGAGAATTTCTCTATCACTTTCCCGGCTTCGTCCACCAGCTCCGCATAGAACTCGGAATTTGCGCCGCCCTGCTGCAAGACCTGAAACCCTATTCTCACCGTATCTGTCAGGCTGCTGCCATGAAAGACGCGCTCGTTTTCTTTCTCAAACTTGCTGACCTTCTCAGGATCGGCATTTCCTTCCTCGTCGTACAGCTTCAGCGTCGTAGCATTGAACCCACCGCTGACTGTGCCAAGGCTGCAGAACACATAGCTGCTGGTCAGCTCAGTTTCCGTATCAGTTAACGTCAGTGCGAATGTATTTTCCTTGGCCTCATAGGGCACGGCAAAAGAAAATGCTCCGCCGCTGTTCACCGCAACATCTTGCCCATTAAACTTAACCGTTACCCCAGTGGGAACGGTGGCATACAGTGTCCGAACATCTCCGATGTGCAGACCGCTGCTGAGAAAATAGGCGTATATATCTGGAGAAAACGCCGGGTAAACACTTGTCAATGCACCACCGCCCGCACTGTCAGACAATGCCGTCAATTTAGGGAAATCCGCTGTTTTTTGGCTTTTAACGATCTCGTTAGCTCTATTCTTATACTCGTTCAGCGCAGTCCCCACCGCGTCCTTCATACGGCTGTTGTGAATGGCGGCTTTACCGTCCTGCAGGCAGCGTGCCAGCAGTTCCCGCTGTGCCGCGGTAATTTCGCCGCTGCGGCATTCCTCAACGTGCGCCGTCAACTTTTTGACTGCCGCCGCTTTGACCGCCCACAAAGATGCTTCCTTTGTCGTTGTCACGGTCAACGTTTGATAACCGTTGTAGGCCACGGCTGCCTTGTTCTCCAAATATGCGGCGCTGCCCGGCGCAAATGCTACGTCGCCGTCGCCATTGACAGCCGCCGTGGCGATGACCGTGCCCCTTTCGGTGTTGACAGGTTCAGTTGACTGGACTAACAGCTCGTATTTGCTGTCTGCCGCCTTGTTGACAACCGTATTAAATCCGTCCGCGGGCGTCAGGCTCGTAACGCCGCTGACACAGAAGCCCGCCGCATCAAATTTCTCCGCGTACAGTGTAAAAGTCGCTGTACTGCCGGAGACAGCGACTTCCAGTTCCGCCGTGTTTGTGGACGCCGCCTCCGCCTGTACGGGCACAACACCAAAAGCCATCACCGCTGCAAGCAGCAGGGACAGCCACCTCACTTTATAGTTTTCTCTTTTCTTCACGCTGCGTTTCTCCTTTTTGCTTAAGAGGGAGGGCAGAAGAGATCGGCAAACCCCTCCTGCCCCTATGGAAAGCTGACAGTCTCCGTCCAGACCGTCATGGCTTGACAAGGGTAACTCAGCAGGACACACACCGTACTATCTCTTTACGCCTCACAGCTCTCTCGTGCATCCGCTGACCGCGTCGGAGGTTCTTGGCCTCCTGCTTCTGCCGCTTCTTCTCGGCACGCTCGACAAGGAACAGCGGTTTCTGTGCCGCCTTTTCCTGTCTGTAGCGCAGGGTGTTGTTCAGTTTCGGCATCGTCCTGGGTACAGGTAAGCCTACCGCCGTCCATGGCAGTTTCCCAACTACCGAAGCACTGCTCGATGAACGCCCCGCCGTCTATTTCCGTAGGACTGGGACTGTGCCCCAGCGCAGCGGCGCACACGCTCAAATATTGTGCCAGCGCTGCGCGAGTCGTCCCGGCATTCTTTTCGGCAAAGGCCGCGTCCCGCACTGCCAACGCGTCCTTGGTGCGCTGGGCGATCTGCTGGTCGCGCCAGTTCTCAACATCAAAATGCTGGTTGGGGTTGAAATGGCTCATGGACATACTCCCCCTATGGTGATGTGGCGGTAAGAAAAAACGCTGACGAATCTCGTCAGCGTACACTCCTACCCTCGTCACAACGAAGAAGCGCCGCTGCAAGCAAGTTCTCCTTCGTGTAATTCTACTGCCCTCGCGCCACGGGATCTCTCCCTCGTACACGACCTACCTTCTCAGGACTCGCGTCCCAATGGCGGGTATTGCCCAGCGGCTCAAAGCCGTTTTGGTCGTTTCCTTGCGCTCACAGTGCCGTCCGCGGTGGGTTTGGTTACCCATGTTCCTTTAAGGCTGTACCCTGACGAAAAATCGTCTTTACAACACGCAGCCACACGACGTCACAGAACTCAAATAGTATTTAATTTCCCAAATTTTGGCCTTTTTATTTCGCAAAGTAACATACTTTGCGAAATTGAGTGCCAGCCATTGCGAGACAAGGCTTTCAAGACTTGTTGGTAAAATATGTTGCATTTCACAAGTCCTTGTTGACAAGTCAGAAAAGCTGGAATATACTGTTATACGGTCATTTTTAGGGTCTTTTCGCAAAGTATGTTACTTTGCGGAAATTTTTAAAGACTCACTTAGATAGGAAAAAGACGCGCCAAAGCGCGTCTTTTTCGCCGCATTCACGGGGTTGCTTTTACTTCGTGAGGTTCTGCCCATAAGACACAAGGATGCTCATTTGATTGCGTAGCGACTCCGAACAAAAGACACCCCGCCGCAGAGCTTTTGAATTCTTGCGACGGGGTGTCCCGCATCAGCCGCCATTGTGCCACAATGTGTACTTATGAAAATGTGGCCTCGGCGGTCTCTTTTTTGCGGTTGCCTACCCCGGGGGAGGTATAATTAAGCGCAAAAAAAGAAAGACCCATTGGGCCTTTCTCTTTTTTTGAGTTTAATTAGAACTCCTTTTTCTTGCCGATGACGACGGCGGAGCCGGCGACGGAGGTCAGAGCCATACCGACGTACATAGCGATACCAGCGTCAAAGGTCTTGGGGGACTTGTTGGTACCATCAGCGGGCTTGGCGGAAGTCTTATCAACAACCAGGAACAGGCCGCCAGCAACGTTCTCGTAGGTAGCACCAGCGGGAACCTCGGAAGCCTTCTCATACAGCTTGGCAGTAGTGCCGCAAGAGGAGCACTTAGCGGTCATCTTGGTACGGTCAATAACCCAAGTGTGCTGCTCGACAACTGCGCTCAGCTCGCCCAGATCCTTAACCTCGACAACAACGCCATCAACCAGCAGGAAGGTGCCACCGGCGGTCTGAGCCGCAAACAGCTTCACGGTATCCTTCTTGTCAACAACCGCAGTATAGAACTTTACGGTATCAGCATAGACGTTAGTGTCCTTGTTGTACTGGCCGCAGTTCTTGCCAAAATCAGTGTACAGCTTGCCTTCGTAGTTGTAGGTGCCGTTGGTCTTAGCCATATACATGGCAATCTTGTCGGTGCCAGCATACTTTACGATGTAATCAGCATCGGCAGCCGCACACTCAACCAGCTTGCTGGTAACACTGGTGGTATCCTTAACAGTGTAGTAAGCGATAGAGCGCTCACCAGTAGTCACTGCCTTGTGATACTCCAGAACAGCACTCGCGGCCAGACCGTCATTCTTGCCGGTCTCAGCATCATAGAAATCGTAGGTCTGCTCCGCCGCGAAAGCGGTGGTGCACAGTGCCAGAGCCATGACCATGGCCAGCACA
>OLNX01001476.1_pt1 | contig 20139 bp, 13 predicted proteins | sample 1672611 | NCBI WGS metagenome assembly OLNX01 (sample SAMEA3136705, study PRJEB25190) | human gut metagenome | reverse complement strand
CGGCAACACTGCTTCCGTTACAGTATTATCGGAAGATGCTGAGTACAAGAAGTGAAAACTTCGGTATGTATGTGGAATCACCGTTTGAACAGAAAAAGAGGTGCCTTATGATTTGCCGGGATGTCAGCAGTAAGTATACCCGAAGAGGCTATGAGGAATACAGAAAGATTGCAGAATATATTGCGAGGATGAGTTGGCAGAAGAAGGGAAATTACATGGTATTTTTCCCGTCTTACCGTCTGATGGAAGATGTTTATCAGGTTTATCAGGATGAATTTTCTGTTTCCTGGGTGCGCTGCATCAGCCAGCATGCTTCAATGACGGAACTGGAGCGTGAGGAGTTCCTGGAGGAGTTTACAGAGGAAACTGAAGAAACACTGGTAGGATTCTGTGTTATGGGCGGTATTTTTTCGGAAGGAATCGATCTGATCGGTGATCGGCTGATTGGAGCCGCGGTTGTGGGAACCGGACTTCCACAGGTAAATTGTGAACGGGAGATTTTGAAAGGGTATTACGACGAAAAAGGCGAGCAGGGATTTGATTATGCCTATCGCTATCCCGGGATGAATAAAGTCCTGCAGGCGGCAGGCCGTGTGATACGTACAAAAGAGGATACGGGAGCAATTCTTCTTATGGATGAACCGTTTGGTGCGCTGGATGCCCAGACAAGAACTCAGCTTCAGACAGAACTTCTGAAAACATGGGAAAGTGAAAGAAAAACATGCTTCTTTATCACACATGATGTTGATGAGGCTATTATTCTGGCTCAGAAAGTTATCGTTATGAGTGCAAGACCGGGACGTATTAAAGAAATCGTAGATATTGATATTCCGGATCGAATTAAGGACGGGTATGGAATCAGCAAAGAATTGATTGACCTTGCCTATCAGGCTGGAACGGATACGATTATTACCTGTGATAATGGGATTAGTGCCATTGAACAGGTTGCCTATGCAAAAAGTCTTGGAATGACAGTGATTGTGACCGACCATCACGAGATTCCGTATGAGGAACAGGAAGATGGCAGTATCAAAACAATTCTTCCACCTGCGGATGCGATTATAAATCCAAAGCAGGAAGGGTGCCGGTATCCGTTTAAGGGAATTTGCGGGGCAATGGTGGCATACAAGCTGATTTGTGGTTTGTATGAGAAAAAAGGATTTCCAAAAGAAGCGCAGGAAGAGTTTATTGAATTTGCAGCGATTGCAACGGTTGGTGACGTGATGGATTTGCAGGATGAAAACCGCATTGTTGTAAAAGAAGGACTTAGAAGAATGAAAAATACAAAAAATTATGGTTTAAGAGCCTTAATTCGTGTCAATCATTTAGAAGAGGCAGAACTGACCGGTTATCATATCGGGTTTGTCTTAGGTCCTTGTATTAATGCAAGCGGACGGTTAAGTACAGCAAAAAAAGCGTTGAATCTCTTACTTTGTAAGGATGAAAAAAAAGCGCAGGAACTGGCAGAAGAATTAAAAGCGCTAAATGACAGCAGAAAAGAAATGACGCAAAAAGGTGTGGAACAGGCCGAAAAGCTGGTAGAGACAACAGAGTTAAAAGAGGACAGGGTGCTGGTAATCTATCTGCCGGACTGCCATGAAAGTCTGGCCGGAATTATTGCCGGACGGATTCGAGAAACATATAACAAACCGGTCATTGTATTGACAAAAGGAAAAGACGGAGTAAAAGGTTCTGGACGCTCGATTGAAACTTATCATATGTTTAAAGAACTGGTAAAATGTAAGGATTTGCTTTCTAAGTTTGGAGGTCATCCGATGGCAGCAGGACTTTCCCTGCCGGAAGAAAATATTGAGGCATTTCGTAGGGCATTAAATAAAAAATGCACATTAACACAGGAAGATATGATGGAAAAAGTTTTAATTGATGTACCGATGCCGATTTCTTATGTGACACTTCCATTCATTCGTCAGCTTTCTTTGTTAGAGCCATTTGGAAAGGGAAACAATAAGCCGGTTTTTGCAGAAAAAAATATAAAAATTACACAGTGCAGAATTTTTGGAAAAAATAAGAACGTAGTAAAAATGAAGCTTTACGATAAAACCGGAATCTGCATGGATGGAGTCTGGTTTGGAGATGGAGAAGCGTTTGTAAATGAAATTCAGGAGAAAGAACGTTGGTCAATTGCCTACTATCCGTCTATTAATACATACAATGGACGGGAATCTATCGAAATTATCGTGCAAAATTATATTTGATCCCGAAATAAAAAGATGTTATACTAAATATCACATTTAAAAATTCGATTTAAATTGACAAATTCGAAAATATAAGAGAGGAAGCGGGGAAGAACGAATTATGAAAAAGCTGGAAGAATATGTAAGAAGTATTCCGGATTTTCCGGAGCCTGGAATTATTTTCAGAGATGTAACAAGCATTTTGCAGGATGCGGATGGATTAAAGTTAGCAGTAGATTCCATGCAGGCACTTTTGGAAGATACGGATGCAGATGTTATTGTAGGAACAGAATCAAGAGGATTTATTTTTGGAGCTCCAATCGCGTATAACTTACATAAACCGTTGGTTCTGGTAAGAAAAAAAGGAAAGCTTCCTTGCGAGACAGTAGAAAAAAGTTATGATCTGGAATATGGAAGTGCAACCATTGAAATGCATAAAGATTCTATTAAGCCAGGTCAGAAAGTAGTAATTGTAGATGATTTGATTGCAACAGGGGGAACCATTGAAGCAGCTGCCAAATTGGTAGAAGAATTAGGTGGAACAGTTGTGAAAGTTATCTTTTTAATGGAACTGGAAGGATTAAAAGGAAGAGAACGTCTGAAAGGATATGACGTGGAATCTGTTATCAAATATCAGGGAAAATAGAAATCAGGTGAACGAAGATATGGAAAAAAATACAGGAGTGACAAAAATGAGAGCAAATCATACATCATCGCTTCAGGACGACGAAATTGCTAAAATTAAAAAAGCAGATGCAAGCGTCAAAACCATGGAAGATTTTACCAGTCCGGAGGTTTTATATAAGGAACTGATTTCAAGTGTAAAGAAGTACCATCCGTCTACTGATATTTCCATGATAGAAAAGGCGTACCAGATTGCAAATAATGCGCATAAGGGGCAGCTGAGAAAATCAGGAGAACCCTATATTATTCATCCGCTTTGCGTTGCGATTATTCTGGCAGATTTAGAGCTGGATAAAGAGACGATTGTTGCAGGGCTTTTGCATGACGTTGTCGAAGATACGGTTATGACAACCGAAGAAATTACCGAAGAGTTCAGCGCAGAGGTTTCTCTTTTGGTAGACGGAGTAACCAAACTGGGACAGTTGAGTTACTCGGCGGATAAGATAGAAGTGCAGGCGGAAAATTTAAGAAAAATGTTTCTTGCCATGGCAAAAGATATTCGTGTTATTTTGATTAAACTGGCGGACCGTCTGCATAATATGAGAACATTGAAATATATGCCGCCTCATAAGCAGAAAGAAAAAGCCAGAGAAACCATGGATATCTATGCACCGATTGCACAGCGTCTTGGTATTTCAAAAGTAAAAATAGAATTAGATGACCTGTCATTAAAATATCTGAAACCAGATGTGTATTATGATTTGGTAGAAAAAATCAATCTCAGAAAAAGTGAAAGAGAACTTTTTGTGGGAGAGATTGTAAAAGAGGTAAGACAGCATATTGAGAATGCTGGAATTCATGCACAGATTGACGGACGTGTCAAACATTTTTTCAGCATCTATAAAAAGATGGTCAATCAGGATAAAACACTCGATCAGATTTATGATTTATTTGCAGTGCGTATTATCGTAGATACCGTGAGAGACTGTTATGCCTGTCTTGGAATTATTCATGAAATGTATAAACCAGTTCCGGGGCGTTTTAAAGACTATATTGCAATGCCAAAACCAAATATGTATCAGTCGCTTCATACAACCTTGATTGGACCGAAAGGACAGCCGTTTGAAATCCAGATTCGTACGTTTGAAATGCACAGAACAGCAGAATATGGTATTGCTGCCCACTGGAAATATAAAGAGGTTTCCAATAATGGCGGAAAGGAAAATACAACTCGTCAGGAAGAAGAAAAGATGAGTTGGCTGCGTCAGATTCTGGAATGGCAGAGAGATATGTCTGACAATAAAGAATTTTTGAGTCTGTTAAAAAATGACCTCGATTTATTTTCAGAAAGTGTATACTGCTTTACACCGGCAGGAGATGTTAAGACTCTTCCAAATGGCTCAACTCCGATTGATTTTGCGTACAATGTACATAGTGCAGTTGGAAATAAAATGGTTGGAGCGCGTGTCAATGGAAAATTGGTTCCGATTGAGTATGTGATTAAAAATGGAGACAGAATTGAGATTATCACTTCACAGAACTCAAAAGGTCCAAGTCGTGACTGGTTAAAAGTAGTAAAAAGTACACAGGCTAAAAATAAGATTAATCAGTGGTTTAAACAGGAGAGAAAAGAGGACAATATCTTAAAAGGAAAAGAGATGTTGAACCAGTATGCAAAAGTAAAAGGTTTTTCTCTTGGAAATCTGACAAAGCAGAAATATCTGGAAGCCGTTATGAAAAAATATGGTTTCCGTGACTGGGACTCCGTACTTGCTGCCGTTGGACATGGCGGTTTAAAAGAAGGTCAGGTTTTAAATAAGCTGTTAGAGCTGTATAATAAAGACCATAAGGCAGAACTGACTGATGAGAAAGTATTAGAGGCAGCATCGGAGAACAATAAAGAAAAGATTCGTCCACATAAAGGAAAAAGCGGGATTATTATAAAAGGAATGAATGATTTAAATGCCCGTTATCCAAAATGCTGCAATCCGCTTCCGGGAGATGAAATTGTAGCTTATGTTACACGTGGACGCGGTGTTACGATTCATCGTACGGATTGTGTCAATGTCTTAAATATGTCAGCAGAAGAACGCCAGCGTCTGATGGAAGCAGAATGGGAGAGTACAACAGGCGGTGGAGAAAATGAACAGTATACGGCAGAGATTACGATTTATGCGTATAACCGTACCGGCTTGATTGTAGATGTTTCAAAAATTTTTACAGAACGAAAAATTGATATTTCATCGATTAATACCAGAACAAGCAAACAGGGAATTGCAACCATCAGTCTGGCATTTGATGTAAAGAGTAAGGAAGAACTCCAGAGTCTGATTACAAAAATCAGACAGATAGAGAGCGTAAAAGATATTGAACGAACAACCGGTTGATAGGATGTACTCTCGGAATTTTTCATGTGTTTTTGCGAAATTAACATAGAAAGATTCCAAGAGTACGTTAGATAGAGAAGGAGCAAAGTGATGAAGAACTTAAATCTCAGGTCACTTGTGGTAGGACCGGTTATGACGAACTGCTATTTTCTGCAAAATAAAGAGACGACAGAGTTGATTTTAGTAGACCCGGGTGCAGAAGCAGAACGCATTAGCAAAATGATTGAGAAACTGGGGAAAAAACCAGTTGCAATTTTACTGACTCATGGACATTATGACCATATGATGGCAGTAAATGAATTAAGACAGGAATGGAAAATTCCAATTTTTGCATCAAAAGCAGAAAAAGAGACACTTTCCAATCCTGAAATTAATCTTTCTCTTGAATGGGAAGGAAGAGGATATACGGTAGAAGCAGATGAATATTTGGAAGATGGACAGGAGATAGAACTTGCAGGATCTAAAATTCGCATGTATCTGACTCCTGGACACACAGAAGGGTCTTGTTGTTATTACTTTGAAGAGGAAGAACTTCTCATGAGCGGGGATACTATTTTTGAAGGAAACTGTGGAAGATGCGATTTGCCAGGAGGAAGTTTTGCGCAGATGCAGATTAGTCTTCATAAAATCATTGATCATCTTCCGCAGGAAGTACAAATTTATCCGGGACATGGAAATGAAACCAGTATTCGTCATGAAAAATCATATAATCCTTATCTATAAAAAGTACCAAAAGAGGAATCTATATGATAGACATAGTATTTAATAAAAAAGAATTTGAGTATGATGCGTATACTCTGATTAAAGCGTTTTATCCTCAGGAAGAGGTTTCAATTCTTTATGAGGGAGAGGAAAAAACAGAAGCTTTTCAAGAAAAAGAAGAGGCTTTTCTTGTGGTGAAAATCACCTATAACAAGGAAGATACCAGACTGGAAGTTTTGAAAAATAAAGAAACGGTGTTTGAGGAAACGATTTTTTTGGCTTCGGATGATGAGCGAAAAGAGAGAAAAAATAAGTTAAAGCAGGCATTGTATCGTGGACTTTCAAAAGAAACAAAAAAAGTGCTTCCATGGGGAGATTTAACCGGAATCCGTCCGACAAAGATTGCAATGGGACTGATTGAAAGTGGAATGAGCAATGTGGAAACCGCTGAGTTTATGAGAAATACTTATTATACGAGTAATGAAAAGACAGCACTGGCGATTACAATTGCAAATCGGGAACGAGCACTCTTAGCAGACATTGATTATAAAAATGGCTATAGTCTTTATGTGGGAATTCCGTTTTGCCCAAGTATTTGCCTCTATTGTTCGTTTAGCTCTTATCCTTTAGCGAAGTGGAGAGATAAAGTAGACGACTATCTGGATGCACTTTGTAAGGAGCTGACTTACATTGGAGAGACCATGAAAGTGCGGACACTTGATACAATTTATATCGGAGGTGGAACACCTACGACTTTAGAGCCGGAACAGTTAGAGAGGTTGCTTTCTCATATTGAATGTTGTTTCCCGACCCGTGAAGTGAAAGAATACACCATAGAGGCAGGACGTCCGGATAGTATTACCAGAGAAAAACTCGAAGTGATTCGAAAATATCCGGTTACAAGAATTTCTGTGAATCCTCAGACGATGAATCAGGAAACGCTGGATTTAATCGGACGCAGACATACGGTGGAGGATACACGACACGCCTTCGCGCTAGCGAGGGAATGTGGATTTGATAATATAAACATGGATTTAATTGTAGGTCTGCCGGGTGAGTGCGCCAAAGATGTACAAAAAACATTAGAAGAAGTAAAGAAGATGGAGCCGGACAGTCTTACCGTTCATTCACTGGCAATCAAGCGTGCAACCAGACTCCATCTGTTTCAAGACCGATATCAGGAGATGTCCTTTGAAAATAATCAGGAGATTATGGATATGGCAATGAATTGTGCTAGAGAGTGTGGCATGGGTCCATATTATTTATACCGCCAGAAAAATATGTCCGGTAATCTTGAAAATGTCGGGTATGCCAAAGAGGATAAGGCAGGAATTTATAATATTCTGATTATGGAGGAAAAACAGTCGATTATTGCGGCAGGTGCAGGTGCATCGACAAAATTTGTTTTTGAAGACGGAGCGCGGATTGAGCGTGCAGAAAATGTAAAAGATGTAACGAATTATATTTCCAGAATTGACGAAATGATTGAGCGTAAAAGAAGTGGATTAAAGAAATATCTGGAGATAGGAAGTGCACAGGATGAGTGAAGCAATACAAGAGGCTTCGTCTGAACCATTGATGCATTTGATTACGTTTGACCTGGAAAAAGAAATCAAACATGGAATACAGGTAAGTAATCTGGCATATCGAACCGGAAAAATGCTTGGTCTGGAAGAGACAATGTGTCATGAGCTTGCGGTTGCAGGGATTCTGCATGATATTGGAAAATTAAAGCTTAGAAATTATATTACGGCTGAAGAAAAACCTCTTATTGTAGAGGAAATCAAGTATGTCAGAAAGCATCCCAAGTTAGGGTATGAGAGTTTAAAAGAAAGAGGATATTCTGATTTTATACTCGAAAGTATTTATTATCATCATGAAAACTATGACGGCAGTGGATATCCGAAAAATTTATCAGGAGAAGAAATTCCGCTTGGCGCAAGAATTTTAAGAATTTGTGATGTATATGCAGCATTGACGTCAAAAAGAAGCTATCGAGATGCATTTTCGCCGGAAGTGGCAATGGAAATGCTCATTGATGAAGTGAAAAATTTTGATATGAAAATATTTCTTGCATTTCAAAGAACAATGCATGAGGAAGAGAAAGAAAAGGAGAAAGTGATATGCAGTTAAAGAAAAAACCAGTAACAGGAATGAAAGACATTTTACCAAGAGAGATGGAAATCCGTGATTACTTAATCGGATTAATCAAAGAGACTTACAAACAGTTTGGTTTTACTTCTATGGAAACTCCTTGTGTAGAACACATTGAAAACTTAACCAGCAAACAGGGTGGAGATAATGAAAAACTGATTTTCCGTATCTTAAAACGTGGAGAAAAATTAAAAATCAGTGAAGCAAAAGAAGAAAATGATTTAGTAGACAGCGGTCTTCGTTATGACCTGACTGTACCGCTTTGCCGTTTCTATTCAAATAATGCAAATGAGCTGCCATCTCCGTTTAAAGCACTTCAGATTGGAAATGTATTCCGTGCAGACAGACCGCAGAGAGGACGTTTCCGTCAGTTTATGCAGTGTGATATCGACATTTTAGGTGAGCCGACCAATCTTGCTGAAATTGATGTTATCCTTGCAACTTCTACTCTGGTAGGAAAACTGGACTTCGACAGCTTTACTATCCGTATCAATGACAGACGTTTCTTAAAAGCAATGGCTGCTTACAGTGGATTTGCAGAAGAATCTTATGATCAGGTATTTATTATCTTAGATAAAATGGATAAAATTGGTTTAGACGGTGTTGCAGCAGAACTTGAAGAATCCGGATTTGCAAAAGAAAGCATTGAAAAATACATTGATTTATTTGATAAAATCAGTGATGGAATCGATGGAGTACTTTACTGCAAAGAGAAATTGGAAGGCTTCCTTGCACCGGAAATTGCAGACAATATGACAACAATTATCGAAAGTGTATTAGAAGCAAAAACAGCAAACTTTGAAATTAAATTTGATCCGACACTGGTTCGTGGAATGTCTTACTATACAGGACCAATCTTTGAAATCAGTATTGATGGATTTGCAGGAAGTGTAGGCGGTGGCGGACGCTATGATGAAATGATTGGAAAATTCACAGGAACACCGACACCGGCAACTGGATTTTCGATTGGATTTGAGAGAATCGTTATGCTGTTAATGGAAAAAGGATTTAAAGTTCCGGGAAGCGCAGATAAAAAAGCATATCTGCTTGACAAAAAACTCTCATCTGCTAAACTGGTAGAGGTTGTTAAAAAAGCCGGTGAAGAAAGAAAAGCAGGTAAAAATATTAATATCGTATATATGAAGAAAAATAAAAAATTCCAGAAAGAGCAGCTTCTTTCCGAAGGCTATGAAATCATCGAAGAAATTTATAACGATTAATTTCGGCAACTAATACATCATTTACGATGTACGAAAGCTCTAAGTGAATTTAAGGGAGAAGAATTACAATGGCAGAATCAATGAAAGGGTTAAAGAGAACCCACAGATGTGCGGAAGTTACAAAAGCAGAAATCGGAAGCACGGTAACCCTTATGGGCTGGGTGCAGAAGAGTCGTAATAAAGGCGGTATTGTCTTTGTAGACCTTCGTGACCGTTCCGGTATTATGCAGATTATCTTTGAAAATGGAGATATTGATGCAGAGGGATTTGAAAAAGCCGGAAAATTAAGAAGTGAATTTGTCATTGCAGTAACCGGACATGTGGAAGCACGTTCCGGTGCTGTCAATGAAAATCTGGCAACAGGAGAAATTGAAATCCGTGCCAATTCTCTTCGTGTACTTTCTGAATCCGAGACACCGCCGTTCCCAATTGAAGAGAACAGCAAGACAAGAGAAGAAGTACGTTTAAAATACCGTTATCTTGATTTAAGAAGACCAGACCTTCAAAAAAATCTGATACTGCGTTCTAAAGTAGCAGTACTGGTTCGTCAGTTCTTAGCGGATGAGGGATTTTTAGAGATTGAAACTCCGATTTTAAATAAGAGTACACCGGAAGGTGCAAGAGATTATCTGGTACCGAGCCGTATTCATCCGGGAAGTTTCTATGCATTACCGCAGTCTCCTCAGATTTTTAAACAGCTTTTAATGTGCTCTGGTTATGACCGTTATTTCCAGATTGCAAAATGTTTCCGTGATGAAGACTTACGTGCAGACCGTCAGCCGGAATTTACTCAGATTGATATGGAATTATCTTTCGTGGATGTAGATGATGTTATCGATGTAAATGAACGTATGCTGGCTCATCTGTTTAAAGAAGTACTTGGAGTAGAAGTACAGCTTCCAATTCAGAGAATGACCTGGAAAGAAGCAATGAACCGTTTTGGTTCAGATAAACCGGATTTACGTTTTGGAATGGAACTGACAGATGTCTCTGATGTTGTAAAAGACTGTGAGTTTGTTGTATTTAAGAGCGCTCTGGAAATGGGTGGAAGTGTCCGTGGAATCAATGCAAAAGGACAGGGCAGTATGCCTCGTAAGAAAATTGACAAACTGGTTGAATTTGCAAAAGGATACGGTGCAAAAGGTCTTGCTTATATCGCAATTCATGAAGACGGCACTTTAAAATCTTCTTTCAGTAAATTCATGAAAGAGGAAGAAATGAAAGCACTTGTTGAAAAGATGCAGGGTGAAGCAGGAGACTTACTGTTATTCGCAGCCGATAAAACCAAACTGGTATGGGATATATTAGGTGCACTTCGTCTTGAAATGGCACGCCAGATGGATTTACTTGACAAGAACGAATACCGTTTTGTATGGATTACAGAGTTCCCATTATTAGAGTGGTCTGAAGAAGAAAACCGCTTTACAGCAATGCATCATCCATTTACAATGCCGATGGAAGAAGATTTACATTTGATTGACAGTGATCCGGGTGCAGTTCGTGCAAAGGCTTACGATATTGTCCTGAACGGAAATGAAATCGGTGGAGGAAGCGTCAGAATCCACCAGAATGACATTCAGGAAAAAATGTTTGAAGTACTTGGATTTACCAGAGAACAGGCCTACAATCAGTTTGGCTTCCTGTTAAATGCATTCAAATATGGGGTGCCTCCGCACGCAGGACTGGCTTATGGGTTAGACCGTATGGTTATGTTGATGGCAAAAGAAGATTCTATCCGTGAGGTTATTGCCTTCCCGAAAGTAAAAGATGCTTCCTGTCTGATGTCAGAAGCTCCGAATGTGGTAGATGAAAAACAGTTGAAAGAACTGTGTATCAAAGTAGATTTACCGGAAGAAACAACGGAAGAAAAATAAAAACATAAAAAAATACCGGAGATTGTCGTAAAAGACAGTCTTCGGTATTTTTTTACTCTACATCTTCCTGTACATCTGCAAGAGTACTGCTGACCCCGCCTAAAATCGCCTGTGCAAGATTCTGATCCATCTGCATCTTCCAGCTTGTTCCGTCGTTTGTAAGAGAAATTTCAACCGTTTCGCTTGTAGTTGCAGTATTGTCCTGTATTGCTTTTAACAAGAACTCTCTGCCTTTTTCATGGCGTCCAAGCAGTCCGGCTTCAAGGGCATCGGAAGACTGTACCCATTCAGAAATCTGTTTCTGGTAAGTCTCAAGGATGCTTGTAAAATCTGTACTGGTAATTTTTACCACTACTTTTGCAGAATTATTTTCTACAGAGTCACTTTTAATCTTATAGTCGAAAGATTTATGAATCTGTTCAGCTAGTGCGTGTGCGATGGAGCTGGTATAAGTATTGTCTGTATTAAGCAGACTGTCTAATGAGAGATAACGGTTGAGCTGTTCTGCATCAAATTTCTTGATGGTATCAAAGTGAATCTTGACAACCTGTTTTGGAGAGAGCAGGTTGGAATCAGACATATAAGTAAGAAAATTTCCGGATAGCTCATTATCAAAGTCGGTATCTTCCACAATTTCCCATACATTGTTTTTCTTTTTTAGTTGGACTTTAATATCAGATTCTACCTGCTTATAATCATGATTTTTGAGCGTCTTGTCAAGCAGCAGATAAGAGTCACTTAAGGAAAAGTCCACCTGGGATGGATTTGCGTCACCCTCGATTCTCTTTTTTAAGGCAGCAATTGCGTAGTCTTTTGCAAGGGCATGCGTATCCAAATTGTGAATGATAACATCTGCAGAGGCAGATTTGTCGTCGTATGAAACTTCCGAAATTTTGTAAGAAAAGTTTTTATAGAATTCTGTAAAAATTTCTGTGATAGAAGGGTCTAAATCAGACGAGTCATCCTGCTGTGCATCTGGAAACAGAAGCTGGAACGATAAATAAGTATTTATCTGAGTTGCATCTGGTGATACCAGATGGTCAAGTTCTGAGCTGATGGTCTGTCTGATGGCTTTTTCTTCTTTGCTGGCGCATCCGGTAAGCAGAACAGAAAAGAAAAGAAGAAAAGCTGCAAAAAAAAGTCGCTTATTCTGGAATTGAATCATAAAATTGTCTCCTTTAGTAAGTTTGCGATATGCTTTAAGTTTACCAGAAATTGTGAAAATGTCAAACAATTCAATCTCTTAAGGCATCTTAAGATTAAACTTGTTTGGAATAAAAGACAGATGTTTTAAAATCTGGTATACTCATGGTATACCAGATGAATGAAAAAAGGAGGCTTTTATGACAAGAAAAAAGAAAATTCTGACAATAGCAGGTGGGCTGATTTTAATAGCAGTAATTGGAACAGGTGTGTATTTTGGAACAAGAAAGACAGAAACAAACAGTACAGAGTTGGCTTATGTCTATCGGGTTTCTCTTATGAATCCGGCTTCTCAGGTTCAAAGGATGGCAGGGATGGTAGAACCGCAGGAAACATGGGAAGTACAGAAAAGTTCTGATAGAGAAGTGGAACAGATTCTGGTAAAAGCCGGAGATGAAGTAAAAGTTGGAACAGCATTGTTTGTTTATAATATGGAACAGACGCAGACAGAACTTGAAGAAGCTCAGATTGAAATAGAACGTCTTGATGGAGAGATGGAAAATTTAAAAACGCAGATTGCCCAGCTTGAAAAAGAAAAGAAAAAAGCGGCAGAGGACGAAAAATTTTCTTATACGACGCAGATTCAGACCGCACAGACAGATTTGAAAAAATCAGAGTATGAAAAGAAAGCAAAACAGGTAGAAATTTCTCAAAAGCAGGATAAAATTGCAAATGCAACAGTAGTAAGTGAAATTGATGGAATTGTAAAGAGCATCAATGACGGAAGTGAAACAGATATGAATAGTTCAGATTCCAACGCGTTTATAACAATTCTGGCAACTGGAGATTACCGGATTAAAGGAAAGGTAAATGAACAGAATTTATCTGAGATTCAGGAAGGGGAAAAGGCAATTGTTCGTTCCAGAGTGGATGAAAACCAGACCTGGAGTGGAACATTTACGGCAGTGAATACAGATGAAGCAGAAAATAATAACAATAACATGTACTATGGAGCAACATCCACAGAGACTACGTCGAGTTCGTATTCTTTTTATGTAATGCTGGACAGTTCAGACGGACTGCTGTTAGGACAGCATGTTTACATTGAAAAGGATCTTGGAGAAGAACAAAGTGGAATCTGGCTGGATGAGGGGTACATTGTAAATGCGGATAGTAAACCTTATGTTTGGACGGAAAATAATAAAGGAAAACTGGAAAAGCGAGATGTAACACTGGGAGAATATAATGAAGAAACCTATCAATATGAGATTCAGTCCGGATTAGAAGAAAGTGATTATATTGCATTTCCGCAGGATTTCTTAGAAGAGGGTATGAAAGCAACTCATGAGGAAAGTGAGACGATATCTGATGAAGAAAGTACAGATGATACAGGGAAAATGGAAGAATCAGAAGAAATTTCAGAAACAGAGAGTGAGGAGTAAAGGAGAGACTTTATGCATAAAAAAATCAAACTTGCGCTGATTATAGTGGCATCTGTCACAGTCATTGGTACGGGCATCTGGTTTGGGGTTCAAAAATTTAACCGGACAAAGGTAGAAGTTTATCGAGTAGAAGAACTCAAGCAGATGATTTGGGGAGAGAGCAGTTCTTTAGAAGGAATTATTACTTCAAATGTCTCACAGAAAGTCCAGCTTTCAGAAAATCAGATTGTACAGGAGGTTTTCGTACAGGAGGGACAGGAAGTGAAAGAGGGAACACCGCTTCTTTCTTACGATATGACACTGGTTCATATTAACTTGGAGACTGAAAAACTAAATAACCAGCAGCTTCAGATTAAGAAAAAAGGGCTGGAAGATACACTGGCAAAAATCAAGAAAAAGAAAGTGACCAATACGGCATTAAATACAGAGTATCAGCTGACTTTTTTGAGTCATTCAGATAATTCAGAGTGGGCAGAAGAACCATCAAATCAGCCAGAGAATCCGGATAAACCAGAAAATCCAGAGACACCGGAAAATCCGGATAAACCAGAGAAGCCAGAGACACCGGAAAATCCGGAGAATCCAGATAAACCGGAAACCCCAGAGAAACCTGACACTCCAGAACCATCGGAAACAGAAGCAGAAGTTTACGAAAAGCTCTATGGTGATATTACGTTAGAGAGTTGTCCGAATGGAAAAATAGAAAATGCAAAGCCATATAAAGGTGATGGGACAAAAGAAGAACCATATCGTTATCTCTGTAAAGAGGGAGTTCTGGTACAGGGAGCTTTTTTGAACCAATTGGCAGGTTTTACAACAAAGGATGAGACAGAAGAAAAAGCAGCGAAGCATTGTATTTTGGAAGTCAGAACAGGAGATAAGCCAGATGGAGTGCTTTTGGCAGCGATTTACTTAAATGGAGAAAAAATCAAAGAGCCATTAGAAGCTGGAAAATGGTATAAAACAAGTCTTGGAAAATATGATGTGGTTTTAGATGATAACAAGAATCAGGGAGAAGATAAACCGAATAATAACAAAGCCGACAATAAAGCCGATAATTCCGAAGAACAAGATCCATCCAATGAATGGAATCCGGATGAAGAAATACAAAATCCATCGGATGAATCTTTAGAGGATATGGAATTTACCGAGGCAGTTCCGCAGGAAGCTATAATTGATGGCTATACAAAAGAAGAAAAAGAAAAAGCAATTACAGAGACAAATGCAGAAATACGAACCGTAAAATTAGATATTAAAAGCAGTGATTTGAAAATTGCACAGATTGAAAAGGAATTGGAAAATCAGGAGGTAAAAAGTACCATCAATGGTGTGGTGAAAAAAGTTGGGGACAAAGACAAAGGGCAGACAGACGGAGAGGCATTTCTTGAAATCCAAAGCACGAAGGGTATTTATGTAAAAGGAATGGTAGATGAATATCAAAGAAAAAAATTAAAAGTGGGCAGTCAAATAAGCGGAACTGCCTATGAGTCCGGTGTTTCATTTGAAGCAGAAGTAAAAGAGATTTCAACTTATCCTGTTTCCTCAAAGTATAGCAACAGTAATAACAGCGCTCTTTCGTATTATTCTTTTACTGCTTATATTCAGGATGTCCAGGGGTTGAAAAATCAGGAATCAGTCAGTATGGAACTTCCGGCAGAAGAAATGGATGCATCGGGAATCTATTTGAAAAGAGAATATGTGCGGGAAAAAGACGGGGAAGATTTTGTTTACAAAGAAGAAAATGGAAGATTGGTAAAACAGCCGGTAAAAACCGGAAAAATCTTTTATGGAATGGTAGAAATTAAATCAGGAATTACAGAGGAAGACTTTATCGCCTTTCCTTATGGCAAAAAAGTAAAAGAGGGGGCATCTGTAAAAGAAATTTCAGCAGAAGATGCATATAACATGTATGGAGGTTTGGGATGATTGAAAATATACGTTTAGCTTTTCAGGGAATCTGGGCACATAAGATGCGTTCCTTTCTGACCATGCTTGGTATTATTATTGGAATTGCTTCAATTATTTCGATTGTCTCCACAATTAAAGGAACGAATGAACAGATTAAAAAGAATTTAATCGGTGAGGGAGACAATGTAGTTCAAATTAAGTTAAAAGAAGGGGGAGGTGATTATCAAATTGAGTATGAAGGACTTCCGCAAGGTGTGCCGGTGTTAAATGAGAGCCGGAAAGAAGAAATTTTGGAAATTCCGGAAGTAGTTAGTGCCAGCTTTTATAGAATGAGAGATTATGCGGACGGCATTTACTATCAAGATAAAAGCATGGACGGCGGAAAAGTGCTTGGAATTGATTCGGATTATCTGGATACCTGTGGGTATCAGTTAGTTCGAGGCAGAGGTTTTAATCAAAAAGAGTATGTGAACTTCAAAAAAGTAGCTCTGCTTGATGAAACAGCAGCAAATAGTTTTTTTGAAAAAGGGGAAGAACTGGGGAAGACGATTGAAATTAAAGGTGAGCCATTTGTTGTTGTCGGAGTTGTAAAGAAATCAGATGAATATGAGCCGGTCATTAACAGCATTGAAGAATATTATACTTATTACAATGATGAAAGTGGAATTGTAATGATTACAGACAGTGTCTGGCCAGTGGTATATCAATACGATGAACCTCAGCAGGCGGTCATTCAGACAAAAACACCGGAAGATATGAGTCAGGCAGGAAAAGCTGCTCAGCAGATCTTAAATGAGCAGATTCAAAATACCGAAACTTCGGTTTCCTATAAAGCAGAAGATATTATGGAAAAGGCAAAAGGATTACAGCAAATCAGCGAAAATACAAACCGACAGTTAATCTGGATTGCAAGTATTTCACTTTTGGTAGGAGGCATTGGCGTTATGAATATTATGCTGGTGTCTGTGACAGAAAGAACGGGTGAGATTGGGCTGAAAAAAGCAATCGGTGCAAATAAGCGGAGAATTTTAGCACAGTTTTTGACAGAAGCAGCGGTATTGACGAGTATTGGGGGAATTTTAGGAGTGTTTGCAGGAATGATTCTGGCAAAAATCATTTCCACGATTTCACAGACCCCTCTTGTTATCAGTGTGCCGGCAGTTTTAATATCCGTATTGTTTTCTATGGCAATCGGACTGATATTTGGACTGCTTCCGTCAATTAAAGCGGCAAATTTAAGTCCAATTGAAGCACTAAGAAGAATGAATTAAATTTGAGTGATTAGAGTTAATTTGATAAAAAATCCGCATTGTATTTAAGCAAAGTCTATGCTATCATAAAAAGAAGTAACCTTATTTGGCAAAGGAGTTTAGAAAAAATGGAAAATACAAAAATCGCAGTTGTAACCGATAGCAACAGCGGTATTACCCAGCAACAGGCCAAGGAATTAGGTATCACTGTTCTTCCTATGCCGTTTTATATTAATGAACAGTTATTCTTAGAGGGGATTACCCTGACACAGGAAGAGTTTTATAAAAAGCTGGAAGAAGATGCAAATATTTCAACATCACAGCCGTCACCGGCAGATGTAATGGAAACTTGGGAAAAATTGCTTGCAGACCATGAGGAAGTGGTACATATTCCAATGTCCAGTGGTTTGAGTAATTCCTGTCAGACTGCATTTGTGCTGTCACGCGAATTTAATGGTCGTGTTCATGTAGTAGATAATCAAAGAATCTCAGTAACACAGCGCCAGTCCGTTTTAGATGCCTTGACATTGATTCAGGCAGGAAAGACAGGAGCGCAAGTAAAAGAAATCCTGGAGGCAGAAAAATCAGAATCCAGTATCTATATTACACTTGAGACTTTAAAATATTTAAAAAAGGGTGGAAGAATTACCCCTGCCGCTGCTGCACTTGGAACGGTATTAAAATTAAAACCGGTGCTTCAGATTCAAGGTGAAAAACTGGATGCATTTGCGAAAGCAAGAGGGAAAAAACAGGCGAAGAAAATTATGATAAAAGCGATGGAGGAAGACCTCAAAAAACGCTTTAAAGAATATAATAAAAAAGGTCTGATGTGTCTGGAAGCCGCTTATACAGGAAATCTGGAAGAAGCAGAAGAATGGAAAAAAGAACTGGAAAAAGAATTTCCGGGAATGGAAATACACATGGACCCGCTTTCTTTAAGTGTTGCCTGCCATATCGGACAGGGTGCGCTTGCAGTAGCAGTCTCAAAAAAGATAGAAGTGGAGTAAAAAACGATGAAAAGAATAATGGAATTAATGGAAGATGCAGTAAAAGAAGCATTTACCAAAGCAGGTTATGAGGAAAAGTTTGCAAGAGTAAATGTTTCCAATCGTCCAGACTTATGTGAGTATCAGTGTAATGGAGCGATGGCAGCTGCAAAAACTTATAAAAAAGCACCGATTATGATTGCAAATGATGTGGTTGCATTTTTAAAAGAGAATGAACTGTTTTCTATGGCAGAAGCAGTCAATCCTGGATTTATCAATTTAAAGATTGCGTCGGCATTTTTAACAAAGTTCTTAAATGAAATGCAGGCAGATGAAAATTTATCTATTGAAAAAGAAAAAGCACCAAAGACGATTATTATCGATTATGGCGGACCAAATGTAGCAAAACCTCTGCATGTTGGACATCTTCGTTCTGCAATTATCGGTGAGAGTATTAAGAGAATGGGTCGTTTTTTAGGTCATAAAGTAATCGGAGATGTTCATTTAGGAGACTGGGGACTTCAGATGGGCTTGATCATCACAGAACTTAAGAAGCGTTCTCCGGAATTGGTTTATTTTGATGACAGCTTTGAAGGAGACTATCCAGAAGAAGCACCGTTTACAGTAAGTGAATTAGAAGAGATTTATCCGGCAGCCAGTGCAAAATCAAAAGAAGACGAAGCATACAAAAATGAAGCGTTAGAGGCAACATTACAGCTTCAGCAGGGAAAACGCGGATACCGTGCATTATGGAACCATATTATGAAAGTGTCCGTAGAAGACTTGAAGAAAAATTATTCCAAACTGCATGTGGATTTTGACTTATGGATGGGTGAATCCGATGCAGACAGATATATTCCGAATATGGTAGACTACTTAAAGAAACATAATTATGCTTATGTAGACCAGGGCGCTTTAGTGGTAGATGTAAAAGAAGAGAGTGATACAAAAGAAATTCCTCCATGCATGATTTTAAAATCAGACGGAGCTTCCCTTTATAATACAACGGACCTTGCAACCATCGTACAGCGTGAAGAAGATTATCATCCGGATGAAATTATTTATGTTGTAGATAAACGTCAGGAACTTCATTTTGTACAGGTATTCCGTTGTGCAAAGAAAGCAAAAATGGTAGAAGAAAAAACAGCTCTTTCGTTTGTCGGATTTGGTACGATGAACGGAAAGGACGGAAAACCATTTAAGACAAGAGAAGGCGGAGTCATGCGTCTGGAACGTCTGATTGCAGAAATTAACGATGAAATGTATAAAAAAATCGTAGAAAACCGCAGTGTGAAAGATGAAAATGCGCAGAAAACTGCTGAGATGGTAGGACTTGCAGCAATTAAATACGGAGATTTATCCAATCAGGCATCTAAAGATTATATCTTTGATGTAGAGAGATTTACTTCTTTTGAAGGAAATACCGGTCCATATATCTTGTATACAATCGTAAGAATTAAATCTATTTTGGAAAAATATATGCAGGAAGGCAAAAATCCGAACGAAGGAACAATCTTAGAAGCAGTAAATGACAGTGAAAAGAATCTGATGTTAGAACTTAGTAAATTTAACTCTGTCATTGCACCGGCATTTGAAGAGAAAGCACCACATAAGATTTGTTCTTATATTTATGATTTGGCAAATGCATTTAACAGCTTTTATCATGAAACTAAAATTCTTAGCGAATCTAATGAAGAACAGAAGAAATCCTGGATTCGTCTGTTAGTATTATGCCGTGATGTATTAGAAACCTGTATTGATTTACTTGGTTTTGAAGCACCGGAAAGAATGTAAGCGTGATTTCCGGAAGGAGGAGCAATTATGAAAAAACCTTCAGGAACCAGAGTGAACATCATGATCATGGGAATTGTGATCGTGGTGCTTGCCCTGGGTCTTGCAGCCATCCTGGGATATGGAAAAGCCAGAAAGCAGATGGAACAGATGCAACAGGCACAACAGGAACAGGAGGCAAAAGAAGCGCAGATAACACCGACGCAGACGGTGACACCGGAGCCTACGGATGATCCGACAGATCCAGCAGTACAGACGGAGATCAAAAAGGCGGTAGAACATAATGATGTAAAAATTATGACCGCAGATCTCCGGTATACGTCACAGGAAGGTCAGGTAGAAGCATATACGCAGGAAGATGTGGCAGCTGTTTTGCTGCATCTGAAAAAGAACGAGAAAGATTACCAGGCTTTTGTGGAAAAACTGCAGGATGAGAGTGTTACAGTAGGAGAAGAAGAGGGAA
>OLNX01001460.1_pt1 | contig 20260 bp, 18 predicted proteins | sample 1672611 | NCBI WGS metagenome assembly OLNX01 (sample SAMEA3136705, study PRJEB25190) | human gut metagenome | reverse complement strand
GCAATACCATAAGCCCTGATTGCTCCCTTTACTCTCAACTACAAGTTCATTGTCAAAAAAAGCTGATTAACTAATTTCTAGAAGTGAAGTCCTGCACCGATATCCTCTGTCCATAAATATCTCATATCACAACTCCGCTTCCAGTGTTATCCTGTTATTATCAAACTTCAGCACCTTAAAGCTCTTATCAGATACATTGAGTCCGTAACAATTTCGTAGAAAAAGCATATATTGATTAGACAACTCAAAATTAATGAATCTCCTGACATCATCATTAATAATACAATCTGCATTATCTACCACAATAAAACTATCTCTACACTGTTTGATTGCTTCTAAAAAATCATCTGATCTATAGTTAAATAGCTTGATTGCTTTGTATTCGTCTGTCAATCTTATATCTTCAAGCATTTCATAAAGTACTGTTTTTCCAGTACCGCTATCTCCACCAACAAGAGTAATCCTGTCATCAAATGTCAAATCATATGAAAATGGAGCTGCTTTAAATGTTATATTCTTATAAATCATTTGCTTCTCTCCTTTCATATTCCTTACTCCACCAAGCATTATATCCTCTGCCACCGGTAACTATATCAGAATCATTAAATCTGATTTTGGCATCATCCGGAATATCAAAAAGCGTTGGTCTTGACATATAAATCTTAATATTATCCATAGTAAAAATTATTTTAAGAACATTCGGTCCACATTCCTCAACATTTACCACCTTATCGGGATGCTTCACAATATTAAGCAATGTCTTGCAGCCTGATGATAAATTTCGGATCGTACCTAAGCCATATTTTGTTTCTATATGCTTGTCTGGTGTCAGCTTCGCTTCATCCACTTGTTGAATCAAATCAATTTCTTTTTGTGACATATCTTCATTGCCTGTATTCAAGTTGAAGTACAAGTCATTGTAAAAAATCCAGTCTTTTGAATCTTTCCTCTCCGTATATATATCTATCATTCAATGTTCTCCTTCTGCAATATATGTTTAGCATCTGATTTTCCATATCTTACTTGGATAAGGCTTTGAATCAAATTTTCATATAGATATATTCCAGTATACCACACATAAATAAACGGCCCCAGAAGATCTCTTAAAATCTCCTGGAGCCTTCTTCATTTCCTATTGAAAAATAAATCCTTCTATATTTTATTTTTAAAAAAATTATTCAAACTCGAAAATTTGAAACTAGTTCTATACAATTTTGTATAGGTGTTTTTGTTCTATTTGGTTTTATTTTTGTCCAACTGTCCTAGCCCTATGGACTGTACCGAATGGTGTTATCAGTTTGTTATCTGAATCACGTTATCATTACATGACCATTTGATGCCGGCATGACAATGTTATGCTGTTTGTGAAATGGGATAGCCATACACAAACTCATCTAACTCCTCGTCTTCTAAAGAATGACCATATTCAGCATAAAATACCGGCAATTTATGATGATATTCATTCAGTGCATCATTATCCTTCTTTGTATATGATACAGCTTCATCATATTGCCAATGTTCACCTGAATAGCACTTTGCTTTTACTATTTCTCTTTTAGGAATAGGCTTTCCATCGTTCATATATCCACCATCTTCACGTATCCGCTCCAGTATGATTCTATTAAAATACTGACTGGTACTGAACAAATATTTTTTCCTGACAATGTGCTTAGGTACAACAAGCAACTCTTTACCATTAATACAATATGATGGTCTCTCAATTTCTTTCCAGCAGAAGTTTTCTTTATCCCAAGTCCAAAATGATAATAATGAATTACTTTCAATCCCATATTTTTTCATCTGTTCAGATGTGAATTGATTTAACTGATCATGTAAGACATTCGTAAGAAGATCAGACAGACCATCCTCCGCAAAATCAGGAATCAAAACCGCTAGATCCTCCGCTTTCTTTATAGTGGAAATATCCTGTAAAAGTGAATCTAATGGAGAAAAAATATTGAGCAACCCCTGTTTCGTATTCCCCTTTCCATTATCACCCCGACCATAACCCAAACGGGTTCCATTTTGTTCACCTGCATGCGATAGCAATTCCTCTTTTTTTACTTGGTCTTTTGTTCTATATGCTTCATAAAATTCGTTAAAAAATGATTGCACGGTTGCATTTGCTCCCTGACACCATCTATCGCGAGCAGTTTCAAGCAAAATAGGATCAATAAACAGCAAATTATCATCGTTAACCACAACATCCACAAAAGCATAATTCAAATGCCCTTTTATACCTTTATTCCAATAATCTGAGACATAATATTTTTTCATATAGCGCATCCTTTCTCCTATATACTATATAGAAAATCTTTTATTACTTAGTTCGATTTTAGGGTGCAAAAATACACCCAAAGACAAATTCAACTTGAAATCTGCCATGGATGTGCTATACTTAGTTTGTATGAAGTGTGTGTATAGCACATCAGCGGAAGCACATTGAAGCTATTGCAGTAGCTTTTAATGTGCTTTTTGTCTATCTTTTTATGGACCTCAATTATCTTCATTCACCTCCTCATTGTTTTGACTTTGAAGATCATCTAAAACGGAAATGTACAAAATCTTCTCTTCCGCATCAAACTTAGCAACATACCTAATTGCTGGACTAAATTTCAATCCAGTTAATGATGATAGATATTTTACAAAGTCCTTACATCCAATCCTTACCCAACCATTTTTCATTCTGCTATAAAACTTATATGGTTTTGCATTTTCATTGCCGTCGTATTGCTTTACTCCAATCGTCATAGTTTGATCATCGAATCCCACGATAACTTCTTCTGGATTTCCAAGAAGAGAGATAGATGGTGTATTAAAGCCTAGTGCAAGCTCACTAATTGTAATATATGGAGCTCCAGCAGCAACATAATTCCAGTCAAAATTAAACTTCATCTTTTCACCTCCTCGTCGATAATCTTCTATAAATCAAATTATATATCAAATGCACAGTGAAGTCAACAAAAAAAGTATATTTTGCTATTGTGGGCATCAAGTCTGCAACATTGCAAGCACAAAACTTTCATTTATACGCATCAAACCAGGAATTTTACCACTCTAATTCTGAGTAAAAAAAAGGAAACCTCTTTCCAGTAGTTGTAAAGGTTTCCTTTCTGTAAATATATTTTTAATTATAATACTAATCAAGTCATTATTTCAGGTATTTTCATTATATGCCAAATATTTAATTTTCATGTTGTTGTCTTGTCGTCATAATTTCTCATAAACAGTTCTATATTAGTTATTCCAATTTTAATTAAGTCTTCTTACAAAAATTTACTCATCAAGCATCAATTTTTTCTTTTTTGCTTTTGTCCTTTAATGTAGCAAGTTGCTCCTTTTCAACTTATTGAATACTTTTTCTGGTATCGGTAAATTTTCCGGCATAGTGCCACACACTTCTTTTCCTACTTAAATTAATCCATTCATTTTGATTTTCCTCAAAAGCTGACTCAAAATGACCAAGTAACACATTACAGTTTTCCTGAATATGTCGCTATACTTCTATCGAAAGTGCAGTTGCAGCAATGCTAATCCAAGATGGAATCTGCACTTCCTGAATGTATTTATTAAAAAAAGCCTGATCACGTTGACGAAGATGTATACGGGGTCTGGCAGGAATACCGGCAAGTATATTACCGCTTTCCTGAAGCAGGGCATTACATGACTCTCGTGCCTTCCCTGTCAAATTGGAAACCAATACTGAAAAAAGAATCGTCAATGTAGTAAGACGTTGCTGTCCATCAATAACATCAGCATATGGTTTGTCTTCCTCTTTAATAAGCACAATTGTGCCAAGAAAATAATTATCTAATAGTTCTGTTCGGTAAAATTCATATAAATCATCAAATAAAATTCCTGCTTCTTCCGTAATCCATGCATAAGGGCGTTGGTATGCAGGTATATGATATTCAAAATCAAAGCTAAAAATTTTCAGCAATAGATATTCCTCTCCTGTAATTTTACTGCTCATAGTACACCGCCAATGTTTCATTTGTCACAAAATAGTACATACTTAAAGTACTTTACAGATAGGCACTCGTGCCGAAAGGGCAACCCTTGTCCGAAATCTTGATTTCGCATATCTCCCGGATTGAATAAATCTTCAATCCGGAGACAGTTCCACAGGACGCACGATACATGGCATTGAAAATGCATATATAGAAATGCGCTCTTAGCGTTGCTAAGAGAATTTACATTTCTAAATATTGTCTTACAACCTTCTGTTCCTGCTCTGAAAAGCCATACATATCATAAAAAATCTGATCGATTCCTTTTTCAAGATCACGGCTGTCCTCTTGCTTACTTTTAAGTTGTAAAATATTGATTACAAGTTGCTCAACATCAATAGCCTTTTTTGGATCATAAATAAATGGAAGGGTGTCAATAGCTGTCGAAGAATATGAATAATATCCTCCTTGCTTTAATGCTGCTGTATTATGTAAGTAAAATTCACATAATTCCGAATTTAAAAAAGCCAAAATATACTCAACACTCACATTCTCGTCTTCTGATGTAACAGAAAAAACTCTACCACAGCTAAACGCAGACCCCGTAATATCCAGCGAAAACTTATTTCCCTTAACTTCTCCCGGACTTACTATTTTTTTCTTTTTAAATCTGGATAGTTTTCCAAATCTGACTAAACCATACCAGCCTTCCTTATCCCCAAATACCTTTCTTGAATCTTTTCTCGCTTTGAGTATTTCTTCATGTTCCTTAATATACTCATACGTCTGAGGATATGAGTTTTGAATTTTCTGCAACGGTATTAAAACTGTATTGTCACCATTTTCCGCATAAGGATAATATATTTTTCTTGTTGGTTCTGCGTATGCATATCGTGAGCAACTATCTGCTCTTATGACAGGGATTGTCATTGCATCTTCAAAAGGAACCTTCTCATCTTTCATAAACATTAAAACATCATCTTTACCAGTAAATGCTCCAGCCCAACATTTTGCATATTTTTTTAATATATCCGGTGTAGCAGATTTCATTTTATCAAGACAATCCTTGACTTCTTTACTTTTTAATATCCATCCTTCTTCTTCCAATGAATCATAAGAAATTTCAATAAATTGTTCAGATGAGGGAACAATAAAAGGAAGTTTCGGAACTTTATAAAAATAGAAACTCTTTCTTCGTACTGATTTTTTTTCAAAAAAGAAGATACTCACATACGTAAGTGCCCCATCAAAAACAGGTAGATCAGCAAAATCTACAATTCTATTTGCAAATGTGTTATCAATAATAAATTTTCTAATAAGTGTTCCATAATCTGTTGTAAAAAATTGATTTGAAGTAATAAAGGACACTTTACCTTCTGCCTTAACTAAGCTGTAGCCCAGTTCTATAAACAATGTTGAAATATCAATTCTTTTCCACGCTGTTTCATAATTATCCTTATAATAATCAACATCTTCATGGCTCAATTCCTGCACTCTAATATACGGTGGATTACCAATAATACAATCAAATCCCAGAAAAGTTCCTTTCTCAGAAATAATCTCTGGAAACTCTAATGCCCATTCGAAAGAGTCTTTATATATATCCCGTGCATAATTCGTATCATATGCCAAATACAATTGATTTCCTTTTGCTTTCATTACCAGTTGCTGGCAAGCCATATGAAGATTATCTTTGATCTTTGAAACAATATTTTTGAGTTCATGTTTTTCTCGTTTGTCTGATGCAGAATGATATTTTTTTACTGTTGCCTTATAGTCTTTAATTAATGCCTGATCACTTTTTGAAAATCCGACATCTTTTGTTCCAATGTTCTTCCCTACCTGAAATTGAATTTTATGAATCAAAGAGTTACCACACTTAATATTAATATCAATATTCGGTAACGTCTCCATGACACCATTTTCATAATAAGCATTTTTAAGAAGTTCTATCCACAAACGTAACTGGCAAATAGCAACAGCATTCGGATTAATATCTACACCAAACAAACAATTTTCAATGATCTTCCTTTTCTCTATAAAAAGAGTTTTTTGTATTGATTGAGAAAGGAAGTCATTTGGTTCGTATTTGAATTCCCTTCCTTGTCCATCAAATACACATAACACATCGTCAATTACAGCTAATTCATATTCACGGAACGGTGTCTTTCCATCATATTTCAATAGCACTCCTAGTTCTTTTTTCAAAACAATAATTCTATTTAGTGCAGAAACCAAAAAATGTCCTGAGCCTACTGCGGGATCACAGATTTTCAGACTATCTATAATCTCATTTATTCTTTTTATCTGGGCAAAAGAATTTGTATCCATTACAAATTTGACATCATCAATAGTCTAGCAATGCCACATAAATTCCTTATTCAGTTTTTCAATAACCGTATTTTCAATAGTTTCCTGACAAATATATTCTGTTACAAAACTCTTAGTATAAAAAGAACCTTCTTTATATCCATTTATTTTTTCAAAGATCAATCCTAAAACAGATGCATCAATTATTTCACTGGAAATGATTTTTTCGTCTTCATTTACATTTTGTGCGGTAAAACTAAAAGCATTTAAAAAGTCAATAATATACTCCAACAGTGGTATATTATCTGGACTTTTCTTTCCAAGAACTGATGCTTTCTTTTTCTTTATTGGCTCATTCTTAATCTCACGAATGTTTACATACTTTGTTTCAACTTCATACCGCTCGAATAATGAACTATTCAAATATGGCACCTGTTCGAATTGCTTTAAAAACGATGTGTCATCTCTTTCTCTTTTTCCGAGGACATCAAAGAAAAGATACTGAACTTCCTGAAAATCTTTTATTTTGTCATTATCCAAAATTCGGTATTCTGGACAATCTCTATTAAACGAGATAAGTTGCCCTTCAAAAAGTTTGATAAATAAAAGTCTATTAATCCAAACCAACACGATTTCAAATGTTTCTTCTTTCGCCAAATCTTCCGCGCATTCTTTTTCCTCAGTTAAAATTGAATACACCTGATTTGCCAGGGAACCCTTTACAGATGGATCAATAATAATTACATTTTTCTTATCTACTTTTGCTTCTTTCAACCCCATAAGATAAAGTAATTCCTGATAGAATTTTCCATTTAATACATGGGTCTTTGCAATCTGTTTGTATCCATCTTTCAGCAAGTAATCACGCTTAAATATCTTGAACAGATACTGCCAATTTGATTTTTTGGAATACATTTTGTCAATTTCAAAATAAACATACCTCAATTTTTCAGTAATATTTATCTGTGAAAAATATTCAGATAACGCACCATAAAATTTATTTACATCTCTATATGGTAACTGGTTGTTCTCAAACTTATAAAACAGTTTTTCAATATAACCTTCACATAATTTGTCTAAATCCTGAGCATTAATCAATACCCATGTCCGAGAATCCGTAATAATCAACCTACGTATTTCTGAAACATAATTAATTTTAACCTTTTTCCCGGAAACATCTCTGGTTTCACAAAGATAATAATATACTATTTCCCATAGAGCTTTCCGGTTAATGTCATCTTCCAAAACCATTTCCATTTTATTTGCCGGTTTTTTCATTTCCAAAATTGCATACAAAATATTATTGTACATAATAGCACTATCCACTCTTTTGTATGCATTGATCTCAAATTTGGGGTCAGAATAAAAAGTTGCTCTTAAAAATTTATTTACAATATTTTTAATATGTTCTTCTGTTTCATTATTCTTTACCGCAAAATTAATCTGTTTCATATACGACAACAGATTATTTCCAAAACTCTCGAGGATTACTTTATCCAATCTCAATTTGTAATAACGTTCATCAAATCGCTTTAATGCAGCTTCTATGGATTCTTTTGCCATTTACAACCCCTCATTTACTTTCTTTAAATTTCATTATTTCATCAATCGTACAATTCAGTGTTCCACATATCTTTTCAACAGACTGCATGGAAATATATTCGTTTCTTCCCAACTTGGCGAGAATATTCCCGCTGATTCCCGAACGATGCTGTAATTCAATTTTTTTCATATTCTTTTTAGCCAACAGTTCCCACAGTCTTTCATAACATACTGCCATGTCTGTACCTACATGTAAAACTATACAAATTGTATCACGTTTTCATTAGATTGAATACCTCAAAAATTTTTATTTCCCATATTTAAGCTGCCGGGAGAAGCTGCATAATAACAGCCTCCTCCTTTACTTAACCTTTACACAAAAGAAAGTTCTTCTCACTCTGGCACATTCATAAATCTATCACTTTCTATTGTAGCTTTTCCTTCCCCTGTGTCCACTCCTGCCTCTGTTTCATTTTTGTTTTCGGACTGTCTGCAAATTCATGTTCTTCCCCAATCACATCCATAGTATAAACTGTTTTCCATCTTTGTCCTTATAACTTAGAAGAGCTTGATGAGGATGAGCGTATAAAAAGAAGAGCTGCTCTGCTTTCTGGCGAATAATCTCCCAACATAGTGTTTTCATAACTCTAAGAAAGGAATGATCAAATTTGTCAGTAACAAAGGATACTTCAGGAAGATGGTTGTCCCAGATTCGTGTCAAGGATTACACCGGAAAAGTCATCCATAAAAAGAAACGTGGGTTTGCAACCAAAAAAGAAGCTTTAGAATGGGAACGGGATTTTCTGAACAAAGCAACAGCTGATATGGGAATGCTGTTTCAGGATTTCGTTGAACTGTATTTTGAAGATATGAGCCACCGGCTGAAGGAGTCCACCATTATCAGTAAACATTATATGGTGGACAAAAAGATTCTTCCGGTATTCGGAAATATCCCTATCAATGAGATTACGCCAAAAGATATCCGCAAATGTCAGAACAGCTTAACTGCCTATCGAGATGAAAATGGAAAACCTTATTCCCAGACTTATTTAAAAGCAATCAATAACCAGCTGACGGCTATGTTCAATTATGCAGTGAAATATTATAATCTGCATGAGAATCCATGCACCAAAGCCGGAAGTATGGGAAAAAGTCATGCGGAAGAAATGAACTTCTGGACAAAAGCAGAATTTGAGCAGTTTATAGTGGCAGTACAGGATAAACCAGCCTCCTATACCGCATTTATGACTCTATATTATACCGGAATGCGTGTAGGAGAATTATGTGCATTAACACCTGCAGATGTGAATCTGGTAGACCATACAATCACGATTAATAAGACCTTTCAATGTATCAACGGCAGGGATGTAATCTGGCCGCCAAAGATGCCAAAAAGCAACCGGGTTGTTACCATTCCACAGATCCTTGCCAACTGTCTGAAAGAGTATATGGATAAGTGCTATGAGATCCAGCTGGATGACAGACTGTTTCCTTACACCAATAGTTTTCTGAACCATGAAATGCTCCGTGGCTGTAAGAAGTCAGGAGTTAAAAAGATCCGGGTACACGATCTCCGCCACTCCCATGCAAGTCTTCTGATTGAAATGGGATGCCAGCCTCTTCTGATTGCAGACCGGCTTGGACATGAAAAAATACAGACGACCTTAAATACTTACAGTCATCTGTATCCGAATAAGCAGGCAGAAGTAGCTGCCCAGCTTGAAAATGTGATGAATGGAACGACAGTTCCGAATGGTAGCCAAATGGCATGTGTAGCCAATTTGTAGCCAACAAAAGAGAAAAATCTCTGGAAAGTCTGCAAAATAAGGCTTCCCAGAGATGTGGTGTCTATTCAAACTCGGCGTGTCCTTTGCTGTTCTTAACTGTATTTATTTAAGTTTTGTGCAAATACACCCCTGTTTTTACTTCAAATACATCAATTATTCTGGCTTACTGATTTTCTGTTGCCAAAATGTTGCCAATACGTTACTTATTACACTTCATAAAAGTTCTAACCACATCCCATCTTATTTTCTCAAAAAATTTATCAATTGATGCATAATTTATCAACTCATTTGCAAATTTATCTATCCATCCATAATATTGCTCTTTGTTCATAAAAAAAGCAAGTGGCGAAAACTTCAAATCTATTCCAATCATTATTTTGTAACATGAAATATTTGAAAGATTCTCAATTTGCATATATCTCTTCTCGAAATCACGTGGCAAAACCGTTTCAAATCCGGTAAAAGTTGGTGTGATTTTAAGTTTAAAATACGGGTGCTTCAAAGTAATAGTATTAGGTTTTTCTTTAACAAACCGACATTTCACTGGTACATAAAGTTCGAATTTATCATATATTGCACCATTTTTACCAATACTATATACAACATCTCTTTCGAAATCTTTATTATCAAACGCTGCCCTTTCATATGGCTGCTTTGAAAATAAATTCACAAAAATATTAGAAGCAACAAAATCATTAATTTCTTCTCTTTGTATTCTTGTTATCTTATCTTTATTGTATTTTGGGTTATTAAAATAATCTGTTGTTAATGTGGACAATTTCTTCAAAACTATGTATTCTAAAAGTTGATTTAACAACGCACCTGAACGCGAAACACCGATAAAAGTTTTATCTGATTCGACTTCATTAAAAATATGAGTCATTGCAAGTCTATCCTTCATCCACATTGCTTCTATATTTTTATCTTCTGACAACGCCGCATTTAAGTATTTGCATACATCATATGAAAATGCATAACCATCAATATCTAGTATTTCTCTATTTGCATTATCATACTCCAATGCTGCCTCTATTATCACATTTCTATTCGATTGTTTAAATTTCTGAAAAGAAATAATGAGTAAAGATAATATAATCAAGATACTACCTATTATAATTAGCATCAAATTATTATTAAAATCTAACTCCTTACTTATCCCTAACACTACAAAATTTATTCCTATGGAAATAATCACAGTTGTAATTACGATTTCAGAAATTGTTTGCTTACTTCTTCTAATGTTTTCAATAGAATTCTCCATAATTTAACAATTCCTCTTCTGATTTTCATTGGCAACAACATAAAGTCCAAATATGATAAATACTTATATGACAGGCAATCCTATAGACCACCTGCCATATAAAATAATCCATGTACTCTTGTACTATTCAAACTCTTGGACGGAGAGATTTATCTGGCTGTTTCTCGGTACACATTTGTGCATTTTATTCTTCATATTCATCTTATTTTGCATTTTTGTGTACCTCATCTAAAATTTTTAGAGCCAAAATGGAGCCATTCTTTACTACCGTCCACATATAGAATAGCACCTAAAATTTTGATTAACCAATCCTGATTTTACAAAAGAACTTACCTCTTTCTCAACATACTCTGAAGATACATCTAAGTTATACTGACGTAACTCAACAACTAATTGCCTAACCGTAAATCTATATGATGAATCCTTAGAAAATAGATGGTTATAAATAATAAAATCTACATCCTTCTTTGAATCCTTTACTAATACCTTGCACATAGTCATTCCTCCATTTGATTTATTTGTTCGTTTAACTCTGTAACAATTTGTTCTTTAAGTTTATTCCCAAGTTCAACTCCAATGCTGTGTAAAAAAATGTCCCTTTTTTCTTTTATTATATTCTCTCCATTTTCAAGCATGATATAAATATAAAAAACTGGAAGATAATCCGAATCAAGCCTTAAAATATCTGAAATACCACTTATTTCATCTAAGGTACACACGTTACCATTATAGTCATAAAAATAGATAGGACTATCAAGACCTATAGAAATGTTTTTAAATACAGTTATAGTATCATAGCATTTTATGTTTGTAAAAATTTTGTGTGTTTCTGTTGTAACCACTCTTTTGACAAAATCTTCAAAAGAGCCTATCTTAATCGCTTTACATCTTCTTGAAATAAATGATAGAACAAATCCTTTAGACATTTTTGATATATTACTTAGTATTTCATCTATAAAATCTAATGTGCCTTTTATATCAACTATTGTTCCTTTTGTTAAAGCATCCTTCTCCAGTTTATTAGATAATTGATTAATTTTCACAACCAATTCATCAATTTCACCTTTACCATCTAATAAAACTTTTTTTACTTCGTCATCTATTATTTTAAAATTTTCACCACGTTTTATTAATGAGTAATAACACTTAGTATTTCTTAAAAGTTCTGATAATCTTTGTTTTAAAATATACTCATCTGTATTTGATTTTATATCTTTATTCCTATAATACTCTGTATAATATATCTGTTTTAAAACCGTCATTAACCAAGAGTCATTCCACTGAGATAATGCATTTGCCTTCTCTGCCGTCGTTGACTCCCCTAATGGAAACCACAATCCAGAAATATCAAATGGAATCAGAATTTTATTATTATCATTTTTATTTGTCTGTGTATTTAAATATTTTTTTACCAAATCTTTTACAGAGTATTCCAACAAATAATCTGTTTTTATTACCCTATGATGATATATAATATTTTTATAAATATTATATCTTCGTTTAATAAAATCCTCCACAGAATTGACTGCTTTCAATGGAACACAAAAAAAGATATCCTTATCATCAACAATAAGCTGCATATCATTGATTATTCTATTATAATCTATTTTCCCTGAATCCATTCCAGAGTTTAATGAATCCCTTGTTACATAATCAAGTCTATCTCCATCTAAACTGCTATCTATAATCCTATGCAAATTATTGAATGGTGGAATTTCACCAAATATTTTAATTACACTTTCATAGACCAAGATTTCATATAAATTTTCATTGTATGTTTCATCTTCATCATTAATATTAGGAATAATTCCTCTTAATATGCTTGCACTGATTTCATCCCCCATTTGTTCATGCAGTTTCTTATTATCTTCAAAATATTTAGACATTGTATTTGAAAAAACTGCCCATCTACTTTTACTACTATTATTATTTGAATTTTCTCCCTCTTTATACACTGCTTTCAAGGCATATTCAACAATATGGCTAAAAGGTGGATGTCCTATATCATGTAACAATGCAGCAACTCTAATTGCCTGAATTAACAATAAATGTATAATATCATATTCAGGCTTTACATTATGTGGTATCAAAGAATGTCGAAATTTATCTAGTTCTAAACTTGGCATATTATCAGGCGTAATTCCACCTAACTTTTGTTCACAAAATTCATGCTGTTTTGCAATTTCATCTATTATCTTTTTATATTCGTCATTAAAAATATTATAAAATGCATCTAAATTTTCTGATGTTGCATTTAAAACTGATGAAAAAAACATATCTGAACATAATTTCATTGTGCCAATTGAATGTTCAAATCTCTTCGTTCTATTTGTTGGGAAAGTTAAATAAACCGTTGAGTTTTGATACACATCATGCAAACGATTAAATCCTACACTCGAAATAATTCTTTTTTCATATTCTGATAATGGTATCAATCCATGAATAGAATCATTTAGATAAATTCCTTTTTTCATCACATTACCTCCTTTACATTTTTTTAATTATACTCCATATTTTAATCAAAATCCATATATTTTCTAATAAAGATTTATCATCTCCGCCGTAGCCCGATTATACCCCTTTTTCAAATACCCCTGCACAATCGTTCCGAACATTCCCTTAACCATCTCATCCTCAATATCACAATATGCCTGCATTTCCCCGGACAAAGCCATTGCCACATATTCTATTGGCTTGTTATCCAACAACCTATGCAGCTTCGCCAGTGACTGCTCTGTTGTCCTCAGAGCAGCCTCCACTTCTTCACACTTTATCCGCAACATATTTCCATCTGTAAACCACACCTCAACATAGCCGTTATCCATGTTATAAGCACATTCCACGATATTATCCATTCGATTATCTTTCATCTCATCAATCCATCCTTCCCATTATCTTGTCCCATAAGACCTGTCATATCGCCTTATCTGCTGCTCTGTACGCTCCTGTTCCTTTACCCTACGAATAATCGTATCAATCTGCTCTGCACCGGCATATCTCTTCACACGCTCCAGATCATCAGCCTTTTCCTGCAACAGCTCTGTCCCATCACTCATATCCTTAATCTTGCCCTTGTAAAACTCCACATCATCTGACAATCTCTTCTTTTCCTTTCGAAGCTGTATTACTTCCTCTTTTAGCCTTACACACTGGATTGTCAGATTCTTTATCAGTATTTTAAACTTATTCACAAATGGTATGACTACCTTATCCCGAAATGACTTAGCACTTGCAAATGCTCCCGGTTCCGGCAACTGCCATTCCGGTGCTTCATCATACTTTCTTACATCACGCTGCAATAATTGCTCCGACTGCACCATCTGCTCTATATGGCTCTTAAGCTCATTCTGTTGCTTTTCAAGTTGAACATTATTCTGTTGCAAATCATTGTATTTCTGTCTTAATACCTGATTATCAGATTTCAATGAATCATTCCTTTGCTCCAGAGTGTGATTGTCAGCAGATAACTGATCATTCACATTCTCCAATTTACTATTCGTATATTGTAAATCTTCATGTCTTTGTTCCAGTTCTTCATTATCCGTCTGCAACTGTAACTGTTTCTGCTTCAAATCATGATTTTCCATGCGAAGTCTGTCCTTGCGACTTTCAAGCCTTGTATTCTCCATCCTTAAATTCTGATTACCTGCAAGCAGTACTTCCTTCTCCCGTTGTGCTGTAATTCTCTCTTCTTTTGCCTTCTGTACAGCTTCCTCTGCTAATTCCTGTTCGACAGATACATTTAGCAATTCCTGTTTCTTTACAGAAACCTCTTCTCCAAGCTGTGCAACCACCGAAGATATTTCCCGCTTCTGGCTGTCCAATTCAGCTACTTCCCTTGCCCACTCTTTCTTTTCAAATTCAAGCACCGACAAATGCTTCTCATGTGTTCCCTTTTTCAGCCATTCCACACCATATCGCTCCATGACTGTAGCAAGTTCCTGCTTCTCTGATGCAATCCATTGATTTAATTCTGTTGCACCCCTTGTACCACCAGCAAATCCTTCTGCCGCTAGTGCAGATTTTAATGATACCCTTGTATCAAGTCCTCGCTTACTTCCTGTAATATATGGTACAAAATCAATATGCAAATGCGGTGTTTCTTCATCCATATGCAAATGCGCCGAGAATACATACAAGTTCGGATTTCTAGCTTGGAACTCATCCATAAATTCCGTTAAAATCCTTTTTGCCAACAATCCATCTTCATTTTTGGCATTCATATCATCTTTATTTCCAATCTGAAATATCACTCCATGAAATAACTTTTCCTGCTTACCCCTCCTGATTTTTTCATAGTAATTATCAATCATGCGATCTTTCCGTTTCTGTTTTGCATTATATCGTTCCCGTGCTTCATCAAACAATTTATGATAAACCTGCTTAATGTCTTCCTGGCAAAATTCTACATTATCAGCACTTCTGTTTTTATCTACATTCTTAGCTGTAAATGCTCTGGTATTATGGTTCACAGAACCTTTTCCGATCATTGCACTTATCGTTCTCTCCATAGGCAATCTTCCCCTTTCTTTTATCTGTCATATTAGCGCCGGATATCGGCATGGAGCGATGTTTCCTCGCTCTGGCTTTGTTACTTTCGTCGAAAGTAACGCAAAAGCACTTTTGACATCAACATCTCCTTTCAGGAGCTGTCGCCATCAAAAATGCAACCTGACAAGTCAGGTTTTGCGCCCTGCCGGGAGCTTTTCTGCCTGCGGCAGTCAATGTACACAAGCCTCCACTGTGTCAAGCACACCACATTTTCCTTATCGATTCTAACGGAAGCGTGACACGCAGCCGTTAGATATATTTAAGAACAACTACCAACGAAAACTCTCCGGCACACCTCGTCTATCCAAATATTCCTTTCGAGCTTTTTCCTTTTCTTCTTCCGTTGGTGCAGTCTTATATTTTGTATATAATTCTCTCATTACCATTGCATCCAGTTTCTTCTCTAGTCCCTGTTTTATCTGAGGCAACAGTTCCTCCTGTTCCAATATAAAATATCTCATTATCGCAACGAAAAGTTCTTCTGAAATCTGTACATTTTTCATATCAATCCACCATTCCTTTCCTAACTCGTTCAAGACCGCAACACTGCAAAGTCTATATGCTTTGCAACCTTGCAAAGTTTATCTCCGCAATTTCTATATAGCCTGCAATGTTGCGTTCTTGTCCTATCTCTGTTTTACTGCATCCAATTCCCAATACCACGAGTTATTGATTTTCTTTGCCTGGATGCCCAATTCTTTCTTTGCATTTTCCAATGTTCTCTTTGAAATGCCCTGTTTATCAGCCATTTCAAATATTTCATTACTCTGCACCATATTAGTTGTTTCTGCCAATTCCCGAAGCATTTGCTTTGCTTGTTCCAGCTTATTTGCTTTTGGTGCAATACCGCCAAGTACTTCATCTGCTGTAATCTCATAATCTCCCAACCAATGAAAGCCCGTTTCTGATAGCATAAATGCCTTCGGATGTCCAAATGCCGCAAGATTATTCTTTATCTGAACAACTGCTCTTGTATTAGGTTCTCCCTCTATTCTGCCGACCAGAAGCACACTCCTCGCCACAGCAAAGAAGTCAATGGAACCCATGCCCCTGTATGCTGCTTTATTACCAGATGCCTTATTCATATGACCAATAAGAAGAATTGCACACTGGTATTTCTCTGCTAATGCTCCCAGCTTCTTTGTCATATCTCTTGCTTCATTTGCCCGGTTCATATCCATTCCACCACCGAGATATGCCTGTATCGGGTCTAATATCAATACTTTTGCCCCAGTCTTAGCAAGCGCCTCTTCCAGTCTTTCATCTGCCATAGATAAAGATTTATCACTTTCATCAATAACCAGTATCTTTTCACAGTCCGCCCCGGCAATTTCAAGCCTCGGCTTTACTGTATCTGCCAGTCCATCCTCTGCTGTCTGATAAATGACATTTACCGGCTCCTGCACATCCATATCACTGTCGAGACATTCTCCCTTTGACAGCTTTGCTGCTATGTTTAACACCAATGTGGTCTTTCCATCACCCGGATCTCCCTGAATAATTGTCAGCTTCCCATATGGTATAAACGGATACCACAGCCATTTCACTTCCTGTGACTCAACCTCCGACATCCGTATCATCTTTAATTCTGTCTTCTGTTCCTCCATAAAGTCCTCCATTTTCCAATCTTTTATTTGCTCCTAAGAAGAACCTCTGCTATACTCTAGTTGTATTTACAGGTGTAACAGAGGTTTTCTTTTGTTACCGCAAGTCCTAACAGTTGCCGCTGTCAGGACTTTTTTCTTTATCAATCTGTACTCCCTGCCAGAGATACTTGGCACCATCCAGCATTGCAATAATCGCCTGTAACATATCCATACAGTCATTTCGCATATCTTCCAATCCATCAGCAGTAAGTGTTATCTCCTGCTGTTCCAGTTGTTTTACCAGTTCTGAGAGATTTGTCTGCATATTCTGCAATTCCTCTACAAGCTGGTAAATGACCTCTTTCTTTCCTACAACACATATTCTGTTATAAATGCAGGAACGTACAAAATAATCTTTCTTCTGCATACCACTTGCAAGTATCTTGGCTTCAATCATTTCCCGCTCTCTGTCCGATACTCGAAAGCTGATTGTTGGATATTTGTGTACTCCGCTCATAGATTGTCCTCCTCATTCTCCAGCTCTAGTCTATCTGCCAGTTCTGCCTGCTTATTCGGGTATAAATGTGAATAAGTATTTAATGTTGTTTCTATCTTTTCATGTCCCAGCCGCTCCGCTATTGCCAATGGCTGAAATCCAAGCTCCACCAGAAGCGATGCATGGCTGTGACGCAGATCATGAATACGGATTCTCTTAACTCCTGTTTCCTTTATACCTCGTACAATCTCATGCTCCATATAAGATTTTGTAAACCGAAACATTCTTTCATTTGACATAATTCCATATAAATGACTGCAATATTCTTTTAATTCTTCTGCCAGAAATGGTGGAATAGTAATCTTACGATTGCTCTTTGGTGTCTTAGGTGGTGTAATTACATCTTTTCCATCCAATCTCTGATATGATTTAGAAATGCTTATAATTCGTTTTTCCAAATCAATATCTTCATAGGTGAGTGCTAGCAATTCTCCTATACGTATTCCGGTCCAATACAAAAGCATAAATGCCATTCTCGCCTCCGGTTTCTTGTCCATAGACGGAAGAAACTGCTTAAACTCCTGTTTTGTCCAGAACTCCATATCATCAGCCTTGCTTTTCCCGATACTTCCTGCTTTCCTGCAGGGATTATCTTTCAGGTCATAATATCTGACCGCATAATTGAAAAGTGCTGCCAACTGGTTATTAATACTTTTAAGATAAGTTGGTGCGTACCCCTGCTTAATCAATTCATTCTGCCAAGCCCGGATATCTGAAGTCTTAATCTCACACATTTTTTTCTTTTTGAAATAAGGTGTAACTTTCAAATCAAACACATATCTTTTATTCCTGATTGTGCTTTCTCTAAGCCGATTCTCCACATCAGCGAAATAGATTTCAACAAAGTTCTCAAAGTTAATATCCAAATCTTTTCTCTGCTGTTGCCGGAAATTACGCTCCCACTCCTCTGCTTCAGCTTTTGTCTTAAATCCTCTTTTGTTCTTTTTATGGCGTACACCCTGCCAGTCCTCATAATAGAACTGGCTGCGCCATGTTTTACCATCTCGTGTAGCTGGCATATCATCATCTCCTCTCCATTAACCAACTGCCATACCATAAAACTTTTCTTCAAAATACTTTGTAGGTACCTTGCCTGAAATCACTCGATAGCCTTTTTCTTTCAATTCATTATTAAGACCACGAATAATTTTGTAAGCATATCCTCTTGATACTCCAAGAATCTGTGCAGCTTCATCTGCTGTTACATACATCTTCATCGTATTCTCCATATTGTGTTCTCCTTCCTGTTTTTATTTTAGTACACTTTTGTGACCTTGTTTGCTCGTATTATACAGTACACATTTGTGTCTGTCAAGCAATTTAATCAAATTTTTATACACAAATGTGTCCCGTTGTGATAGAATAGGGGTAATAAATCATAAAGGAGCATTTTTATGACTACTGGAGAAAAGATTAAATACTTTCGCAATATGCGTGGAATATCGCAGGAAACGCTTGGTCAGTTGTCCGGCATAAACTCCGCAACAATAAAAAAATATGAATACGGAATCCGTAATCCAAAGCCTGACCAGCTTTTAAAAATCGCCAATGCGCTAGGCATCAGCATTAACATTTTCATGGATTTTGATATAGAAACAGTTTCTGATGTATTATCATTACTGTTTAAACTGGATGATCAGATTGATATGAAATTTGAGGCAGATAAGGACGATGAGGGAAATTTCAAACCTGCTACTGTTAAGCTGTCCTTTAAGAACAAACTCATCAATAAAAAACTCTGTACCTATATGAAAGCTTTGGAAATTCGTGAAAATATGATAAATTCTAAAGATGAATATTCAGAAGAAGATTACGCGGAAGATGATTATCAAAAAGAGGATGACAGCTTTGAAGATGAAAATGATTCTAAAACAGAGAATCAAAACGAATCTTTAGTAAAGAGCATGCCAAGAGCAACTCTTGTGGATGACTCTGTCTATGAATATGAAAAGGCCATTATCGATGATTTGAAGCAGGAAGATGTCAGTAGATATGTCGATGTGGATGAGGAAACATATGAAGAAGTAAAGAAGAAAAAGCATCATGTCGTACCTATTGTGATTCTTGTTCTTGTTTCTTCGATTGCGCTTGCCGCAGCGATTCTTGCAGCGACAGGTCATCTTGGAGAATTTGTAAATGCACTGAATGAGCAATTTTCAGCTGGAAATCAGCCAGACGCAGAAGAGTCTGTAAAGCTTCCAGAAAAATCTTCTGACAAAGCATTAGAAGAGAATACTGAAAAAGAGCATTCATCAGAGGTTAAGTCATCTGAAACACAAACGTCATCTGAGACAGCTGCATCATCAAGTGCAGATGATAATTTAGAAAATAATAACGAAAATAATCAAACTTCACAGAATACAGCAGCTGATACAGCTGCTGTATCTGATAGTGCAGAAATTACTTCAAGTGCAGGCAGAACAGAGTCATCTTCCTTAAAAGAAGAGAGCAGCACACAAGAAAAATCTGTGGATGAAGCAGAAACTGAATCAGAATCAGAGACAGAAACAGAGAAAGAATCTCAAACAGAATATGAGTCTGAGACAGAATCAGAGACAGAAACAGAGTCTCAAACAGAGAAAGAATCTGAAACAGAGACAAAGACAGCTTCTACTGAACAAGAGAAAACAAGTCTTGAGCAGACAGAAACAAGCACACAAGATGTTGAAAATAAAACTGAATCAGAGTCAGAATCAGAGAGAGAAACTGAGACAGAA
>OLNX01001448.1_pt1 | contig 20359 bp, 19 predicted proteins | sample 1672611 | NCBI WGS metagenome assembly OLNX01 (sample SAMEA3136705, study PRJEB25190) | human gut metagenome | reverse complement strand
CACCTGTCTCATAGTTTACAAGCTGCTCTGCGTTACCGTGGTCAGCGCAGATGAACATCTGTCCGTCAACTTCTTTGAGGGCTTCTACTGCTCTGCCTACGCAGCCGTCAACAGTCTCGATTGCTTTTACTGCTGCAGCCTGTACACCGGTATGACCAACCATATCCGGGTTTGCAAAGTTGATGATGATCACATCATATTTTTCAGAACGGATGGCTCCGGTCAGCTTATCGCATACTTCATATGCACTCATCTCCGGTTTCAGATCGTAAGTAGCTACTTTCGGGGATTTTACCAGGATGCGGTCTTCGCCTTTGTTCGGTTCTTCTACTCCGCCGTTGAAGAAGAAGGTAACGTGTGCATACTTCTCTGTTTCGGCGATTCTTGCCTGTGTCATGTTATGTGCTGCCAGGAATTCACCGAAGGTATTTGTGATAGAAACTTTGTGGAATGCTACTTCTTTGTTCGGAATCGTCTCATCGTACTCTGTGAAGCATACATAAGTCAGATCCAGTCTCTTTTCTCTTGCGAATCCGTCAAACTCATCTGCACAGAATGCACGGGTGATCTCTCTTGCACAGTCCGGACGGAAATTGAAGAAGATTACGGAATCTTTGTCTTTGATTGTTGCAACCGGTGCTCCGTCTTTCTTAACAACAGCCGGAACTACGAACTCATCGTTCTTTCCGTTGTCGTAAGAATTCTGTACTGCACAGATGCCGCATGCTGCTTCTGCACCTTCGCCTTTTACCATAGCATTGTAAGCCAGCTCTACACGATCCCAGCGGTTGTCACGATCCATTGCATAGTAACGTCCCATAACAGTTGCAACCTGTCCGACGCCGATCTCTTTCATTTTATCAACGAGCTGTTCTACATAGCCTTTGCCTGATGCAGGTGGTGTGTCACGTCCATCCAGGAAGCAATGTACATATACTTTGTGAAGTCCCTGCTGCTTTGCCATCTCCAGAAGTGCATACAGGTGAGTATTGTGGCTGTGAACGCCTCCGTCAGAGAGTAGTCCGTACAGATGAAGTGCGGAATCGTTCTTCTTGGCATTATCCATAGCTTCCAGAAGTGCTTCATTCTTGAAGAAATCACCATCCTGGATCTCTTTGGTAATTCTTGTAAGATCCTGATAAACAATACGTCCGGCGCCCATGTTCATATGTCCGACCTCAGAGTTGCCCATCTGACCTTCCGGAAGACCAACGGACAACCCGCTGGCATTGCCTTTGACAAATGGATAGGTTGCCATTAAATTATCAATGACAGGTGTCTTTGCTTCATAAACAGCATTGGCATCTTTTTTGTCATTTAAACCAAAACCATCAAGAATCATTAAAACTGTAGGTTTTTTACTCATTTTATAATCTCCCGTTTAAAGTGTATACTAACTCTATAAAATAATACAAAAATAATCATATATTGCTATTGATATAATCCTGCAACATTTTATAGGATTGGTATAGTTGACCCGCGGAGAAATGTCCGCGGGTTACTATTTTCGTGATTCAAATATGGAATCTATTATTTATTGTAGTTTACGATCTGACCAAAATCAGCCTTTAAGGAAGCTCCGCCAACAAGTCCGCCGTCAATATCTGCCTGAGCAAATAAGTCTGGAGCTGTCTTAGCGTTTACGCTTCCGCCGTACTGAATACGGATTGCAGCTGCTGTTGCATCATCATAGATTTCAGCGATACATTTACGAATCTCTGCACAAACTTCCTGAGCCTGCTCTGTTGTAGCAGTCTTTCCTGTTCCGATTGCCCAGATTGGCTCGTAAGCGATAACTGCTGTCTTAGCCTGATCTGCTGTTACATTTAAGAAACCAACTTTAACCTGCTGACGGATAAAGTCCATTGTAACACCCTGTTCTCTCTGCTCTAATGTTTCTCCACAGCACATGATTGGTGTGATGCCATGTTCGAAAGCCTTTAACATCTTCTTGTTAACTGTTTCATTTGTCTCTGCGAAGTATTCTCTTCTTTCAGAATGTCCGAGAACAACGTATTTTACTCCAGCATCTACTAACATAGCAGGAGAAATCTCACCAGTGTAAGCACCGCTCTCTTCATAGTACATATTCTCTGCACCAATTGCGATGTTAGAACCTTTTGCAGCTTCCATAGCTGGGATAATGTCGATTGCTGGTACGCAGAATACTACGTCAACATCTTCATTCGCACAAAGTGGTTTTAACATATTTACTAACTCAACTGCCTCACTAGGAGTTTTATTCATTTTCCAGTTACCTGCTACAATTTTCTTACGCATAACAAATTCCCCTTTATTATATATTTATGATGTTAGGGTCAAAAGGTATTCTGACCCTAACTGATGTCACGAATTACTCTGTAGCTAACGCTACTCCCGTAATTCTGAAATTATTTATCGTTTGCTGCTGCAACACCTGGTAATTCTTTACCTTCTAAGAACTCAAGAGAAGCTCCGCCACCTGTAGAAATGTGGCTCATCTTGTCACCATATCCAAGCTGGTTAACTGCTGCTGCGGAATCTCCGCCACCAATGATTGTTGTAGCATCTGTCTCAGCAAGTGCTGCTGCAACTGCCTTTGTACCTGCTGCAAGGATTGGGTTTTCGAATACACCCATAGGTCCATTCCAAACAACTGTTTTAGCTGTCTTTACTGCCTCTGCGTATAATTCGATTGTCTTAGGTCCAATATCGCAAGCTTCTTTGTCTGCTGCCATAGCGTCTGCATCGTATACATATGTTGGGATTTCAGCATCGATTGGGTTAGGGAAAGCATCTACCATTACAGAGTCAACTGGAAGAAGTAACTTCTTGCCAAGGCTTTCTGCTTTTTCCATCATTTCTTTACAGTAATCAATCTTTGTCTCGTCAACTAAAGAGTTACCGATTTCATATCCTTTTGCTTTTAAGAATGTGTAAGCCATACCACCACCGATGATGAGTGTGTCACACTTCTCAAGTAAGTTAGAGATAACGTTTAACTTATCTGCAACTTTTGCTCCACCAAGGATAGCAACGAAAGGACGTACTGGGTTCTCTACAGCATTGCCTAAGAAATCGATTTCTTTCTGCATTAAGTATCCAACTACTGCTGTGTCTACTAAAGAAGCAACACCTACGTTAGAGCAGTGAGCTCTGTGAGCTGTACCGAATGCATCATTTACGAATACATCACAGATAGAAGCAAGGTCTTTGGAGAATTCTTCTCCACACTTTGTCTCTTCTTTGCGGAAACGAGTGTTCTCAAGTAAGATAACATCTCCGTCTTTCATAGCTTCTACTGCAGCTTTTGCGTTTGGTCCAACAACTTCACGGTCTGCTGCAAATTTTACTTCCTGTCCAAGAAGCTCAGATAAACGAGCTGCTACTGGAGCTAAAGTCTTTGTTGTGTAATCTTCTTCTGTTTTTACTTTACCTAAGTGAGAGCAAAGAATTACTTTACCGCCGTCTGCGATTAACTTCTTGATTGTTGGAAGTGCAGCTACAAGACGGTTCTCGTCTGTGATCTTACCATCTTTTAATGGAACGTTGAAGTCACATCTGCAAAGAACTCTAAGTCCTTTTACATTAATATCGTCTACAGATTTTTTATTTAAACCCATGTTGGAATTCCTCCTAAATTATATTCAATGTAGTCTGAAGAATAAACTTGATTGCAAGACAGAACTGTCATGCTTCTACAAAGAAATCCTCAAATACATTATTCAAAAAACAAACAAAGGCCCGGTCCCACGAGACCGGACCCATGTTTGAGTCTTATATTCTTAAATATATACTAATACTATCGCTTAAATTATGCTAATTCTGCAAAGTATTTGATTGTACGAACCATCTGAGATGTGTAGCTGTTTTCGTTATCGTACCATGAAACAACCTGTACTTCGTATAAATCATCTGCAACTTTGTTAACCATTGTCTGAGTTGCATCGAATAAAGAACCAAATCTCATTCCTACGATATCAGAAGAAACGATTTCATCTTCGTTGTAACCGAAAGATTCGTTAGCTGCTGCTTTCATAGCTGCATTGATTCCTTCAACTGTTACGTCAGCACCTTTAACAACTGCTGTTAAGATTGTTGTAGATCCTGTAGGTGTTGGAACACGCTGAGCAGATCCGATTAACTTACCGTTTAATTCTGGGATAACAAGACCGATTGCCTTAGCAGCACCTGTGCTGTTAGGAACGATGTTAACTGCTGCTGCACGAGATCTTCTTAAGTCACCTTTACGCTGTGGTCCGTCAAGAGTCATCTGGTCACCTGTGTAAGCGTGAATTGTACACATGATACCACTCTGGATTGGAGCGTATTTGTTAAGAGCGTCAGCCATAGGAGCTAAACAGTTTGTTGTACAAGAAGCTGCAGAGATAATTGTATCTTCTGGTTTTAATACTGTATGGTTTGTATTGTAAACAACTGTTGGAAGGTCGTTTCCAGCAGGAGCGGAAATAACAACTTTCTTAGCACCAGCATTGATATGAGCCTGAGCTTTTTCTTTGCTTGTGTAGAATCCAGAACACTCAAGAACTACGTCAACACCGATTTCTCCCCATGGGCAATTGTTTGCATCTGGGAAAGCGTAGATTTTGATTTCCTGTCCGTCAACTGTGATGGAATCTTCTCCAGCTTTTACTGTAGCTGCTTTCTCATATGTTCCCTGAGAAGAGTCATATTTTAATAAGTGCGCAAGCATCTTAGGGCTTGTTAAATCGTTGATAGCTACTACTTCATAGCCTTCTGCACCAAACATCTGTCTGAAAGCTAAACGACCGATACGGCCAAATCCATTAATTGCAACTTTTACTGCCATGGTAATTCCTCCTAAGTTTTAGATATTTCTTTGACATTAAAGTTCGCAGGAAATATGCCCTCCTGCGCTGTGATTTGACTTCCCCTGTCAAATCCTTAACTATTTTACCTAATTATTGCCAAGATTTCAAGTAGTATTTTGCATAAAATTATAGATTTTTTTTCATCACTTTTATGCTATTATGATATTGTTGCCATTTTTCCTGCAAGTATACAGAACTTTTGGCCTTAAATTACAATTTTTTACCCTTATTTTAAATATGCAGAAAAATACAAATGCAAATTTTTACCAGAAAGGAAATACGGTTATGATTTACACAGACACACATCTTCACTCCTCTTTTTCTTCCGATTCAGACACACCGATGGAACTGATGATCAAACAGGGCATCCGTCTCGGAATGAAAACGTTGTGCTTTACCGAACATTACGATCCCTGCTATCCGGACACTCCTGATGGTCTGGACTTCCTTTTAGATTTTGAAAATTATAAAAAGACTCTTTTTACTCTCAAGGAAAAGTATGCCTCACAAATCGAGATTTTATACGGACTTGAACTCGGCGTGCAGCCGCATCTTGGGCAGACACTCGCTAACTTTTATAAAAAATATGGCAATGATTTTGATTTTATCATCAATTCCTGCCATATCGTAAATGGAATGGATCCTTATTATGGAACTTATTTTAAGGAAATGGGTGCAACCCGCGGGCTTATGAACTACTTTGAAACGATTCTTGCAAATTTAAAAGTTTTTCCACACTATCAGTCTGTCGGTCATCTTGATTATGTCTGCCGCTACCTGCCAGAGTCTTCACAGACATTCTTTTATGACCATTTTACAGATGTTCTTGATGAAATTCTTATTGAAATCATTGAAAGGAATCGTGCTCTTGAGGTAAACACGGCAGGTCTTAAGTATGGACTTGACTGGCCAAATCCTGATATTTCTATTTTGAGAAGATACCGGGAGCTTGGCGGGGAACTTATCACGATTGGAAGTGATGCACATCAGCCGGAGCATATGGCGTGGGAGTTTGATCATGTGCCTGCTATTCTCCATAGGGCTGGTTTCCATCATTATGTAGTGTTTAAGGGGAAGAAACCGGTGTTTTATGATATTTAAAATGCTGACGCAACTAAAAAAGGATATAACTAGCAGCTGTTCTATAGTCGCTGCGCTTAAAATGCTCAACCGCATCTTAAGCTTGCTCCGAAGCCACATCTGCTAGTTATATCCTTTTTTAGTTGCTGACTTTGAATATCATAAAGTATTGTTTCTTCTCAAATAATCTCTTAAAACAAATCCAGCATATTATCAAGATATATTGCTTCTCTGATATGTATCTGATATTCTGGCTTAACCATATAATAAAGCAGGAATTCCAGCACCAATGCACTGCCAAGTCCCCGTCCTTCAATTTTGAAATTCGAAAATCCCATTGGCAGATAGCTGTTTTGGATATCCTCTATCCCGATAAATCCTGAATTCTTCATTGCTTTTGAAAAGCGGTATCCTTGTTCCGCATTCGGCGCAGTACAGTGATGTTCCGGGCAGTGCTCTCCCAGATTCTTCCTGCTCACTGCCTCATAGCAGCGTTTTCTATCCTTACAGCCAAACCAGCAGCATTCGTTACAGAGGAATTCTACTTTGTCTTTTTCTGTTTGCGTCAGGGTATTTAACTGCTCAAAAGACTTATTCAGACGAAAATCTGGGACAACATACCGAAACTCTTCTCTTTTTACTTCTTTTAAAAAGTCCTGAAAATTTGTCAGGACTTTTGTTGTTGATGAGACAAAGTAAAGGTTAGGATAGTTCTTTTTTAAATATTCTAATAACAGGTCCGAATGAATGATCACTCCATTTTGTATATCCCCAGTTTCTTCAAACAATCTGCAAAGCGCATTACATTTTTTATCCAAAAGATGTTCTTCTCTAAGCAGAGAATTACTAAAAGTCAGCCGGGCAGAAATCCCATACCCTTTCATTAAATCTAACACTTTCTTTGCATCATCATCCCCAAATCCTGCTCGTCCTCCGCCCCAGATACAATCCGCTGGGGCACCATAGACAGATCCAATATCGCACCAATCATAAAAATATTCTCGATGTTCCCGAAATAACGGCAAAAACACTTTATACAATTCATAAAACTCAAACAGCCCCGGAAGATGATAATATGCTATACTTCTTTTCACTTATAGTGCCTCCTTATTCTATCCGAAGCATCCGGTATCCGATTCCGATATGCGTCTGTATATACTGGAGTCCATTTTTATCTGGTTCAAGTTTTTTTCGTAATGTTGCCATAAACACCCTTAGTGAAGCAACATCATTTTGTGAACAATTCCCCCATATCTGCTGTGTGATATAGGTATGCGTTAATACCCTTCCGACATTACGTGACAAAAGACATAAAAGCTTATATTCAATTGGTGTCAGATGCAGTTCTTTTCCTTTCAGATAGGTACAGCCAGCTGTATAATCTATTTTCAATTGTCCGTTAATAAAAATAGAAGCTTCCTGTTCTTCTCCCGCCTGAATAATGGCAAGGCGCCGCTGTGTCACCCGTATGCGGGCAAGCAGTTCTTCCACCGAAAAAGGTTTTGTAATATAATCATCTGCCCCTGAATCTAATGCTTCTATTTTATCGCTGTCTTCACTTCGAGCGCTGATAACAATAATCGGCATATTGGACCATGTACGGATTTTTTTAATTACATCTACTCCTTCCATATCCGGAAGACCCAGATCTAAGAGGACAATATCTGGATGATGTGAAGATGCTTCCATTATCGCAGATACTCCATTGTTAGCCGTAAGATATTTATAATCATGCATTTTTAATGTTGTTACGATGAGATTTCGTATCGGACGGTCATCCTCCACAACAAGAACTACTGTTTTATTCATTTAATGTCACCTCGCTAAGTGGTAAAGTAAAAGTAAAAATACATCCTCGTGGTGTATTATCTGTAAGAAGGAGCCTTCCATCATGTGCTTCTATAATAGACTGGCAAAGTGACAGACCAAGACCGAGACTTCTCTGGCTGTCTGCAATCGTACTTTTCCCAGTATAAAACATCTCAAAGATATATGGCTTCATTTCATCTGCAATACCCGGTCCATTATCCTCCACACAGATCTGTGCTTTTCCATTACATTTCATTCCCCGGATACAGATTTTCGAACCTTTCGGTGTATATTTTATGGCATTATCAATAAGATTCACTAGTACCTGTATGATAAGCTGCACATCCATTCGGACAAGAATCAGTTCTTCACACTTTGTCACAATTGTATATTCATCATGCTTCCTGCTGATATGACGCAAAGATTCTGCAATAACTTCATCAAGTAACTGATCTGTAAATTTAAACTTCAGCCGCCCATCATTAAGCCTTGTAATAGATAACAGATTCTCTACCACGCCAATGAGCCATTCAGAATCATCATAAATATCCACATAAATCTGCTGCTTCGTTTTACTGTCCAGGCACGCTCCGTTATTTAAAAGCATATCCGCATTGCCAGAAATAGAACAAAGCGGCGTCCTTAGATCATGAGAAATCGCACGCAGTAAATCTGCTCGCAGCTGTTCATTTTTCGCCAAAACAGCATTCTTCTCTTTTTCTATTGCATTGCGCAGATTTTCCATAGCAAGCGCACATTCATTTACTACGGAAAGTAAAATGCTATACTCAACGGAATCAAAAACATCTTTGTTCGCCGGGATTCCAATTACACCATATACGTGATCACCAATGCGGATTGCCAAATATAAACATTTTGCATTTTTAAAATAATTCGTTCCTACTCCTGCACGCTTATTATTTTCATAGACCCATCTGGCAATCTTTTGTTCTTCCGGTATTAAAAATTGCTGATCTGTTTCTTCTTTGTTTTTATAAAATACCTGTCCCTGTGACAATTTCCCCTCTTCTACAATATATGCAACAATATCCCGATTCAGTAAACGAACCAACTGCGTGCAGGTGACACGTAGCATCTCTTTACTGCTCCTCGCTTTTTGCAGCAGGCGGTCTGTGTCGAATAATACCTGCGTTCGAAATGCGAGCTGAGAGTAAATCCTTGCATGCATTTTTAATTTAGCGGAAAGAGTTCCCGCCAACACAGAGCATACCAGCATAATCGCAAAAGTTACCGGATATCCAACTGCATATGTCTGGAAAGACATCCTCGGTTCCGTAAGAAAAAAGCAAAATAAAACAACGCTTAAAAAGGAACCTGCGATACTGCACAGATAACCATCTGTCAAAATAGAAGTAATCAATACACCAAGGATATAAATCGTAACGATATTCGTATCTGTAAAATGCAGTTTCTGAAATAAAAGACCAATAATAGTACATATCATAAATATAAAAACCGTCACAAAACAATCTTTCATTGACGGTTTCTTTGCATATAATGCAAAATGCTGCTTTAATACGCCTTCTCTTCTTTCATTTTCTTCCATTATTTTAATTTCCCGCCTTTTACTTGAATTCAAGAGTATATTAGAGTATATCATACTGTTTTATCACCGTCAAAACACTGCCTCTTATCTTCCTTTTTTGAATCATAAATTATCATACCTGCTTTACCACATTTTTTTTGATAATCATGTATTTCTTTTAACAACTCTTCATCAGAAATTTTATCCAAAGATATAATTTTACAGGATTGCGTATTTTCCCTCTCCTCTATAATAAATGCTTTGTAATTTTCATTGATGAAATATCCAATCTTTCCCATAACAAAAAAACAAACAATAAACATTACCAATACTGTTAAGAGTAAAATTACTTCTTTCATCATTTATCCCCTCTTTAATTTAAATATGGAAACACTTTTTAATTGCCTTATGCTCTCCGATTACTAAAAGAGAGATATTTCCTGTAAAAAATGTATCTGGAGATATTGCCATGCTAAGCTCTCCATTATTTTTTATTGCAAGGATATTAATATCATATTTTCTTCGAATATCCAGTTCTCCAACCGTTTTTCCAATCCACTCTTTCGGTACTTCCACTTCAAATATTGCATGGGAAGCATCTACTTCCATATAATCAAGGATATGGTCATCGGTATAACGGATTGAAGCCCATTTTGCCACCTGTTTTTCTGGATAAATCACTTTATCTGCACCATTTCTTAAAAGGAACTTCTCCTGAACATCCCTCTCTGCTCTCGAAATAACCATTTTTGCACCAAGTTCCTTTAATAGAGATGTGGTCTCTAATGAATTTTGAAAGCTCCCTCCAATCGTAACAAAACAGATATCATAATTTCCAATTCCTAATGATTCTAAAAATTCCGCATTCGTGCTATCTCCAATCTGTGCATTTGTAACGTAAGGAAGGACTTTATCTACTCTGCCCTCATTGACATCTACCGCCATAATTTCATGCCCTAATTCACTAAGCTCCATTGCAATATGTCTTCCAAATCTCCCAAGTCCGATTAATAATATATTTTTCATAATTCAATTCTCCCTCTGTGTTATTTAACGGATACCATACACAATCCTAACACTTATCCTACTGTTAATTTTTCTAATGGCAACCTTGCATTTCCCTTCTTTTTCTTTGAAAGGACCGCATAAATAAGAGTAAGTCCTCCTACTCTTCCAAGATACATAAGTATGATCAGTATGAATTGTGACACTATGTGAAGCTTTGGTGTGATTCCTAATGTAAGCCCTACTGTTCCAACCGCCGATGCTGCTTCATAAAGACATTCCGAAAGCGGAAGCCCTTCATATACACTGATCGTAATTCCTCCACATAAAAATAACATACAGTACATCATTGCAATCGTTGATGCATTCTTTATCACACTCCACTCGATTCTTCTTCCAAATGTTTCGACATTTTCCTGACTCCGGAATGTGGCAAATGCATTCAATATAAGTACTGCAAAAGTTGTCGTCTTCATACCTCCTGCCGTAGAACTTGGCGAACCTCCGACAAGCATAAGTATAATAATCATTGCTTTTGAAACTTCTGTCATTTTAGAAATATCCATAGTATTAAATCCGGCAGTTCTTGGAGTTACTGCCTGAAAAGCCGATGCAAGCAGACGTTTTCCCACTGACAGATGAGTAAAATCAGAAAAAAAGAAAAAAACAGCTGGTAAAACTATCAAAAGTGCGGTTGTCACAAGTATAATCTTACTCTGCATATGATACTTTCTAAAGTGGGTTTTATTAATACAAATATCCTCCCACGTAAGAAATCCTATACCACCTGCTATAATTAAAAACATAATCACTACATTTACAATCGGATTTTCTGCATAAGCGGTAATAGATGGAAATGGATTCGCTGGCGTACCTAAAATATCAAATCCAGCATTACAAAAAGCTGATATGGAATGAAACACTGCCATCCAGATTCCTTTCCTTCCAAAATCATGATAAAAAACCGGCAACAACGCTAATGCTCCTGCCATCTCAATAAATAATGTCCCCTTTAAAATAAACTTTGTCAGACGGACAATGCCTCCTACTTTATGCGCAGAAATTGCATTCTGCATCGTGCTGCGCTGCATCAGAGAAATCTTTCTGCCTGACAGCATAAATACAGAAACGGCAACAGTAACTACACCAAGTCCTCCTATCTGTATCAAAAGTAAAATAACTACCTGCCCAAAAACAGACCAGTAACTTCCTGTATCCAAGACAGCAAGTCCCGTTACACATACTGCGGAAGTTGATGTAAAAAGCGTCTGATTAAATGGAGTTATCACTCCTTCGGCAGAAGAAACTGGCAGCATTAATATAATTGCCCCTAGCAAAATAACACTTGCAAATCCCAGAATAATTAATTGAAAAGAAGACAAATGCTTCTTTTTATGTATGTCCTTTGACATAAATCCCTCCTGTGTATTAATATTTCATCCGGCATGTTTCCCTCATTATATATGTACCCATTCAAAGATAGTGTAAATATATCAGCCACCATATTAAGATTACATAAAGATTTTTTCGTTCTGGATCTCTTTGGAAGCTGTTTGTTGGCTGCCATGCAAATTCAGGATTTATTTTGAGAAAGATTTCCGGGCTTTATCCATTCGCCTTATAACTTTTTTGCTTTCTTTAGCATTTTTACCGCAAATCGGGGGCGTGCAGATTGTAGGAATGGTTTTTCAAACACGCTCTAGTTAATAGAAAAAAGTAGTGACTATAAATAACTATACGATTATGGCACTGCTTCAAGTGTCAATCCTATAAAATTTTATTTCCCGGAACTTCTACATCTCCTGTCCTCTTCCCCAAATCCCTCCAACTGATTTTCTGAGCTGCCAACGAGCAGAACTCCTGAAGATAAATAAAGCATATTTGTGGCCTCGGAGCAAGGTTTGGATACGAGCGGGTGTAAACGAGTATTCAAACCGCCGCGACTAAAGTCACAAATATGCTTTATTTACCTTCAGGAGTTCGTCTGTTCCGTCTGCCTCGCCAGCTCGGCAAATCAGGAGTTAATTTAACGGTTCTCTGGAGATTTCGTCATAGAACGCTGCTGTTGCCGCATTCATATATGGTGTCAGCCACAAGAAGCCGATTCCCAAACTGAGGATACAAAGAATCTGCCAGCCAATGAAGCTAAATTGCAGGCAGAACAGTCTCCATTTGTTTCCTGCCATCATTTTTTCAGAAACCTGCATCGCTTCTTTTGCTGTCATTTCCGGATTCTCTGCCATAATAAATCCTGACATACTGTAGGCATAGGATTTAATGATTCCTGGAATGATTAATAATAATGTCCACAAAAAGGTAAAGATACCCATTCGAAGTCTGAGCCAGAATGCCTTACCAAACATGGATGCCTTTGAAAAAATCTGACCAAATTCTACATCTTTTCCGTCGATCAAATCAAGGTTATACTGGATTAATCCGAGGGAAACAAAACTTCCTATAACATACTGTACTAGTCCAACAACAATCAAAACAGTGACTATTGCCATCATAGCTCCTAAAATATAGGTTAATGAAGTAATCGACATCGTGGATAAAATCCCATTATAAGAACCGTCTCCATTTCCACGGTTCACCACGTTCGTTACTGAGTTGGTAATACCTGATGTGCCTGAACCACCGTTCACCATAATATCCGCACCAAGAATTGATGCTACTAATGTAGTAAGCACCGCTGACCCCCATTTCCCTGAAAGAGCCCTTCTTGCTAATTCTCTAAAATCACTTGCTACTCTCATCGGTTCCTCCTATCTCATATTATAAGCATGCTATTCAATCTATATTATAATATGACATTATTATCTTATAGTTTCTCTACTATATTATCACACCTTCGTACAAGTTTACAGCGTTTTTAAGACATTCCTCATTTTCTCAGCTGCCTGACGGAATGCAAGAAATTCTTCCTCTGCCCACCGCTCTTCAAGACGTTTTTCTACTCCATTTACTCCTATAATCGAAGGAACACTGAGGCAGACATCTTCTATACCATATTCCCCCTGGAACATCGTAGAGACTGGTGCAATAGTCAGGCGCTGATTTAACACCGCTTCTGCAAGGTAACAGACACAGGTTGCGATTCCATAATGTGTTCTGCCCTTTCCCTTAATGATTGTTGCCCCCATCTCGCGCACTTTATCACTAATATCTTTTCGGATATTCTCGCCCCATCTAAGGCCTACATTCTCACAATATTCCTGTATAGGCACACCGGCAATCGAAACACGACTCCAGATTGGAATCTGGGCATCTCCATGTTCTCCTACGATGGTTGCTTTTACTACTTCTGTATTCAGACGAGTATAATCTGCGATTAAGCGGGTAAAACGAGAGGAATCCAGAATGCAGCCTGTTCCAAAAACCATTCCATTCGGAAGTCCCATCCACTTTGTACACTGATAAACAAGAACGTCTACCGGATTGCTCACAATCATAATAACACCTTTTGTATAATGCGGTTTCATCTGGTCTACAACATTTTTTAAAATTGCTGAATTACCTGCAATAAGATCAAGGCGGGTCTCTCCTGGTTTTCGGTTTCTTCCGGCAGTAATGATAATCAGATCACAATCTTTACAGTCTTCATAGTTTCCTGCCTTCACAGACGAGATTCCCATATCTGGGATTCCATGCTGGATATCTAAAGCTTCACCAATTGTCTTTTCTTCATGGATATCAATTAAAACGATTTCTCGTGCAAGTTTTCTTATTGTAAGCGCATAGGCAATTGACGCGCCTACAAATCCTGCTCCGATAATTGCTACTTTGCGTTCAGAAATAGAAAAATTATTTAACATAATTCATGTACCTCCTGATGGTATTCTATACTCTCAAAATCTTTTTTAACTTAATTTTATTTTCCACCTTTTAATCAAATATGATTTCTTTTAACGTATTCAAAGAAGAATAACCAGAATCAAAATCATCCATGGAAATACGGATTCCTCTCTGATGAAATGTCTGAATCATACGATTAACCGCTTCTACATTATGTATATAAGTATTTTCTGTAATCTCAAAAATAATATATTTTGAATCAACATGATACTTGTCGATCAGCCCCATTGCTTTCTTGATAAATTTATCTATGGCATTTATGTATTTTTTTACTTACTAAAATGCTACATATTGCTCTTACATTTTGCATCATATATCTCTAAAGCCTATTTGCAAAACGCTTTAAAACATCTTTATTTCTTTTCCCGTTTCATATTCAAATTTATGAAACTGATATCCGTTAATAATTTCTGTCTCGCCGTATTGCTGTCTGCGGGTATGTCCCCCGCCATAATTTAAATGAATATGTCCATGTATATAATACTTCGGACGGTATATATCTAATAATTTCACAAAACATTCGAACCCCATATGTGCCCAGTCATTGGCATCGTCTACTCCGTAAGCTGCCGCATGGGTGAGAAGAATATCGAATCCTTTCTTTCTCCAGAGTGGAAACCACATTTTAAAAATACGGTTTCGCATCTTTCTTTCCGTATACTGGTTGATTCCCGGACTGTAACGATAGGAACCACCAAGTCCCATAATACGGATGCCTTTATATTCATAGATTTTATCTTCTATGCAGATGCACCCCTCGGGCGGAGTTTTCTCGTAACGGTCATCGTGATTGCCGTGTACATAGAGTACCGGACCTTTACAAAAGGTTGCCAGAAAGGAAAGATATTTCGGATTTAAATCTCCGCAGGATAAAATCAAATCGACATCCTTCAATTTTTCCGGGCGAAAGTAATCCCATAAAGATGGTGCTTCTTCGTCTGCAATTACAAGGATATTCATTCTTTTTCTCCCTTCACTCCCTGAAGTTCTACAATTGGTTTTGCCTGTTCTTTTAACTCGTATTTTTCAGGAATTTCTCCTACAATATTGGCAAATAGCCAGTCCATTGTGATAATTTCTTCATTACTTAATATTGTGTTCTTTTTGCCGTGTTCTCTGCCGTTTTTGTCATAAAACATGCCCTCAAAAGGATGAAAACGTCCTTCTGTGATGAGACTTTGAAACGTATCTACAAGCCGCTTTGTTCCATAAGGCATCTGTGAAGAACAGATCAGGTTCTCTACTCCGGCAGAAAGTCCCCACCAGTAGTTTCTTGACGCTGTTTCTTTGTCAGATACCTTTTTCCATGTACCGTCTAGCATCTGCTGTATGATTTTTTCATAGAAAATGCCCCAATCAAGAACACCGGTAGCTATGTTCAGTATTTCACCATTTTCATTGGAATAAAGACCGAATCTCCGATTACATCCGTCAGCAGAAATCATATCTCTGGCGGAGACAAGGGCAAGTTCCTCAACTGCTGCTTTTTGCTTTCCTTTTTCGGAAGTCCAGTTTAGATAAATCTTAATATTCGGATTTACCATTGCCACACCGAGCGCAAACGCATTGATATTGGCGATACTTCCATAAATTGGATAATCTGCCTCGTAGCCGATATTCTCTCCCTTTGCCATAGAACCTGCAATCAGCCCGGTTAAAAACTTCACCTCATACATTCTCGTATAATAGGTTGGAATCGACTTCCACGCATAGTTCAAAGAACAGTTAAGTATCTGTACTTCTGGATATTTTAATGCGGCTTTTAAACTTTCTGGCATTAAAAGAGGTGTGGTCGTAAATATGACCTGATTTCCATCGACCGCTGCCTGTTCCACATCTCCGATATAACAACTTGTCTCTACTTTTTCTGGAAAGACTTCCTCAAGATGTAGCCTGCCAAGTTCATGTGCATATAACCAGCTTGATGTATCTGGCTTCTTATCATAGACAAAGGCAATAGAAAGCTTTTGGGTGGAATTTAGTAGCTTATTCCAAAATGCCGGTTTTTTTTCTTCCGGCTCTAACAAACGCTTTACTGACTCTGCCTCTTTTGCTGGAACAAACTCTTTCCACATTTTAAGAATTTCTTCCCGAAGTTTTGATGCCGGCTTACTGGCTGCCTCTTCATAAGAAAAAATATTGAGATAGATTAAAAAGGCATCTCCGGCCGTCAGCACTGCTTCTTCGTTTCCTGCGACTGCATTATATATAGAAGAAAAATGATAGAAAAGGCTTTGTAACTTCTTCCGTTCCTCATCACTGCAAGCTTCGTTCCGTTCCTTTCCCATAAATTTCAGGAGTTTCGCATAATTTCCCACCTGTTTACAAACAATATCATAGAATTTTGTACTACGATAAAATTCTATAAATTCATAATAAAGCTTTACAGACGGCTCATCTGTTTTTTCTGGAAAAATTCGGATTACCTTTGCCATAATGTGTGAGGCATCGAGATACTTCATAACACTGACTCGCTTATTTCCCTCTTGCACATAAAACTGATGCATAAATTCATAAACTAAAATCGGGTCTCGAATCCCCTCTTCCATCTGCGCCTCATAAAGTGTAATCCACTTCCTTGCAAATTCGCTGTTCTCTGGAAGAATCGGAAGAAAATCTTTACTGAAGGCATTCTGTCTGCCTGCAGTTCTCGTCCCAGTCACAAGCGAAAGTGGTATTTCCATTTCTCCAAGCACTTCCTCACCTGCTGTTTTTACATAAGCGGATACTTCATCAAGCACCGGTGGATATAAAGACCAACCTCTTGATGCACAGGTTCGATACTGCTTCATTGCTGCTTTTCTTGCTTTTTTGTATTCCTCTTTATACTCTTCTGTCATCATTGATACTCAAACACTCCCCATTTGTTTTTATAACTTCTTTATACCATAATGCAGAGTCTTTTGGAATCCTTTCCTGTGTTTCAAAATCTACATAAACTGGCTTCTCGTTCTCTAAAATAGACGCAACTAATGTTTTTGTCATTGCATGAATCTTAGCGATAATCTCTTTTTCTTCTATATAAATTACCGGTATTAAGTATTTCGCATGCTCTGTCAAGCAGCCATAGTCAGCCCTTTACATATTGTTCTAAATATTCTTTGTCTTTTATAAGTATCTTCTGGTCAGCTATGAAAATAATTCCATTTTCTCTTAAACCGCGCAGGATACGATTCACACTATTTCGTGTAGAAATACCACAAAATCCTGCAATATCATCATTGGTAATCTGAAAGTCAATAAGTATCCCGTCTTTCATTTTCTTTCCAAATGGTTCTATCTGCAAGTATAAAAACGCACATACCGCTCCTGTTTTTCCATTCATTGTCATAAGCTGCTGGCGGTAGATTGCCTGAGAAAGTTGTTCTCTATAGTAGGCATTAATATAATCCTGAAGTTTTTTATCTTCATTGACATATTCCCAGAAAGTTACTCGTGGAATTTTATAGAAAACGGCTGTCTCGCTTTCTATCCGCACATTAAATGGTGCTGAAGTGTACTGACTTACTTCATCTCTTAATAAAGAAATAATATCTGGTGCTTTTAAATAAGAAATATTAAATTCCCTTCCATCTCTTAAGATGATACTTGTTTTTACCACTCCTTCTTTTAATACATAAGTATTTTGCTGATCTAATCCATAGTAAGTAAGATACGCATGGCGTAATTTATGTACGGTAGGAATATCTTTTTTTTCCAAAAATTCTAGTAAATATTCATGATTCATTCTTTTTCACCCTTTCTTCATAAAATAGTATATCATATCTTTAACAGATGTTGGTAACATTTGATAACATTTTTTATTATTATCTTTTACTAACACTTTTTATTAACATGAAATGTTGTTTTCATAGAGATTCATTTTATATAAAATAGATTTTCGTCAGGAGATTTATATACAAAAATCTACTTAACAAATTCAAATGCACATAATTTTACAGGAGGATTTTAAAATGTTTGAAATGAACGTACCTTATGATAAAGGAACAATGAAAATCAGCTTGCCTGAAAAAAATCTTGCAGGTGTTTTAGAGGGAAAACAGAGCGAATATACCACCGAACTTTCTGAAAAAGAACTGGTAGAGCAGTCTTTAGATAATCCGATTGGTTCTAAATCCTTAGAAGAACTGGCAAAAGGAAAAAAGGATATTGTCATTATCAGTTCTGACCACACTCGTCCGGTTCCTTCAAAAATTATTACCCCTATTCTTTTACGAAGAATCCGTTCCGTATCTCCGGATGCCCGAATCCGCATTCTTGTTGCAACTGGTTTTCATCGTCCAAGTACACATGAAGAATTAGTTGATAAATATGGTGAGGAAATTGTTGCAAATGAAGAAATTGTTATGCACATTTCTACGGATGATGCTTCTATGAAAAAAATTGGTGTTTTACCAAGCGGCGGTGACTGCATTATTAACAAGATAGCAGCAGAAGCTGACCTGTTAATTTCCGAAGGCTTTATCGAAGCTCACTTTTTCGCAGGTTTTTCCGGCGGCAGAAAGTCCGTCTTGCCAGGTATTGCTTCCTATAAAACAATTATGGCTAATCACAGCGGAGAATTTATTAATGACAAAAAATCCCGCCCAGGTAATCTCTGCCATAATTTAATTCATGAAGATATGGTTTACGCTGCAAGAACGGCAAATCTTGCTTTCATTGTTAATGTTGTATTAAATGGAAATCACGAAATCATTGGTTCTTTTGCCGGAGATATGGAAGCTGCCCATGAAAAAGGCTGCGATTTTGTCCGCTCTCTTGCAAGCGTAGATAAAGTAGATTGTGATATTGCAATTTCTACTAACGGCGGATATCCACTTGACCAGAATATTTATCAGGCAATTAAAGGTATGACTGCCGCTGAAGCTACTCTTCCTGACAGTGGAATCATTATCATGATTGCCGGATGCCGCGATGGTCATGGCGGAGTTGGTTTCTACCACAATATCGCCGATGTAAAAAATCCGGAAGAATTTGAACAAAAGGCTATCCATACTCCTCGTTTGGAAACAGTTCCTGACCAGTGGACTTCCCAGATATTTGCCCGTATCCTTGCACATCATAAAGTCATCATGGTATCAGATCTCGTTGACCCAAAACTGGTAAAAGATATGCATATGGAACTTGCTTCTAACGTGGATGAAGCTCTTGCTATGGCATTTAAAATCAAAGGAAACGATGCAAAAGTTGCTGTTATTCCTGATGGTTTAGGTGTTGTTGTTAATATCTAAATTTTAGTATTAAAAATCTTAGTAACTATAATCACTGATATTATTTCATAATTTTAATATGAAAAGTCTTCAGTAACTATAATTATCGATATAAATTATTTCATGATTGATTTTTATTATAAGGACCAGCCACGAAAGCATTGTGAAAAATCAATGTATTTCAAGTTGTTTTTTATTAAAACGCTTTTATTAGAATAAATAAATTTATAAAACAAAAGAAAAGAGACGGAAGGAAAAATCGTTATGTTACACTCACTTATAGCTGAATTTTTAGGAACAGCCCTTATGATTTTATTCGGTGTCGGCGTACACTGTGATGAAGTCCTTACTAAAACAAAATACCATGGAAGCGGACACATTTTTGCTATCACCACTTGGGCTTTTGGTATTTCTGTTACCCTGTTTATCTTCGGAGGTGTCTGCATTAACCCTGCCATGGCATTATGCCAGGCAATTCTTGGCATGATTCCGTGGAGCAATTTTATTCCTTATTGTATTGCAGAATTTCTCGGTGCCTTATTTGGTTCACTTGTCGTATATGTAATGTACGCTGATTATTTTAAAGCAAGCGAAGGGAAAATAGATCCGATTGCCATTCGAAATATCTTTTCTACAAATCCAAACTGTAGAAATCTTCCTCGTAACTTTTTTGTCGAGACAATCGCAACAACTGTTTTCTTAACTGCCATTTTAGCTGTCGCAACCAATTATGAAAAACAGTTACCTATCGGTGTCGGACTTATCGTCTGGGCTGTTGGTATGGGACTTGGCGGAACTACAGGATTTGCCATGAACCAGGCAAGGGACTTAGGACCACGCCTTGCGTTCCAGTTACTCCCTATCAAAAATAAAGCTGACAATGACTGGCAGTATGGACTGCTTGTTCCGGGGATTGCTCCATTTGTCGGAGCTGTCTTAGCAGCTTTATTCTCCCATTATTTTCTTGCTATTTAATTCATTAGACAAACTACAGACGAAGCCATTGCCCTCAATAAGGCATA
>OLNX01001447.1_pt1 | contig 20368 bp, 16 predicted proteins | sample 1672611 | NCBI WGS metagenome assembly OLNX01 (sample SAMEA3136705, study PRJEB25190) | human gut metagenome | reverse complement strand
TCTCTCCCTCAGTCAGCTTCGCTGACAGCTCCCTCGTCAGAGGGAGCTATGAGACTTGGCAAAACTTTTGCCGCTCTCACCGGTCGGGCACCGGCAAAAGCGATTATTTGAAGCGTAACAACGATAGGGAAAAACAAAAAACCGAAGTGTTCTTATTGAACACTTCGGTTTTTTTGCTTTTTACTCTTTGTCATCGAGCCAGTCGGAGACTTTGCTCTCCTCAATGCCGAGGCCGCCGGAGATAAAGGCGACCGCCTCGTTGAAGTTCATGTTCTTGAGGCGTGCGAAATTGGTTGCGCCCAGACCGGGGCCGTCGTTCAGGCGACCTTCGATATAACCGCACTCGTAGCACATGTTAAGAGCGTACTTGCGATGATTATCCAGCGTCATTTCGTGTCCGCAGCGGGGACATTTCATAGTATTTCCCTCCCGTTTTTCAATGTCAGCGATTTATTGTATCACAGTTTAAAGCACTTAATCAATAGCCACTTGCTGTCAAGTGCCAAAAAACGCTCAGTCGATGCCCTTGCCGGAGCCGCCGCGGAAGCAGGATTCATCGTTTGCCCAGCCCTTATCGACCAGCCAATAGCTGCGCTCCTCGCCTAAGGCGGCAAGCTCCTCCTCGCTCAGCTCCACATCCTTGCTGCGCTCGCGCTTGAGCGCGCGCTCATAGTTATAAAGATCCATCAGCGTGAAGCCAAGCCCCATCTCCTCGGCGATAGGGATGAGCACATCCTCGACCACCGACTCGCGTATCTCAAGGCTGCCGGGGTAGGCCGCCTCGGCGTCCTCGACTCTCTTGCGAAGCTCGGGGTCGGTATCGTACTGCTTGAGGAATTTTACGACATTAAGATTAACGTTCATTTAAAAATCTCCTTTTATATCAGCAAAGGCGGAAGCCCGCGGGGATGCTGTCATCGAGCATGAGAAGGTGCAGCTCCTCCTTGCCGTCGTGCTCGTGCACGGCGGAGATGAGCATGCCGCAGGAGTCCTGACCCATCATCTTGCGGTTGGGCAGGTTGAGGATGGCGACAACGGTCTTGCCGACAAGCTCCTCCGGCTCATAGAACTTGTGGATGCCGGAGAGTATCTGGCGCGGGGTGCCGGAGCCGTCGTCGAGCATGAACTTGAGCAGCTTGTCGCTCTTTTTAACAGCCTCGCAGGAGAGCACCTTGCACACGCGCATATCGCACTTTGCAAACTCGTCTATCGTCACGTCAGGCTCGACCGGGGGGAACTTGGGCGCGGCAGCGGGCTTTGCGTTCATTTTCTCAAGCTCATCGAGAGCCTTTGCCATATCAATGCGCGGGAAGAGGGTCTCGCCCTTGTGAACAGCGGCGTTTGCGGGCAGAGCGCCGAAGTGTTCTGCGCTGTCCCAGGTCTGGAGCGTCTCGTCCGCGCCGATCTGCGCGAATGCCTTGTCGCAGCTTTCGGGGATGAAGGGCTTGAGCATGATGAGCGCGGCGCGCAGGCTCTCAAGCAGGTTATAGAGCACGGTCGCAAGGCGGGGCTTTTTCGCCTCGTCCTTTGCCAGCACCCAGGGCGCCGTCTCGTCGATATACTTGTTCGCGCGCTGGATGAGCTTGAACACCTCTTCAAGCGCAAGGTGGAGCTGGAACTTGTCCATCTGCTCGGCGTAGCGCTCGCGCGCACCGGCTGCAAGCGATATCAGCTCATCGTCGAGGGGGTCGCTCTCGCGCTCAGTGGGCAGAACGCCGCCGAAGTATTTTTCGACCATTGCTGTGGTGCGGGAGACGAGGTTGCCCAAATCGTTTGCGAGGTCGGTGTTTATGGTGTTTATAAGCAGCTCGTTCGAGAAGTTGCCGTCCGAGCCGAAGGGGAAGGTGCGCAGCAGGAAGAAGCGCAGCGCGTCAACGCCGAACATATTCGCAAGCTTGTACGGATCGACGACGTTGCCCTTGGATTTGCTCATCTTGCCGCCGTCAATGACGAGCCAGCCGTGGCCGTAGACCTTGTTCGGCAGGGGCAGCTCCATGCTCATGAGCATGGCAGGCCAGATGATGGAATGGAAGCGGACTATCTCCTTGCCGACGATGTGATGCACGGCAGGCCAGTACTTCTCAAAATCGTCGTAGCGGTCGTTTAAATATCCCATCGCGGAGCAGTAGTTAAACAGCGCATCGACCCAGACGTACACGACATGACCCGGGTCAAAGTCCACGGGGATGCCCCAGCTAAAGCTCGTGCGAGATACGCACAGGTCCTCAAGACCGGGCTTTATGAAGTTGTTTATCATCTCGTTTACGCGGGACGCGGGCTGGAGAAATTCGCCCGTCTCAAGCAGCTCCTGCACGGGCTTTGCGTACTTTGAAAGGCGGAAGAAGTATGCCTCCTCCTCGGCGTAGTGAACCTCTCTGCCGCAGTCGGGGCATTTGCCGTCGACGAGCTGGCTCTCTGTCCAGAAGCTCTCGCAGGGAGTGCAGTACATGCCCTTGTACGCGCCCTTGTAGATATCGCCCTTTTCGTACATCTTTCTGAATATACGCTGCACGGACTTGACGTGATAATCGTCGGTGGTGCGCACGAAGCGGTCGTTCGAGATGTTCATGAGCTTCCACAGATCGGTGATACCGCCGGGGCCCTCGACTATCCTGTCAACGAATTCCTTCGGCGTAACTCCGGCTTCCTTTGCCTTTTCCTCGATCTTCTGGCCGTGCTCGTCGGTGCCGGTCAGGAACATCACGTCGTAGCCGCGCAGGCGCTTATAGCGCGCTATGGAGTCTGTCGCAACGGTGCAGTAGGTGTGGCCTATGTGCAGCTTGTCGGAGGGGTAGTAAATCGGGGTGGTGATATAAAATCTTTCCTTTTCCATTCTGTCTTTCTCCAATCTTTTATCTGGGATCGAGCGACGGCGTTTCGTCCGGATTTATGACCGGCTCCGTCGGTATCGGCTCTTCGGTGGGAACGGGTTCCTGCGTCGGCTCGGGAGTCTGAGTCGGCTCCGGGGTCGGCCACTTGATGTCCTCGTCGTGGTAATAGTAGTAGCTGTTGGCCTCGTGGTTGCGGCTTATGAGATTGCCGTCCTTGTCATACACGCAGCGGTAGGTCGTTGCGCGGGTGCCGACCGCCACATTGGGGTGGGTGCTGTCGTAGGCGGTGGAGGCGGAATAGGTCATCTCGACATAGCTGCCGTCAACGTCCGTGCCCCAAATCTCGACCGTAAGCTGCCTGTCAACGCATTTGGTGACTATCTTTATCGGGAACTCCCGATTGTTTTTGAATTTAAACTCCGGGCCGCCCCAGCTCACGGTGGCGTCAAGCCCCCATGGCACATAGCTTACCGCAAAGTGGTGGCAGTCGCGCGCGACTACCTGCAAGTTTGCGTACAGCGCCGCGCAGTAGAGCGTAGATGACACCTGACATATGCCGCCGCCGACCTCCTGCACGACCTTGCCGCCGGAATAGGCCGCCGCGGATTTGAAGCCCGCCGCCGTCGTGCGTTTGCCGACCGTGTCGTTATAAGAAAACGTCTCGCCGGGGTTTAATACAACGCCGTTTATCTTGGACGCGGCAAGCTCCACATTCGTCGCTCTGCCGGAGGCCGAGCTTGCGTAGCTCGTTTTCTGCGAGCCGAGCTTATCGGCAAAGAGCATGGAGTCAAGCTGCTCTGTCGTATATTTCGGCATCGTGACCATCAGAGGTATCTCAACAAGCTCGCCGTCGGATGCCGCCGCCCAAAGCTCCTTCGCCTTTGCAGCATCAAAATCAACGCCGACAGTGCTCTCGGTTGCCTTGCGCGTCTCGGGGTCGTACTTTGCGTCGACCGCCTCTGCGAAGATCTCCTCGTGCAGCTTCTCAAAATCAGGCTCTGCCGAATTTGAGATATCGGCCTTATACTCAAGGCTGCTGCCGCCCTCGGCCATGGTGTCCAATATCATGGAGCACAGCTTATCGGCGTCTATCTCGATTTTATCCGCGCCCTTTATCATTTTAAGGCGCTCGGCCTCAAGGTCGATTTCATAGCCCTTGCCTATCTGCTCGTCATAGTCCTCGAGCGCGGCATCGACCCTTGCGCGCACACCCTCGGCGTTGGCTGCGGCGAGGATATCCGCCGCTGTGACCGAGCCGCCTATACATTTAAAATACGCGATGAGGTCTTTCACGGGGTTTCCGCTGTGGCCGTAGGCGTAGGCGGCCTCCGCCGCCTCTGCGCAGTCAAGCTCAAGCCCCGCTTCGGCAGCGGTGACGGTAAATTCAAAGCCGCCCGGCAGCATGACCGCAACAGAGCCGCAGTCGAGCTTATCCCAGCCGCCGTCTCTCAGCGCGGCTTCCGCCTCGGCAACGCTCATGTCGCCGATATCAATTCCGCCAAGGCTCATGTTCGGGTGTATCTTCGAGGATCTGCCCACGACAGCGCCCGTTATAAGCCCAGCGGCGATTATAAGTACCAGCGCACAGGCAACATACAGCGCCGCTTTCTTTGCGCCGCTCTTTTTTGCCGGGGCTTCCTTTTTCGCCTTGGGCTTTTTCGCGGCTGATTTCTTCTTTTTTTCGGCTGCGGGCTTTGTGTTTGCTTCGTGCCTGCCTTTTTTCATATCCTTGACCTCCCGTCAACCGTTTTTGCCGAGGTATTCCTCTTTAAAGCGTTCAAGCTCGCCCTCGGGCAGCTCCTGCTTCGCCTTCTGCTCGAACACGCCCTTCATCCATGGGTTGTTCTCGACCTTCGCGCCCGTCTGAGCCTCCAGCACCGCGTTTATCAACACGTTGGAGATGAGAAATCCCGCAGGAGTCAGGCACCAGCGGTCGTTTTCCCTGACCGCCCAGCCCTTTTTGTCGAAAAGCTCAAAGGTCTCCTCGATCGGAGCCCAGTCGCTGCGATATATTTTATGGTATTCGGCCTGAGATATTCCGTGTGTGGTGCGCATGCCGAGCATAAGGTACTCGGCTGCCCTCTGCACGGGCACAACAGGCTCGTATTCGTCGATTATCATGCTGTCGCCGATAACGGCGGAGATGTATTTGTTCAGGTCGCGCACATAGCTGTAGCGCACGCCGTTGACGCACGAGTGCGCGCCGGGGCCGAAGCCCATGTAGTCGTCAAGCTGCCAGTATTTAAGGTTGTGCCGCGACTCGTAGCCGGGCACGGCGAAATTCGATATCTCGTACTGCGAAAAGCCGTAGCGGGCGAGGGTGTCCACGGTGTAAAGGTACATGTCCGCCTGCTCGTCGTCATCGGGGATGAGCGGGGAGCCGAGGTAGCTGCGGTACATGGGCGTGCCCTCCTCAAGCTTCAGCGCGTAGCAGGAGATATGCTCCGGGTGCAGCTCCAGCGCCTTGGAAAGAGTATCCGCCCAGTCGCCCTTCGTCTGGCTCGGCAGGCCGTAGATGAGGTCGATGCTGACGTTCTCAAAGCCCGCTCTGCGCGCGGTCTCGATCGCCTGCTCGGCCTGACGGAAATTGTGCCTGCGGCCGATTATCTTTAAAATGTCGTTGTTTGCCGACTGCACGCCTATAGACAGACGATTGACGCCCTCGCGCCGAAGCGTTTTCAGCTCGTCGAGCTTCGCCGTGTCGGGGTTTACCTCGAGCGTGATCTCCGAGTCAAGGCGCACGTTGCCCATGCGCTTTAGCTCGTCGAGTATCTCGACAATGCGCTTTGCGCCGTAGCAGCTCGGCGTGCCGCCGCCGATGTAGATGCTGTCTATCTCGTAGCTGCTCATCGCCTCCGCCGATTCGGAGATGTGGCTCAGCAGCGCCGACTGATAGTCCGGCATCCTCTGGCTTCCGCCCGGTATCGAGTAGAAGTCGCAGTACCCGCATTTGGACACGCAGAACGGTATGTGAATGTAAACCCCTAATCTATCCATCTTTTCCCTTTTTGTAGGGGCGAGCATCGCTCGTCCGCTTGTTGGTTTATTTCCGACGGTAAATAAAAACGCAAATTTTTAAAAACGATGTCCTATTTTGCCGCGATGCAAGGTTTCGGAAACGGACGAGCAATGCTCGCCCCTACGGGTGCGGTGTAATTCGATGCGCGAGTGCACTAACGATTATTTCCATTGCTGCCGGTCGGGACACTGCAAAAGCGACTATTTGAAGCGTGGCAATCGGATTGAAAAACCGGTCGGGCTGACGCAGCAGCGATTATTTCAAATCGCAAATCGAATTAAAAAAGTTTGCAGACAAGCTCGGCGTAGGCGGTGGCGTCCTCGACCTCAAGGCCGGCAATCAGCTCCGCCTGGGCGTAGAGTATCTTCGACATATCTGCGGCTCTGTCCTTATCGCCGGCGTCATAAGCGTCGCGTATCGCGGCGAAGGCGCGGTGGTTCGCGTTGAGCTCAAGCACACGGTCGGCGCGCATGGAGCGCATCTCCTCGCTCGGGCCGTTGCGGAAATATTTTTCCATCTCAAGCGTGAACGGGCCGCTGGAGGTCAGGCAGCAGGAGGACGACACGAGCTTGCTCGAGAGCGTGACCTGCTTGAGCTTCTCGTCGCCGACGCTCTCGCGCACAAAGTCGAGCAGCTCCTTGTTCTCGGTGGTTTTCTCCTCGGCGGCCTTCTTCTCCTCGTCGGTCTGGAAGCCGAGATCCTCGGTGAGGACATTGACAAAGGGCTTGCCCTCAAACATCTTGAGCTGCATGAGCACCGTCTCGTCGATGGGGTGGTCAAGGTAGAGTATATCGTAGCCGCGCGAACGAACCTCCTCGCACTGGGGCATGCTCATCGCGTGCTTTACGGTGTCGGCCGAGGCGTAGTATATAGCTTTCTGGCTCTCGGGCATATTGTCGCTGTACTCCTTGAGGGTCATCTGCGACTCCTCGGAGGTGTAGAAAATGAGCAGGTCCTTGAGGAACTCGGTGTAGCGGCCGTACTCGTCGCACACGCCGCACTTGATGTGGATGCCGAAGTTTTTCCAGAACGTCTCGTACTTGGGACGATCGTCCTTCATCATCTTCTCAAGCTCGCCCTTGAGCTTCTTCTCAAGGTTCTGGCCGATGACCTTGAGCTGGCGGTTGTGCTGAAGCACCTCGCGGGAGATGTTCAGGCTCAGGTCGGGGGAATCGACAACGCCGCGCACGAACTCAAAATACTCGTGCAGGAGCTTATCGCAATTTTCCATTATCAGAACGCCGTTGCAGTAGAGCTTGAGGCTGCGTTTGGTCGCGCCGGACATACCGTTGTCAATGTCCTTGCCGGGCACGAACAGCATCGCCTTGTAGGACACAGTGCCCTCGGCGTTCACGCGCAGGGTGACGGCGGGATCGGTCTGGTCGCGCATTGTCTCCTTATACCACTCGACGCACTGCTCGTCCGTGACCTCGGCCTTGGAGCGCTGCCAGATGGGCACCATGGAGTTGACCGTTTCGGGCGCGGTGACATTGACAGTCTGCATCTTGGGATTGCCGTCCTTGTCCTCCTCGCCGGTGGGCTGCTGCTCCTGATGGGTGATGTCCATGACGATGGGCCAGCGCACATAGTCGGAATACTTCTTGACAAGCATCTTGAGCTTCCATATCTCAAGGTACGAGCCGTATATCTCCTCGTCGGTGTCCTCTTTTATGTGCATGATAACGTCCGTGCCGGCGTTATATTTATCGCACTCTGCGACGGTGTAGCCGTCGGCGCCGGTGCTCTCCCAGCGCACGCCCTTTTCCTCGCCGTACTTTCTGGTTATGACGGTGACCTTGTCGGAGACCATGAACGCGGAATAGAAGCCGACGCCGAACTGGCCGATGATGGATATATCGTCCTTTTCAGCCTCATCGCTGTCCATCTCGCTCTTGAACTTGTAAGAGCCGCTCTTGGCGATAACGCCGAGGTTTTTCTCGGCCTCGTCCTGGGTCATGCCTATGCCGTTGTCGGACACGGTGATGGTGCGCTCGTCCTTGTCAACGGTGATGCGGATGCGGTAATCCTCGCGCTCGAGGCCGACCTTGTCGTCGGTGAGCGACAGGTAGCAGAGCTTGTCGATAGCGTCGGACGCGTTTGAAATTATCTCGCGCAGGAATATCTCCTTGTTGGTGTAAATCGAGTTGATCATCAGGTCGAGCAGGCGCTTGCTCTCGGCCTTAAACTGTTTCTTTGCCATATTAAAACAAACCTCCGTAGATATATAATCCGATATTTATCGCATTATATAATTTCAATTTTATATAAAGCATATTATAACACATTATTATATTTTTTCAACAGCTTTTCAGCCCGATTGCAACGCTTCATGTTGTCGATTTTGCCGATGCCCGACCGGTGAGATTTCAAATTATCGCTTATGCACTCGCGCTTTTAATTACGCCGCACCCGTAGGGGCGAGCATCGCTCGTCCGCTGCTCGCCGCAGGGGCGATTCGCGTTAAGGCTAAAAAGAATCGTTTTGCCATAACACGACCGGTGAGATTGGCAATATTCTATATTGCGCTCGCGCACTAATTGTAGGGGCGACCATTGGTCGTCCGGCGGCGGCTGCCGCAGAGCAATTCGATTTTAGAATGGCAGTAATCTTTTTTGCAGCAGCCCGACCGGTAATATTTAAAATAATCTTCATTGCACTCGCGCACTCAATTAGTGCGTTCAAGCCTTCCCCTTGAGGGGAAGGTGTCACGGTGTTAACCGTGACGGATGAGGTGTCTGCTGACGCAAAAGCGATTATTTAAGGCTTAAAAACGAAAAGGAAAAAGATATAAGAATTGAAATACCAAACGATTGGTGATAAAATAAGTATAATTATTCTGATAACGGAGGCGCGGTGTTGGACAGGCTGCTTAAAATACGGGAAAAGCTCAGCCAAAAGGGGCTTGACGGCGTCCTGATAACGGACGAGAAGAATCAGCGCTACGCGACGGGCTTTGCGTTCACAGACGGCGCTGTGCTCATAACGCGCAGCCGCGCGTTTCTCTTCACCGACTCGCGCTATATCGAGGCGGCGGAGAAAACCGTTTCGCCCGATATCGAGCTGCGCATGTTCGGCGAGGGGAAGCCGCTCCCGGCGCTCATAAAAGCAGAGCTTGCCGAGTGCTGCATTGAAAAGCTCGGCGCGGAGGAAATGAGCCTGCCGCACGGCAGATATCTCGATCTTGAGCGGCGCTTAGGGCTGGGGCTTATGCCCTGCCAGAGCATATTTTATGAGCTGAGAGCCGCGAAGGACGAGGATGAGCTTTGCTCCATGCGCGCGGCTCAGGCGATCGCCGAGCGGGCGCTGGACGACGTTTTGCGCATCATCCGCCCCGGCGTTACCGAGCGCGATATCGCCGCCGAGATAACCTACAGGCTCCTAAAGCACGGGGGCGAGGGCAACTCCTTTGACCCCATCGCGGTTTCCGGCGCAAACTCCAGCATGCCCCACGGCGTGCCCTCGGATAAGCGCGTGGAGGCGGGCGATTTTGTCACCATGGACTTCGGCTGTATAAAGGACGGCTACTGCTCGGACATGACGCGCACGGTCGCCGTCGGCGGCGCGACGGATGAGATGAAAAACGTCTACGATGTCGTTCTGCGCGCCCAGGCGGCGGGAATAGATATTGCGCGCGCGGGCGTGACCGGCGCGGAGATCGACGGCGCGGCGCGAAAGGTCATAGCGGACGCGGGCTACGGCGAATACTTCGGTCACGCCTTCGGCCACTCGCTGGGGCTGGATATCCACGAATCGCCCGCAGCGGCGCCTTCTGCGAAAACGCCCATGCCCGACGGCGCGGTCATTTCCGCCGAGCCGGGGATATATCTGCCTGGCAAATTCGGCGTGAGGATAGAGGACGTGCTCATCCTGCGCTCCGGCGGCTGTGAGAATATAACCCGCGCGGACAAGAAGCTTATTATTTTGTGATAAATCGGAGGGACTGACATGGCAAAGAAAAATAGCAAGGGCAATGGTGCGAAAAAGGAAGCAAAAAAGGACATAAGCCTGACTCCGCTGATGTACTTGGGCTTTATCATAGTCTGCGTCACGGCGCTGCTGCAAAGCCTCATCCCCAAGTTCCCGCAGGCGCTCGGCAATATACTGTATGTCATCGGCGTGCTCGCGCTCGTGGTGTATATGATACAGATCGCGTTTGAAAAGCGCACCGGAAAGCGCGAAGCCGACGGGGAAAACGTTGAAAACCGGCTCAAAAATCGAAAATAATCTTGCAATATGCCGCGGCATAATGTAAAATATCATAGTTAATCGGAAATATATATTTAAAATACACATAGGAGGATTACCTATTATGATTACAGCAGGCGATTTCAGAAACGGCGTTACCTTCGAGATGGACGGCCAGGTCATGCAGGTCGTCGAGTTCCAGCACGTCAAGCCCGGCAAGGGCGCGGCATTTGTGCGCACCAAGATGAAGAACGTCATCACCGGCGCCGTCACCGAGACTTCCTTCAACCCCACCGCAAAGTTTGAAAACGCCACCGTCGACCGTATGACAATGGAATACAGCTATTCCGACGGTAACCTGTACTACTTCATGAACCCCGAGACCTATGAGCTCGAGCCGGTTGACGAGTCCGTTTTAGGCGACAGCTTCAAGTTCGTCAAGGAGAACATGGCCTGCACGATTTATTCATACAAGGGCAAGGTGTTCAATGTCGAGCCTCCCTTCTTCGTCGACCTTGAGGTCACCGATACCGACCCCGGCTTTGCCGGCAACACCGCAACCAACGCCACCAAGCCCGCGACCCTCGAGACCGGCGCAGAGGTCAAGGTGCCCCTGTTCATCGAGCCGGGCGAGAAGATCCAGATCGACACCCGCACCGGCGAGTATCTCGGCCGCGCAAAGTAATTTACGAAGCACCGTTTGCCGCACTTCATAAGGAGGAAGCGAAATGACCGCAAGTGAAAAAGTTGCATACCTTAAAGGTCTTGCCGAGGGTCTCGGCGTAAAGGACGACGGCAAGGAGGGCAAGCTCATGCTGGCCATCCTCGACGTGCTCGAATCCATGGCCGATGACGCCGACGCGCTTGAGGAAAAGTGCGCCGATCTTGCCGACAGCATCGACGATATCGGCGAGGATATGGCATATCTTGAGGATCTGTGCCTTGCAGACCTCGACGAGGACGACGAATTTGACGAGGACGAGCTTGACGAGTGCGACGGCGACTGTGACTATTGCAGCGGCTGCGACGAGCAGGAGTATGAGGTCACCTGCCCCCAGTGCGGCGAGGTCGTAACGCTTTTTGAGGACGACCTTGACTTCGGCTCCATACGCTGCCCGTCCTGCGACGCGGAGCTTGAGTTCGACTTCGACCGCTGACGCGGGGTCAATTCGCGTTGAGACTGGCAGCAATCGCTATTGCGACAGCCCGGTTATGAACATTGTAGTATAACGAAAAATGGAAGCAATCATTTGACTGCTTCCGTTTTTATATCGTTGTAACGTTTCAAATAGCCTTTCTTGCGTCAGCCCGGTTATGAACAATAGTAATAAACAAAAAACGGAGGCAACCGAATGATTGCCTCCATTTTTTGAGCACCAATTGTAGGGGCGAGCATCGCTCGTCCGTTTTTCAAATCTTGCAACGCGGCAAAATAGATGATAGATGCCAAAATCACATTCTCGTTATCCTCCGGAAATTGACCAACATGCGGACGACCAGTGGTCGCCCCTACAATTGCCATTGAGGCAATCCGCGTTGAGATTGGCGGGTATCGATATTGCGTCAGCCCGATTATAAACAATAGTAATAAACAAACAACGGAGGCAACCGAATGATTGCCTCCAAAATTTTTATATGCACTAATTGAACGCGCGAGTGCAATAACGACAAATTCCATTATCACCGGTCGGGCTGACGCAAAAAAGATTATTGTCAATCCGAACGCGGATCGCCCCTCCGGCGAGGAGTTACATGATAAGCTCCGCGCACAGTTCGGGGTTGACAGCCGAGGGGCACTCCATGGCCATCGCGGCGGCCTTCATGGCGGCGGCTGCGCTCTCGGCAAGGCCGAGGCCGTTCACGCCCGCCCAGATTATCGCGGCGGTCGCCGCGTCGCCGCAGCCGGAGAAGCTTACGGCGTTGACCCGCTCGCACGGCAGCTTTATTATCTCGCTGCCCTCGGCAGCGACTATCCCGTCCGCGCCCAGGGACACGAACACTCGCTTAACGCCGGCGCTCAGCAGCGCCTCGGCCGCAAACAGCGAGGTCGTCTCGCCCGTCATGCTCTTTGCCTCGTATTCATTCGGCTTGAAGGCGCAGAGCTTACCCAGCGCGGGCTTGAGCCGCTCGGCCTTCGCAACGGACACGGGGTCCGCGTACAGCGGCGCCGTGACGTTATCGGCTATCCACGCGACAGTCTCCCGCGTGAGGTTTCCGTCGATGACCACGGCGTCGGCGGCGTTTATCTCGCGCAGGTGCAGCTTGAGGTATTCGGGCGTTATGCTGCCCGATATGTCGGTATCGCTGACGCCGATAAGCATATCGCCTTTCTCGTCGGCGACGTAGAGATAGCTCGATGTGCGCGCACCGCTCATGCGGCGGCACAGGTGCATATCCATGCCAAGCTCGATGCAGCTTTTATACACGCTGTCGCCGTAAACATCGTCGCCTATGGCGGCGAGGAACTTCACGTTTATCCCCAGAAGCCGGAGGTTGTGCGCAATATTCCTGCCCACCCCGCCGGGGCTGAGCGTAACTGCGCCGGGGTTTGAATCGTGCAGACGCGGCGCGGCGTTCGGGCGGCCGCAGATATCCATATTCACGGCGCCAATAACTACTACGGTTTTATCTTCCATATCTCCTCCGCATATTCCCTGATTGCGCGGTCAGCGGCAAATATGCCCGCGCGGGCGGTATTCATTAGAGAAAGCCTTGCGCGCTCACCGGGCAGTGCGATAGCGCGATAGAGTCTGTCGTGCGTGTTTACATAGTCGCGGAAGTCGGCGCAGAGCATGTAGGGATCGCCGTTGTACAGAAGCCCCGACACGAGGTCGGAATAGCTCTTGCCGTCGGCAAAGCCGAGGCTTATGCGGTCGAGCACGGCGGAAAGCTCCGGGTCGGAGCCGACATAGCGCCTCGGGTCGTAGCCGGAGGCTTTGAGCGCGGCGACGTCCTCGGTTCTCAGCCCGAACAGGAACATGTTCTCATCGCCCAAGCGCTCGTACATCTCGACGTTCGCGCCGTCGAGGGTGCCGATGGTGACGGCGCCGTTTAGCATGAGCTTCATGTTGCCGGTGCCGGAGGCCTCCTTGCCTGCGGTGGATATCTGCTCTGACACCTGCGCGGCGGGCATGAGTGCCTCGGCGGCGGACACGCGGTAGTTTTCCATGAAGCAGACCTGAAGCCGACCCTGACAGACTGGGTCGTTATTTATATCATTAGCCAGCGAGCAGATAAGCTCGATGATGCGCTTTGCGGTCTGATAGCCTGCGGCGGCCTTCGCGCCGAAAACAAATGAGCGCGGGACGAAATCCATGTTGGGGTTATCGTGAAGCTGCATTTGCAGGCGCACGATGAGCATCGCGCAAAGAAGCTGACGCTTGTACTCGTGCAGACGCTTGACCTGAACGTCGAGTATCGCGTCGGTGTTGAGCGAGAAATTGTCGTTGCGGCGCAAAAATTCCGCAAAATCGCACTTATTTTGCCGCTTTATCTCGTTAACGCGCTCTGCCACGGCGCTCTCGGAGGCAAAGTCCGCGAGCCTGCCGAGATCCTCGGGTGCGCGCAGGTATTTGTCGCTGCCGAGCAGCTCGGACACGAGCGCGTGCAGGCGCGGGTTTATCTGCGCGAGCCAGCGGCGGTGGTCGATGCCGTTTGTGACGTAGGTGAAGCGCTCCGGGCCGAGCTGGCAGATATCTTTGAACAGGTCGTCCCTGAGTATCTGTCCGTGCAGGGCGGACACGCCGTTTATTTTATAGCACGCGGCAAGGCATAGGTTTGCCATGTGCACCTGGCCGTCCTGAATGATGAGGTTGCGGCCTACCTTCTCGCTGCTGCCGAATTTGGACACTAAATATTCGCACCAGCGGCGGTTTATCTCGCACAGTATCTCCCACACGCGGGGCAGAAGCGTCTGGATAAGCTCCTGCGGCCACTTTTCAAGCGCTTCGGACATGACGGTGTGGTTTGTGTACGCAACGGAGGCCGTGACGATGCTCCACGCCTCGTCCCAGCCCAAACCGTACTCATCCATCATGATGCGCATAAGCTCGGGGATGACGAGCGTGGGGTGGGTGTCGTTTATCTGAATGACGTGGTGCTCTGCAAACGAGCGGATATCGCCGTAGCGCTCCATGTGCTTTTTGACGATGCTCTGCGCGGTCGCGGAGACGAAGAAATACTGCTGCTTCAGGCGCAGGGTCTTGCCCTCGATGTGGTCGTCGGCGGGGTAGAGCACCTTGGTGATGACCTCGGACATCGTGCGCTGCTCAAGGCTCTTGACGTACTCGCCCTCGGAGAACAGGTACATATCCAGCGCCGTGGTGCTGCGCGCATCCCAGAGACGCAGGGTGTTGACCTCGCTCGTGCCGTATCCGGCGATGAGCATATCGCGCGGGACGGCGGTGACGGTCTGATAGCCGATGTGCTCGGCGTGGTAGCGGCCGAAGCTGTCCCAATGCGGGGAGATGTGGCCGCCGAAGCGAATTTCAACCGCCTCGTCGTTTCTGGGCACGAGCCAGCTCTCGGCCGCGCTGCGCCAATCGTCGGCGACCTCGGTTTGGCGTCCGTCAACTATCTTCTGGCGGAAAATGCCCAGCTCATAGCAGATGGAATAGCCCGTTGCGGGTATGCCGAGGGAGGCGAGCGAATCCATGTAGCAGGCCGCCAGACGGCCAAGACCGCCGTTGCCGAGCCCGGCGTCGTTTTCCGACTCGAATATATCCGCAGCGGATCGGCCTAAATCCTCGAGCGCGCCGGTGAGCGCGTCGGAGATGCCGAGGTTGAAGGCGTTTTTCATGAGGCTGCGTCCCATGAGAAATTCCATGGACAGGTAGTGTACCTCGCGCCCGGGCTTTTTCGTCTCCTCGGCGGCAAGAAGCCTGCTCATTATCTCGCGTATGACCATGGCCGAAGCCTGAAAGACCTGGTCGTCACTTGCGTTTTTGCTTGTTACGGCGAAGTGGGCGCAGAGCTTATCTTCGATGGCGCTGCGAACCTCGTCGCGTGAGATCTGGCTTGTGAACATATATGCTGATTACTCCTTTTTTCCTTTCGTTGCTACGCTTCATGTAATCTATTTTGCCGGTGCCCGACCGGTGAGACTTCAAATAATCTCTTATGCACTCGCGCTTTTAATTAGAATTTGCAATGTTAAAAAACATCCGCACCCGTAGGGGCGACCATCGGTCGTCCGGCGGCGGCTGCCGCAGAGCGATTCGCGTTGAGATTGGCGGTAATCGTTATTGCGCCAGCCCGATTATAAGCGTTGGCGCAAAAACGACAATTTTCAATGTATACGGTCGGGATACCGCAATAAAGATTCTTTTAAGCCTTAACGCGAATTGCCCCTCCGGCGAGGAGTTAAATTTTGCTGTTTTTAGGGATGACGATGGGGAGAGCGGAGCTGCCCATCAGGGTCTGGTACGGCGAAACGGAGACGTACTTATCCGCGATGACGTTATTCAAAATAACGCCTTCGCCGATATCGCAGCCGCGCATGAGGATGCAGTTTGTAAGCTTTGCGCCCCTGCCGATGCGCACGTCGGAAGAGATGATGCAGCTTTCAACCTCGCCCTCGATCTGGCAGCCGTCGGCCGCAAGGCTGTTGCGGCATACCGAGCGCTCACCGTAATAGGTGCTCACGTCCGCGTGGCTTTTCGTGCGCACGGGGCGCTCGGCGGGGAACAGCTCAGCGCGGCATTCGGGCCTGAGCATATCCATGCCCGCTTTGAAGTAGGATTCGGTGCTCATTATGCGCTTGGCGTAGCCGCGGTGCAGGTATACCCTGACCTTGCCTCCGGAGGCAAGATACGCCGCTATCGCGTCGCGGTGGAAGTGATAGTGCCCCGCCGCAAGGCAGGCGTCCATCATGGAAACAAGAAGCTCCTTGGATATTATATACGCCTCGAGCGATGCAAGGCCCTCGCCGGCCTCGGACTGATTGAATATCATGCTCCGGGCAAAGCCGTCGGCATCCGGCAGATAGCGGTGGTGGCGGTATTCGGGCGTACACTCGGTGCAGATGGCGGTGATCTCAGCGCCCGAGCGCAGGTGATCGGCCATCGCGTCGCGCAGGTCGAGATTTGCCGCAGTGTTGCCGTGCATCATGACGATGTACTTCGCGCTGAGCTCGCGGACGTATGTCGAGACGGCGTTGAGCGCCTCGATGGTGCCGGTATACGCGCCCTGATGGTACTCGGGCAGGCCGAAGGGCGGGAGCATTCTCAGCCCGCCGATGCGGCGTCCCATGTCCCAGTCCTTGCCGCTGCCGAGATGGTCGAGCAGCGACTGATAGTCGCGCTGCATGATGACGCCGACGTCGTGGACACCGGCGTTCATGAGCGAGGACAGGGCAAAGTCTATAAGGCGGTAGCGGCCGCAGAAGGGCAGCGACGACGCCGTGCGCCTGCGCACAAGCTCGCCAAGCTCCGGAACCGCGCCGTATGCAAAGATTATTCCGTGAAAATCGCTCATTGCTCAAACCTCCTCGCTGCTGTATATCATGGCTCCGGCGGGCACCTCGGCGCCCTGCCGTATCGTGATATTCGGGCCGCAGGTCGCAACGCCCCAGTCCTCGCTTCCGTCGGGAGCCGCGCCGACGTGAGCGCCGCTTTTTACAACCGTGTTCTCGCCGAGAATGGCGTATTCGACAACGGCGTTATCCTCGACCACAGCGCCCGGCATGAGCACCGAGTAGAGCACCTTCGCGCCCTTGCCGACCTTTGCCGAGCTTGAGAGCACGGAGTTTTCAACACTGCCCTCGATATCGCAGCCCTCGGTCACGATGGAGTGTACGACGCTCGCGTCATTGCCGATGTAGTGCGGGGGCAGGGGGGCGCTCCTTGAGCGGATCGGCCAGTCCGGGTCAAACAGGTTTATGAGCGTGCTCGAGAGCATATCCATGTTCGCGTCCCAGAGGCTCGTTATCGTGCCGACGTCGCGCCAGTAGCCGTCGAAGCGGTAGGGCCAGAGCTTCTCGCCCGCGGCCAGCATGTTGGGGATTATATTCTTTCCGAAGTCCTTGCTGGAGTTCGGGTCGTTTTCGTCTTCAATTAGGTATTTGCGCAGCTTTTTCCAGTTGAAAATGTATATGCCCATGGAGGCAAGATCGCTCTTGGGCTGCCTGGGCTTTTCCTCAAACTCGCTGACGTAGCCGTCCGGACCGAGGTTCATGATGCCGAAGCGGGTCGCGTCCTCCATGGAGACCTGCAAGACCGCGATGGTGCAGGCAGCGTCCATTTTAATGTGCTCGCGCAGCATTTTTGAGTAGTCCATCTTGTAGATATGGTCGCCCGAGAGGATGAGCACGTTATCGGGATCGTACATCTCGATAAACGAGAGGTTCTGGTATATGGCGTTTGCCGTGCCGGAGAACCATGATCCGGCCTCGCCTGCCGTCTGATACGGCGGGAGGATGAAAACGCCGCCGTCGGAGGAGTCCAAATCCCACGGCTGACCGCCGCCGATATAGCTGTTGAGCTGGAGCGGGCGGTACTGGGTGAGGACGCCCACGGTGTCGATGCCGGAGTTTGCGCAGTTGGACAGCGGGAAGTCGATGATGCGGTATTTGCCGCCAAAGGGCATGTTGGGCTTTGCAACATCCTGCGTCAGGGCGTAAAGCCTCGAGCCCTGACCTCCGGCCAGAAGCATTGCTATGCAGCTTTTCTTCATCTTATTCATCCTCTTTTCATTTCGTTGATAAGCCTCGAATAATATCTTTTGCCGCCGCCGGACGAGCAATGCTCGCCCCTACGGGCGGCGGCTGTGTTATTTAGAGTGCGAGCGAAAAAGCGATTACTGCCAATATTACCGGTCGGGTTGACGCAAAAGAGATTACTTTAAATCTCAATGCGAATCGCCCCTCTGGCAAGAGTTGAATTTGTTCATGGCGCGATCCGCGCCCTCGCTTATATAGCAGATTACCGCGTCGCACACGGTTTCGGCGAGCTTTTCCATGTCCTCCGCGTCCTGATTTTTGAAGCTTGATAGAACCCAGTCGGCCATGTCATAGTCCGGGTGCGGAAGCGCACCGACGCCCATGCGCATGCGCGGGAACTGATCGGTGCCAAGGTGCTGTATTATGTTTTTGAGGCCGTTGTGCCCGCCTGCCGAGCCGCCCTTGCGTATGCGCAGCCTGCCAAGCGGCAGCGCCACGTCGTCGGACACGACGATGACGTGCTCGGGGCTTATCTTGTAGAACTTGGCCGCCTGCCCGACGGCCTCGCCGGAGAGGTTCATGTAGGTCTGCGGCATCATGAGCAGAACCTTTTGCCCGTCGATATCGACCTGCGCCGTCAGCGCCTTGAAGCGCAGCCTGTTTATGCCGACGCCGAGCTTTTTCGACATCGCCTCGGCCGCCATGAAGCCGGCGTTGTGCCGCGTGCCGCGGTATTTAAGTCCGGGGTTTCCGAGAAACACCACGAGCCAGCCTATTGAGTTGTCGTTTCGGAATTTGTTCAGTATCATATTTTTCATTATTTCATAGCTCCCTCTGACGAGGGAGCTGTCGCCGCAGGCGACTGAGGGAGAGACACACCAGCAGTTAGCTTAGTGCATTCTTCTACCCGCAATCTCAATAGAGATAAATACAGACCTTTACTCAAACTTTTCTTTGTGTTGCCAAAGAAAAGTTACAAAAGAAACGCAAGCAAGGGCATGCTGCCCTTTGCAAACCCACTGAGCGCACTACGGTCGCCCTAAGCGGCGGCTGCCGCAGAGCTATTCGTTACTGCACTTCAACTTGTCGATACTTCCTATGCACGACAGTAGAGAGTGGATATTTTCGTTTTGCGCCAATGCTCATAATCGGGCTGACGCAAGAAAGTCAAAAACACTCTTAACGCGAATTGACCCTGTGTCAGCAGCGCCTCGCCGGCCCCCGCAATAATTACAAGGCTCGACGGTGGTAGATTTAACGCTGTCACTTCTACGCGACGTGTCCGATAAAGCGCTGTTGAACATTGCTGCTTATAATTAAGTGCGCGAGTGCAAAGAAAATTATCTCCATTATCACCGGTCGGGTTATGGAAAAAGCAAATACTTAGAGCTTAAAAACGAAAAGGAAAAACCGGTCGGGCACTGCAATAACGACTACATAAAGCGTCGCAACGACATGGAAATTACTCGAACAGCGGGGAGATGGAGATCTCCTCGTAAACGCGCTGGATGGCCTGCGCGAATACGCCGGCGACGGACATGTATTTGATCTTGTCGGAGGCGGGCATATCCTTGGGATAGGGTATGGTGTCGAGCAGGAGCAGCTCTTTTATGACGCTGTTGTTCACGCGCTCGATAGCGGGGCCGGAGAGTACGCCGTGGCTTGCGCAGGCGTAGACCTCCTTCGCGCCGCCGATCTCAACGATGGCCTTTGCCGCGCCGCAGAGAGAGCCTGCCGTATCTACCATGTCGTCGAGCAGGATGCAGGTCTTGCCCTCGACGTTGCCGATTATGTTCATGACCTCGGAGTGGTTGGCCTTTTCGCGGCGCTTATCGACGATGGCCATGTTGCAGCCGAGCTTCATGGAGAAGGTGCGCGCACGCGCGGTGCTGCCGACGTCGGGAGAGACGACCATGATATCGTCGTTATTTTTGCCGAAGACTTTCAGATAATGCTTTGCAAAGAGCGGTGCACCGAACAGATTATCGACGGGGATGTCGAAGAAGCCCTGGATCTGGGCGGCGTGGAGATCCATTGTAAGGACGCGATCCGCGCCTGCGGCAGTGATGAGGTTTGCAACGAGCTTTGCGGAGATGGGGTCGCGGCTTTTTGCCTTGCGGTCCTGGCGGGCATAGCCGAAGTAGGGGATAACGGCGGTGATGCGTCCCGCAGAGGCTCTGCGCATTGCGTCGATCATGACCAGAAGCTCCATGAGGTTATCGTTTACGGGCTTGCAGGTGGACTGAACGATGAAAACGTCAGTGCCGCGCACAGGCTCATGAACGGAAATGGAGCATTCGCCGTCAGCGAAGTTGGAGCAGGTGCAGTTGCCGAGCTCCTTGAAGAGCTGGTCGCATATTGCCTTTGCCAGTTCAGGGTTTGAGTTTCCGGTGAAAACCTTGATCTCTTTGCCGTGAGAAATCATTTCAAATCGTCCTCTCTATGTGTATTTTCTTCTTTCTTGCGCGGGAGGGTTTCCGCGCCCTTCTGCGCGTGTCTGTCTCCAGACGATTATACCAAAATAAACAATGCTTGAAAAGGGGGTTTTTGATCCGTTGCTACATTTTAAATAGTCGCTTTTGTGTCGCAACGAATCGCCCCTCCGGCGAGGAGCGGACGAGCAATGTGTACAGAGTAATATGATAGTAAACACATGTGCAAGATGATTGTATACAG
>OLNX01001445.1_pt1 | contig 20396 bp, 9 predicted proteins | sample 1672611 | NCBI WGS metagenome assembly OLNX01 (sample SAMEA3136705, study PRJEB25190) | human gut metagenome | reverse complement strand
ACTCACGCATCTGCGGCATCTGGATTTCCTGTGGTCGCTCTGCCGGACGGCGGCGGTGATTGCTTACTGGTGGAACCCGTTTATCTGGCTGGCCGCGATTTGTTCCAAGCGCGACGCGGAGCTGGCGTGCGACGAGGCTGTCGCCGCCGGGCTTTCGGACGCGCAGCGCCTTGTCTATGCACGGGCGATTCTGGCGCAGGCCCCGCGTAAGGCCGCGGCCCTGAGCCTTGCCGGGCCTCCGGTCAAAGAGCGCATTTTGTTCCTGACGAAAAAACAGCGCACGAGCGTTCTGTGTGTCATTCTGGCGCTGTTGCTCATCGTGTCTGCCGCTGGGTGCTCGATTACGGAGCTGACGCGGCAGAAATCGGGAGAGATCACGCTGCCAGAGGAAACAGAACCCGTGCAGCAGGAGCCGCTGAAAACCGCGATGCCGCTGACGCAGGCACAGATCGACGCGGTCAACGCGATCTTTGCCGACTATGAGCTGTCGACCGATGATACGCTCGGTCATTTCGCGGTCAACGGCTTCTTCACCTCGACCTATGACGATGTACGTGATCTGAATCTGAACAATTTCCTTGCTTACTTCGGAGAATGCGGCGAGGAGGATATTTCGGAGGAGGAATTTGCCCAGCTGAACGCCAAATGGGAATTCCGCGTCGACAGCGTGGAGGATTTCCCACTGCCCATCCACCGGTATCCTGCGTCTGCGGTCGAAGACGTCCTGAAGCGCTTCGCGGGCATCGGCCTTGCCGACCTGACGGATATGCAGACGCCGTTTTCCGGCTACACCTATCTCGAAGACACGGACGCATTTTATACCACCACCAGCGACTACAACCCCGGCTATTTCCGCTGCACCAGCGGCGAGATCGAGCCTGACGGAGATACTGCGCTGCTGTACGGCAGCACGGCGGGATCTCTTTCCGGCAAGGCTGTTCTGAAGCTGGTGAAGGACGGCGAAAACTGGTACATTCATTCCTTTACGCTTGCTTCGCCGGAGCAATCGACCGTGCAGGAGGAACAGGTTCCGACGACTGAGCCGCAGAGTACGCTCCCCATCCCGGCCTCTTCCATGTTCGGCCTGACCGGGCGGGAGGCGGTGCTCTTTGACGCGGCGGTCGCGCAGCGGTACCCGCGTGACGACAATGATATCGTGCTGCCGAGCCTGCGCGAGTATGGTTCGTTTGAGGAAAACGGGAAAACCGTCGTCATATGCGACCTGCATTACGATTTTTACTATGACTACACCGGCCCCGACTGGGAATGGAACGGAGGCGGCGCAACGACAGTGGCGAGATTCGAGCTGGATGCGCCGGGCAATGTCTGCACAGGATTTGCGGAGTACCCGAGCGGGAGTTTGAGCGACTGGATCCGCGATTTCTGCGGCCCGCTTGCCATGCAGAACGCGGACGGAGCGTGGGTCTTGCCGGAGGCAGCGGGAGACTGGTTTCCAGCAGACATGAATCTACTCCAGCAGTATTTGGAGGTGATTGCCTCCACTGCCCCGTCAAGTGACGCGCCTGCGGCGGATTCTCTTTCTGATGATATGATTTGGGAATATGTTCACGAAAAGCTGGACTATGCACACTGGGCGCAGGACATGACGGCGGAATATGAGGATATCGTTCGGAAATTCCAGATCGAGGACAGCAAAATGAGCGATCTGCCGGGCGATGTTTCCCAGTGGCCGCGCTATTATTCCGCGTTTGTTGACTATTTCAGCGCTGCAAACGCCGATCTGCGGTATCTGGACGCAGATACCATCTGGACGAAGGACTTATCGGAAGACCGGCAATCATTGATCGTCACGCTGACGCGGGCGGACGTCATATTGACGCTCTCCTACTCGCTCCGGACCTCGCAGATCACGGAGGTCAGCACGCGCCGGAACGCAGTTCTGCAGAGCGTGACCGGGGATTCCGTCACAGCCGAGCATATTACGCTGCTGAATGCCTCTCTCGAAGAGGATATGCAAACGCTCAAGGCGCTGAATATTCCACCGCAGAATTATTATTATGGATATTACCGGGTCGATTCCGGCGAACTTTACACCTATAAAGTCGACCCGAACGCATCCGTCACGATCTACGATATCGAGCAGGAATATGGCGCAGGCGAGGACCGGCTGTATACGTTCAAAACATGGCGGGACTTTGCCGCTGCCGTGCAGGAAAACGAAGGGCTGCTCGTCCAGCCGTATACGCTTACTTTGAAAAACGGCGTTGTGGTCAAAATCGAGGAAAAATTCTATCAATAAAAACGCTGCCCGCAGACCGTTGAAGCTGCGGGCAGAGTTTTTTATGGAGCGCGTTATGATGCCTGTTCGAACTGGCTGTTGTAGAGGGCGGCGTAGAAGCCGTTTCGCTGCATGAGTGTTTCGTGCGTGCCGCTTTCGATGATGTCGCCGTCCTTCATGACGAGGATGAGGTCGGCGTTTTTGATCGTCGACAGACGGTGGGCGATAACGAAGCTGGTGCGGTTTTCCGTCAGCTTATCCATGGCGCGCTGGATGAGCAGCTCCGTGCGCGTGTCGACAGAGCTGGTCGCCTCGTCGAGGATGAGCATGGGCGCGTTCTGGAGCATGGCGCGGGCGATGGTCAGCAGCTGCTTCTGCCCGGCGGAAATGCTGGTGCTCTCGGACAGGACAGTGTCGAAGCCGTCCGGCAGCGAACGGACGAATTTATCCAGCCCGCAGGCGCGGCAGACGCGATTTAATTGTTCATCGGTCACATCCGACAGATTGTAGACAAGATTTTCCCGGACTGTGCCCTCAAACAGCCATGTGTCCTGCAGGACCATGCCGAACAGCTTGTGCACGTCCTCGCGGCTGAGCGCAGATGACGGCACACCGTCAATTCTGATGCAGCCGTCGGAGATCTCATAGAACCGCATGAGCAGGTTGACCATGGTCGTCTTGCCAGCGCCGGTCGGGCCGACGATGGCGACCTTCTGGCCGGGGGCGACGTGGGCGGAGAAGTCCTTGATGATGATCTTATCCGGTGAATCCGGGTAGCTGAAGCGGATGTGCTCGAAGTCGACCTCGCCGCGCACGGGGCGGGGCAGCTCCGGTTTTTCCGATTCATCGGGCAGTTCCTCGCTGCCGAGGAAGTCAAAGATGCGGTGCGCGGAGGCGGAGGCTGTCTGCAGGTTCGTCATGCCCTGCGCGATCTGGGTGAGGGGAGAGGTGAACAGGCGCACATACAGGATGAACGAGACGATCACGCCGATATCGATGATGCCCTGGATCGCGAGGATCGAGCCGAGCACGCACACGGCGACATAGGACAGGTTGCCGATGACATTCATGAGCGGCTGCATGACGCCGGACAGGAACTGCGAACGCCAGTTCGCGTCGTAAACAGCGTCGTTCAGCGTGTCAAAGGTCTTGCCGACAGGCTCTGCCGCGCGGGAAATGCGCACGACCTCGTGGCCGGAATACATTTCCTCGACATAGCCGTTCAGTTTGCCGAGGCTTTCCTGCCGGGCGGTAAAGTATTTCTGCGAACGGGACATGATGAGCACGACGAGCAGCAGCCCGACGAGCGTAATGCCCAGCGCGGCAAGCGCCAGCCGCCACTCGGTCACGAACATCATGATGAGGCAGCCGGCAAACTGCGTCGCGGCGGAGATGATCGTCGGCAGGCTGTTGGTCAGTCCCTGCTGGAGCGTGGAGACATCGTTGGTGATGCGGCTGAGAATATCGCCCTGTGCATGAAAGTTGAAGTATTTCTGCGGCACCCGGTTGATCTTTTCGGACAGCTCCGCGCGCATACGGTAGGACATTTTGAGCGTGACGCTCGCCATGATATAGTGCTGGATGAAGCCAAAGAGCGCGCTCAGGCCGTAAATGACGGCAAGCAGTATGCCGACTCTTGCAATGGCTGCAAGATCAATGCCGCCGAGCAGGCCGTCGGACATGATGGTCGCGATCTTACCGACCTGATCCGGGCCGATGATGGTCAGCACGGCGCTGAGCGCCGCCAGCACGAGCGCCAGAATGACGACGCCGAGGCTCTTGCGCATATACGCGCTCAGGTCGTTCAGAGCGCCTTTGGGATCCGTTTTTTCTGTTGGACGCATATTGGGCCTCATTTGGATGCGCCTCCTTTCTTGAGCTCTTCCTCGCTCAGCTGCGACATGGCGATCTCGCGGTAGACCGTGCAGGACGCCATCAGTGCGTCATGCGTGCCGAGTCCGGCAATCTCGCCGCGGTCGAGCACGAGGATCTGATCGGCATTACGGATGGTGCTGATGCGCTGGGCGACGATGATCTTTGTCGTGCCGGGAAGCTCCTTCGCAAGTCCCTCGCGGAGCACTGCGTCGGTCTTATAGTCCAGCGCGGAGAACGAATCGTCGAAAATCAGAATTTCCGGCGTTCTTGCCAGCGCCCGCGCGATGGAAAGCCGCTGCTTCTGCCCGCCGGAGACGTTCCGGCCAAGCTGGGCGATGGGATGTGCGGCCTTTTCAGGGTATTTGTCCACGAATTCCGCTGCCTGCGACAGGGAAAGCGCGGCTTGCAGCGACGCGTCCGTCTTTTCTGCTGCGCTCTGCCCGAAAAAGACATTGTCTTCAACCGTGCCGGAGAACAGAACGGCCTTCTGCGTCACATAGCCGAGCTTGTTGTAAAGCGCGTCGAACGTATACTCGCGCACGTCCAGCCCGTCTACAAGGACAGTGCCAGCCGTCGCGTCGTAAAAGCGCGGAATGAGGGAGGCCAGCGTCGTCTTGCCGCTGCCGGTCGCGCCGATGATGGCCAGCGTCTGGCCCTTTTCTACCTTGAAGCTGATATGCTCCAGCTCATCCGCAGCCGCGCCCGGATAGCGGAAGGAGACATCGCGGAACTCGACCGTGCCGGTCCCGCTGCCCTCTGTCTTCGCGCCGGGGACGACGTGCGGCTTTGTGTCCAGCACCTCGTTGATGCGCTCTGCCGAGACCTGCGCCTGCGGCACGAGCATGAAGATCATCACGAGCATCATAAAGGACATCACAACATAGGTCGCGTAGGTGCTGAACACCAGCACGTTTGTGAACATCGTCAGCCGTGCGGCGGGATCTGTCAGCGCGATCGACTCAACCAGCGCCGCGCCGACCCAGTAGACGGCGAGCGCCAGCCCGTTCATGCCGAAGCCGAGCATCGGCTGGAGCAGGGCGAACAGCCGCTGGTTTTTCAGCTGCAGGTTCATCATCTCGCGGCTGGGGCCGTCGAATTTCCGGTTCTGATAGTCCTCCGCGCCGAAGGCATGGACGACGTTGATGCCGGTCAGATTTTCCCGCGCGACGCGGTTGATCTGGTCGGTCTTTTTCTGCACCTGACGGAACCGGGGCAGGCAGCTGGACATGATCAGCAGCACCATCACAACGATTGCCACAACGAAGCCGCCCGTCACAGCCGAGAGCGTCCAGCTTTTGCCGAGGATCTTGATGATGGCCCAGACGGCCATGATCGGGGCCTTCATGAGCATCTGCAGACCCATGGCGACGATCATCTGAATCTGGGTAATATCGTTGGTCGTTCTGGTGATGAGGCTGGGGACGGAAAAGGACTGCATTTCCTCGCTGCCCGCGTCCATGACATGGTGGAACAGGTCGGCGCGGACGGAAAAGCTGAAGCCGGAGGCCGTCTTTGCCGCGAGATAGCCGCAGCCGACAGCCAGAACGGCGCTGGCCAGCGTACACAGGAGCATCTCGCCGCCGACGGATAAAATATCCGCTGTGACGCTGCCGGGGGTTTTGATGAGCGTGGTGAGCCGGGTCATGTAATCCGGCAGCTTCAGGTCGAAATAGACCTGCGCCACGACGAGAACTGCGCACAAAAGCGCCATCAGCGCCTCGCGCTTTCGCATACGCTTGAGAAGTTTGATCATGGGGGGTTACATCTCCGTTCCTTTGGGATTTTCCGTGCGAATCCGTTCGATATTGCGTTCAAAGGCGGCCACGCAGCGGCGGAAGTGCGCTAAGTCCTCCGCACGCAGGCCCTCGGTGAGCCGGTCGGCGAACGACTTTTGCAGCCTGCGGCCCTGCTCGATGACGGGCGCTGCCTTTTCGGTCAGCACGAGCGCCGTCTTGCGCCGGTCGCCGGGGACAGGCTGCCGCTGCAGAAAGCCCTCGCCCACAAGCCGGTCAATATGAAACGACACGATCGCGGGCTTCAGTCCGCGCATCCGGCAGATCGCGCCCGCCGTCTCGCAGCCGGGATTATTCGCCAGAAACAGCAGAATATCCGCCGCCGCAGGCGGCAGACCGGTTTCCGCGCACAGCGGCGAAAGCGCGGCGTGATAGGCGTCAGAAAAGCGTGCAGCATTGGCAAACATGGCAGACGCGGTCAGAAGGGGTTCCGGCATGAGTTAAGACCTCCAATATCGAACTGTTCAATATTGAATTAAATCATACACGAAAAATATGAAAAGTCAAGGAACGATTTGTGAACATTCCTTGACTTTTCGAAAGCCGAAAGCAGCATCCAAGGCTCCTCTTCTAAGGGAAGCAATCTGATATGCTGAACACGCCCTGCGAGAAGCCTCGCAGGGCGCGTTGTGCGGTGCGGTTACCGTTCTTCGCGGAAGTACGGGATGCCGAGGGACTGAGGCGGCTGATCCTCCTTCTTTTTGCGCATGGAGACCATGAGCAGGACAAGGATCGTGACCACGTAGGGGAGCATCTTGAACAGCTCCAGCGTGCTTCTGGACAGGCCGGGAATGTAGTTATACGCCCAGTAGAGAACGCCGAACAGATACGAACCCCAGATCGCGCGCAGAGATTTCCACGTTGCGAAGATGACCAGCGCGACGGCCAGCCAGCCGAGGGCTTCGATCGTGCCCTGGTTCTCCCAGGTGCCCTTGATGTAGTTCATGACGTAGTACGTGCCGCCGAGGCCGGAGATGCCGGCGCCGATGCAGGTGGCAAGATACTTGTACTTTGTGACGTTGATACCGGCAGCGTCAGCCGTGGCGGTATTTTCGCCGATGGCGCGCAAGCTCAGGCCCGTGCGGGTCTTCGACAGGAAGAACCAGATCGCAACGGCGAGGATGATCGCCACATAGGTCAAAAAGCCGTAGGAGAACAGGAGCGTGCCCAAACGGAGCTTGCCGGTGAAGCCGTCAAAGAAATTGACGAGGGAAAGCGAGTAGTTGCGGAATGCCTGCGAGGTCACGGCTACGGAGACCTGGCCGACGCCGCCGGCGAGCTTGTTGAGGCTCCCGCCGAAGAAGTTGCCGACGCCGGAGCCGAGGATCGTCAGGGTCAGGCCGGTGACGTTCTGGTTCGTGCGCAGGGTAATGGTCAGGAAGCTGTAGATGAGGCCGCCAAGCGCGGAGGCGAGGAACGACGCGACGAGACACATAATGACGCACAGCGCCGCGCTCGGCTCGATCCCTGCGTTGACGCAGTAGACGTTTTCATACATGAACGTGGACGTCAGACCGGCGATGCCGCCGAAATACATGATACCGGGAACGCCGAGGTTAAGGTTGCCGGATTTCTCCGTGATGATCTCGCCGAGCGCGCCGAACATGATAACCGTGCCGAACACGATGGCAGAGTGCAGAAGGTCAGGGAATTTCAGCAAAAAATCTAACATATTCAGCTCCTCCTTACTTGTGCTTCGCGCCGGTCTTGACCTGATAGTTGATGAAGAACTCGCTGCCGAGGATGAAGAACAGAATGACGCCGGAGATGATCTTCGAGACGTATTCGTTCAGGCCGAAGTCGGAAGCGATCTGCACCGCGCCCTTGTCGAGGAACGACAGCAGCGCCGAGATCAGGATCATGACGAACGGGTTCATTTTCGCGAGCCACGCGACGATGATCGCGGTGAAGCCGCGGCCGCCAGCAGTCGAGGTGGAGAGGGTATGGCTGACGGCGGAGACGGCGAGGAAGCCTGCGAAGCCGCACAGCGCGCCGGACAGGGCCATCGTGCGCACATAGATGCGCGGGACGCGGATACCGGCGTAGCGTGCGGTATTCTCCGAGTCGCCGACGACGGCGATCTCATAGCCGTGCTTGGTGTATTTCAGATAGAGGTACACGAGCGCCGCGAGGACGAGCACGATGATGACCGTCCACATGAAGTCCTTGTTATAGCCGTCGGAGAACATATTGCCGATCCAGCCGACGTACTTGACGTCGCCCTTGGAGTTGATGGTGCCGATGGAGTTCGATCCTGGAGGGTTCTCCCACTTGGAGACGGCGAACGACGTGAGCTGAATGGCGATGTAGTTCATCATCAGCGTGAACAGCGTTTCGTTCGTGTTCCACTTGGCCTTGAAGAAGCCGGGGATGAGGCCCCAGATGCCGCCCGCGACGATGGCGCTGATGGCCATGCACAGGAAAAGCATCACGATGTTCATCTTGCCTGCGAAGTTGATCATCCAGAACGCGGTGGCAATGCCGCCGACGAGCATCTGGCCCTCCGCGCCGACGTTCCAGAAGCGCATCTTGAACGCGGGCGCCAGACCGATGGCGATACAGGTCAGGATCATGCAGTCACGGATGGTGAACCACATACGCTTGCTCGTGCCGAACGCGCCGGAGGCGAGGGAAACGTAAACCTTCAGGGGGTTCATCTTGACGATGGCATAGATAATGATGCCGTCGACGATCAGAGCCAGCAGAATGGCGATGGCGCGGATCGACCAGGCCTTGCTGAGGGAAATTGTGTCTCGTTTGGAGATATGCATATTCTATTAACCTCCGATCTTCGTCATCATCAGGCCGACGGCGTCCTTCGTGGTCTTGCGGCCGTCGACGATGCCGGAAACCTTGCCGCCGCACAGAACGAGAATGCGGTCGCACAGCTCCAGCAGAACGTCCAGATCCTCGCCGACATAGATGACACTGACGCCCTTCATCTTCTGCTCGGTCAGCAGATTGTATATGACGTAGGACGTGTTGATGTCCAGACCGCGCACGGCGTAGGCCGTCATGAGAACAGCCGGGTTCTGCGCGATCTCGCGGCCGACAAGCACCTTCTGCACGTTGCCGCCGGAAAGACGGCGGATGGGCGTGCGATTGATATCCGGGGTGACGACCTCAAGATCGTCCACGATCTTCTGCGACAGGTCGCGCGGGAACTTGCGGTCGGTCAGCGGGCCCTTGCCGCGCCGGTAGGTGCGGAGCATGATGTTCTGAATGATGTTCATGCCGCCGACGAGGCCCATGCCGAACCGGTCCTCCGGGACGAAGGACAGCAGGAGGCCCTTGCGGATGATATCGAGCGGGTCCATGCCGTTGAGCAGACATTCGGTTCCGTCCGGCTCGATGTATGTAATTTTGCTGCCGGCCTCCAGCTTCTGCAGGCCGGAAATGGACTCAAGCAGCTCCTTCTGGCCGGAGCCTGCGATGCCCGCGATGCCGAGGATCTCGCCGCCCATGGCGGTGAAGGTCACGTCGTCGAGCATCTTGACGCCTTCCTTGTTCTTGACGGTCAGGTGCTCGACCTTCAGGCGCTCGGTCTGGTTCTCGTTCAGCGGACGGTCAATGTTCAGGGAAACGGCCCGGCCGACCATCATGTCGGTCAGCGACTGCTGGGAAGCGGTGGCAGTGTCAGTATCGCCGATGTACTCGCCCTTGCGCAGAACGGCCACGCGGTCGGAGACGGCAAGCACCTCATGCAGCTTGTGCGTGATGATGATGATCGCCTTGCCGTCCTTTTTCATGTTGCGCATGACGGTGAAGAGCTTTTCCGTCTCCTGCGGGGTCAGAACGGCGGTCGGCTCGTCGAGGATCAGGATATCCGCGCCGCGGTAGAGCACCTTGACGATCTCGACGGTCTGCTTCTGCGAGACGGACATCTCGTAGATCTTCTGGTTCGGATCGATGTCGAAGCCATAGCGGTCGGCGATCTCGCCGCTGGCATCTGTGGAGCCATCGTTGACGATGAGGATTTCTATAGACTTGTGCGATTGCCAAAGGCAGGATTCGATGGTTACGGGAAGCCAGCGTTCCATATTGTATGTCGGAACGGCAATGGTCAGGGTTTTCATGCTGCCCAGATCCTTGTCGAGGTGTAGCGTTGATTTCAACCCGTTATAACGCCGTGCCGGAAAAAACGCGAGGGCATTTTCTCTGCCTTGCTTCAGCTGCGGAGGGACGTAAAGAGGGCGGTGAACCTGGGCGCAAAAAAGATTTCGGGCACATAAAAAAGATTCCGCAACCGGAGAACCGGCTGAGGAATCTTTTTTATGTGCCCGCCTCCGATGCGGAGGAGTTCTTCCTCTCCACATCGGAGGCGTTGTCTTTTGTCAGTCCAGATCGGCGATGATCGGATTGCCGCTGAGCTCGTCAAGGAAGCGGTCGGGGCGTTCCTTCTGATCCGGGACCGTGATGTCCTGATCCACGTATTCGCGGTAGCCCGTCCCGGCGGGGATAAGGCGGCCGACGATGACGTTTTCCTTAAGGCCGCGCAGGTAGTCCATCTTGCCCTTGAGGGCCGCCTCGGTGAGCACCTTGGTGGTTTCCTGGAAGGAGGCCGCCGAGATGAAGGACGAGGTGGTCAGGGACGCCTGCGTGATGCCGAGGACCAGCGGTTCGGCGGTAGCGGGGGAACGTCCCTCGGCCATGGCCTTCTGGTTTTCGGCCTTGAACTCGGCCTTGTCGACCTGTTCGCCCACGAGGAAGCTCGTTCCGCCCGGCTCGGTGACGGTCACCTTGCGGAGCATCTGGCGCACGATGACTTCGATGTGCTTGTCGTCGATGCCCACGCCCTGGAAGCGGTACACTTCCTGGATTTCGTCCACCAGGTAGGCGGCGAGGTACTTCTCGCCCTTGGTGCGCAGGATGTCGTGCAGCTCGGGGTTGCCTTCGGTCAGCAGGTCGCCGCACTCGACGAAGTCGCCGTCGGACACGGTGATGTGCTTGCCCTTGGGCACCAGGTATTCCTTGGATTCGCCCACTTCCGGCGTAACGATGAGCTTGCGCTTGCCCTTGGCTTCGCCCGCGAAGGAAACGGTGCCCGCGATTTCGGAAACCACGGCCATATCCTTGGGCTTGCGGACTTCGAACAGCTCGGCGACTCGCGGAAGACCACCCACGATGTCGCGGGTCTTGGAGGTTTCACGAGGCTTACGGGCGATGATGTCGCCCGCGAGCACCTGCTCGCCGTCCTTGACCATGATGATCGCGCCGACGGGGAGGCTGTAGACCGCGGGGAGCTGGCCCGCGCCGCGCAGCTTGGGATCGCCGTTTTCATCGCAGACGGAGACGGACGGGCGGAAGCTCGTCGTACGGTATTCGATGATGGTCATGGACGCCTGGTGCGTGGCTTCGTCCAGCTTTTCCTGATAGGTCTTGCCGTCCACGAGGTCCGTGAACTTGATGAAGCCGTCCACTTCCGAGACGAAGGGTTCGTTGAACGGATCCCATTCGGCGAGGAGCTGCCCGTTGCTGACGGACTGCCCATCCGTAACGTGCAGGCGCGCGCCGTTGGGGAGCGTGTAGCGCTCCACTTCGCGGCCCTGCTCGTCGATGACGGCGACCTGCCCGCTCTTGCCGAGCACCTGAGCCACACCTTCGCGGTTCCTGATTTCCTTCACGCGGGTGAGGACCACGCGGCCGTCATGCTGCGCCTCGAAGTTCGAACGTTCGATTTCCTTGGACGCCGTACCGCCGATGTGGAAGGTACGCATGGTGAGCTGCGTGCCGGGTTCGCCGATGGACTGCGCCGCGATGATGCCGACCGTCTCGCCGATGTTGACGAGGTGGCGGCGGGCAAGGTCGCGCCCGTAGCACAGCGAGCAGATGCCGCGCTCGGACTGGCAGGTCAGCGCAGAGCGGATCATCACGGAGTTGATGCCCTTGTCGTCCAGCGTCTTGGCGACGGGTTCGTCGATCAAAGTGTTTTCGGGGTAGAGCAGGTCGCCCGTTGCGGGATCATACACCGGGTAGAGCAGCACGCGGCCGAGCGCGCGCTCGGACAGCTTCTGCTTGACCTCGCCGCCGTCCTTGATGGCGCGGATTTCGATGCCGTCGACGGTGCCGCAGTCGTGTTCGGAGACGATGACGTCCTGCACCACGTCCACGAGGCGGCGGGTCAGGTAACCGGAGTTCGCCGTCTTGAGGGCGGTGTCCGCGAGACCCTTACGAGCGCCGTGCGTGGAGGTAAAGTACTGGAGCACCGTCAGGCCTTCACGGAAGCTCGCGGTGATCGGGGTTTCGATGATTTCGCCGGAGGGCTTGGCCATCAGGCCGCGCATACCGGCGAGCTGACGCATCTGGTCGGCGTTGCCTCGGGCACCCGAGTTGGACATCATGAAGATCGGGTTGAAGCTGAGGTTGGCCTCCTGCTTGCCGGTCTTCGGGTCGGTCAGGATATCCGTGGAGATTTCCTTGTTCATTTCCGCGGACACGTCCTGCGTGGCCTTGGTCCAAACGTCGACGACCTTGTTGTATTTTTCCGTACGGGTGATGATACCGTCGCGGTACTGGCTTTCGATGTTGTCCACTTCGGCGGAAGCGGCATCAATGATGCGCTTCTTGGAGTCGGGGATCAGCATGTCCTTCACGCCGATACTGATGCCGGAGCGGGTCGCGTATTCGTACCCGATGGCCTTGATGCGGTCGCAGAGGATGACGCACGCCTTGACCCCGGCGTCGCGGTAGGCGCTGTCCACCAGCTTGGCAATGTTCTTTTTGGTCAATTCTTTGTTGACGTTCTCGAACTTGATGCCGGCGGGCAGGCCGCGCCACACGAGGATACGGCCGGGCGTGGTGTTGGCGAGCTTGCCGTCTTCCATGCGTACCTTGATGCGGGCGTGCATACTGACCTGATCGGCGTCAAGGGCGGCTTCCACTTCCCACGGGGCGCAGAAGACCATGCCTTCGCCCTTTTCGAAGGAACGTTCCACGGTCATGTAATACAGGCCGAGGACCATGTCCTGAGAAGGCACGATGACGGGCGTTCCGTTGGCGGGCGACAGGATGTTGTTGGTGCTCATCATGAGCACGCGGCATTCGATCTGCGCTTCCACGGAGAGCGGGATGTGTACGGCCATCTGGTCGCCGTCGAAGTCCGCGTTGTAGGCGGAGCAGACGAGCGGGTGCAGCTGGATGGCCTTGCCTTCGACGAGCAGCGGCTCGAAGGCCTGGATGCCGAGGCGGTGCAGAGTAGGGGCGCGGTTCAGCAGAACCGGGTATTCCTTGACCACGTCGGCCAGGATATCCCATACGACCAGCTCTTCGCGCTCCACCATCTTTTTCGCGCTCTTGATGGTGGAGGCATGGCCTCTCTTCTCAAGTTCGGAATAGATGAAGGGCTTGAAAAGCTCGAGCGCCATCTTCTTGGGCAGGCCGCACTGATGGAGTTTCAGGTACGGGCCCACGACGATGACGGAACGGCCGGAGTAGTCGACGCGCTTGCCGAGCAGGTTCTGACGGAAGCGGCCCTGCTTGCCCTTGATCATGTCGGACAAGGACTTCAGGGGGCGTCCGTTGGTGCCGGCGATGGCGCGTCCGCGGCGGCCGTTGTCGAACAGCGCGTCCACGGCTTCCTGCAACATACGCTTTTCGTTACGGATGATGATGTCGGGAGCCCCGAGTTCCATCAGGCGTTTCAAGCGGTTGTTACGGTTGATCACGCGGCGGTACAGGTCGTTCAGGTCGGAGGTGGCGAAACGGCCGCCGTCGAGCGGAACGAGAGGGCGCAGTTCCGGCGGAATGACCGGGATGACTTCGAGGATCATCCATTCGGGGCGGTTGCCGGATTCGAGGAACGCTTCCACGACCTTGAGGCGCTTGGTGAGCTTCTTCTTTTTGGTCTGGGACTTGGTGGTCTGCGACTCTTCGCGCAGGAGCACCTTGATTTCTTCAAGGTTCAGCTCTTCGAGCAGGCCGCGGATGGATTCCGCGCCCATGCCCACGGTAAGGGCGTCCTCGCCGAAATGGTCGATGATCTGGAGGTACTGGTCCTCGGAGATGACCTGCATCTTCTGGAGGTTGGTGCTGCCGGGATCGAGCACGATGTACGAGTCGAAATAGAGCACCTTTTCCAGATCGGCCATGGTCATGTCGAGCAGGGTGCCGATCTTGGAGGGCAGGGTCTTGAGGAACCAGATATGGGCGACGGGCGCGGCCAGTTCGATATGGCCCATGCGTTCGCGGCGCACCTTGGAGGCAATGACTTCAACGCCGCACTTTTCGCAGACGATGCCGCGGTGCTTCATGCGTTTGTACTTGCCGCAGTTGCATTCGTAGTCCTTCACCGGGCCGAAGATCTTCGCGCAGAACAGGCCGTCGCGTTCGGGCTTGAACGTACGGTAGTTGATGGTCTCCGGCTTCTTGACTTCGCCATAGGACCATTCGCGGATGTTCTCCGGCGAGGCGATGGAAATCTGAATCGCCTTCAGATTGCGGATTTGGCTCGCGTTGGCGTTGGCCGAGCTGCGAACCGAGAAGAGATCGTCAAGACTCATATATATGTACTCCCTTTTGCGGGTCAGGCGCCGGAGAGGCAACGGTCCGTAAAGAACCTCCGTCTCCGAACCCTACCCCCATCCCCTCAAAACCGCTGTCTTGAGGGTTGGACGTAATGAAGGGTCTCTTAACTGGGGAGGGCCTCCGCTTTCTTCCTTCTTCCGTTCCGGGGCCGGCCCGGCACAAAACCTCAGGAGGGAAAGGGGAGGGGTGCGGGGAGGGGCCTTCTTTTGAAGAGGGCCCTTCCCCGCGATGGTATCTATTCGTCAGCCATGTCCTGCTGCTGTTGCAGGTACTGCTGGTGTTCCTCTTCGGCGAAGCCGACGCGCTTGGGCCTCTTCTTGCCTTCCTCCTGATGGAGGGTGACGTTGAGGCCGAGGGACATGAGTTCCTTGACCAGAACGTTGAAGGACTCGGGGAGCCCGGCTTCGAGGAAGTTGTCGCCCTTGACGATCTTCTCGTACATCTTCACGCGTCCCGTCACGTCGTCCGACTTGACGGTGAGGAATTCCTGCAACAGGTAGGAAGCGCCGTAGGCTTCGAGGGCCCACACTTCCATTTCCCCGAGACGCTGGCCACCGAACTGCGCCTTGCCGCCCAGCGGCTGCTGGGTGACCAGGGAGTAGGGGCCGGTGGAACGGGCGTGGATCTTATCGTCAACGAGGTGGTGCAGCTTGAGATAGTACATGACGCCGGTGGTCACGCGGTTCTCCAGCTTTTCACCTGTGCGCCCGTCATAGAGGACGGACTTGCCGTCGTCGTCGAGGCCGGCGCGGGACAGCCAGTTCCAGATTTCCGATTCTTCGGCACCGTCGAACACCGGGGTGTACGTGATGATGCCGTTGCGCAGCTTCAGGACGGACTTGCGGAATTCCTCGTCGTCCATCCCGTCCACTTCGGCGGCGATTTCCGGCGAAGCGAAGATGTCCTTCACTTCGTCGCGCACGGACTGGAGGGCGGTGCCCTTGTCGACCATTTCCGCGAGCTGGCGGCCCAGTTCGCGGGCGGCCCAGCCGAGGTGCACTTCCATGATCTGGCCGATGTTCATACGGGAAGGCACGCCGAGGGGGTTCAGCACGATGTCCACGGGGCGGCCGTCGGCGAAGAAGGGCATGTCCTCTTCCGGCAGAATGCGGGAGACGACACCCTTGTTCCCGTGACGGCCGGCCATCTTGTCGCCCACGGACAGCTTACGCTTGATGGCGATATGAACCTTGACCATCTTGATCACGCCGGGGGGCAGATCGTCCCCTTCCGTGACCTTTTCGCGCTTGGAGTCGTAGATCGACTTGATGTACTCGATCTGGTGATCGTACTGCACAAGCAGTTCGCCGACGTTTTCGTTGACTTCCTTGCTCTGGAACAGATCGGCCAGCTTCTTGACCGGCAGGGCCATGAGCAGCTCTTCGGTCATGGCGGCACCGGCTTCGGCCAGCACTTCGCCCTTCTTGTCGCCGAGCAGGGTCGTGGCGATCTGCTTGCCGTCGACGATGGGGAGCAGGCGTTCACGCATCCGGCGCGTGATGGCGCGGATGTGATCCTGTTCCTTGGCGTCGAGGCGGCTGATTTCGTAGTCCTCGATGTTCCTGGTGCGCTCGTCCTTTTCGCCGGAGCGACGGTTGAACACCTTCACATCGATGACCGTGCCTTCAACTCCCGGCGGGACCTTGAGGGACGTGTTCTTCACGTCGCGGGCCTTGTCGCCGAAGATGGCGCGCAGGAGCTTTTCTTCCGGGGTGAGCTGCGTTTCGCCCTTGGGCGTGATCTTGCCGACGAGGATGTCCTCGGGCTTCACGGGCGCGCCGATGCGGATGATGCCGCTCTCGTCGAGGTTGCGCAGCATTTCTTCGCCCACGTTGGGAATATCGCGGGTGATTTCTTCCGGTCCGAGCTTGGTGTCGCGGGCCACGACTTCGAACTCTTCGATGTGGACGGAGGTGTAGATGTCTTCCTTCACCACGCGTTCGGAGATGAGCACGGAGTCTTCGTAGTTGTAGCCGCACCAGGGCATGAAGGCGATGAGCATGTTCTTGCCGAGCGCGAGGCCGCCGTCATGGATGGCGGGGCCGTCGGCGAGCACGTCGCCCTTCTTCACGATCTGGCCGGGCACGCAGGAAGGCACCTGGCCGAAGCAGGAGTTCTGGTTGGACTTGTGGAACTTCAGCAGATCGTAGGCGCGCACGCCGCCCATGTTGGGGTACAGCGCGGGATCGTCGTAGGCCACGATGATGCGGTTGGCGTCGGCATAGTGGACCACGCCGGAGCTTTCCGCGAGGATGCACGCGCCGGAGTCGCGGGCCACATCCACTTCCATGCCGGTGCCCACAAGGGGGCGCTCGGAACGGAGCAGGGGCACGGCCTGACGCTGCATGTTCGAACCCATGAGCGCGCGGTTGGCGTCGTCGTGTTCGAGGAACGGGATGAGCGCCGCAGAGATGGACACCATCTGGCTCGGGGAAATGTCCATGAGGGTGATTTCCTCACGGGCGGCCATGAGCACGTCGTCGCCTACACGGGCGGTGACGTAGTCGTCCACGAGACGGCGGTCGGCGTCGACGGCGGCGTTGGCCTGCGCGATGACGTGGCCCGTTTCGCGGGAAGCGTCGAGGTGCACGAACTCGTCGGTCATGTAGCCGTCGCGGATGACGCGGTACGGCGTCTCGATGAAGCCGTAGTCGTTCACCTTGGCGTAGGTCGTCAGGGAAACGATCAGACCGATGTTCGGGCCTTCAGGCGTTTCGATGGGGCAGATACGGCCATAGTGCGACACATGGACGTCTCGGACTTCGAACCCGGCGCGTTCGCGGGTCAGACCGCCGGGGCCCAGAGCGGAAAGACGGCGCTTGTGCGTGACTTCCGAGAGGGAGTTGGTCTGGTCCATGAACTGCGACAGCTGCGAGGTGCCGAAGAATTCCTTGAGCACGGCGGCCACGGGCTTCGGATTGATCAGGTCGTGGGGCATGAGCGTCGCCACTTCCTGAATGCTCATCCGCTCCTTGATGGCGCGTTCCATGCGCACGAGGCCGATGCGGTACTGGTTTTCCACCAGTTCGCCCACGAGGCGCACGCGGCGGTTGCCGAGATGGTCGATGTCGTCGGCGGGGCCGTGGCTGTCCTTCAGCTGGACAAGCACCTTGATGGCGTCGAGGATGTCGTCGTCGGCAAGGGTGCGCAGATCGGCGTGATCGGTCTTGTTCAGGCGCTGGTTGAGCTTGTAGCGGCCCACGGGCGACAGGTCGTAGTAGTCGCCGTTGCGGAACAGGTTGTCGAAGAACGACGCGGCGATTTCCGGGGTCGGCGGGGAGCTCGGGCGCAGGCGGCGATAGATTTCTTCCTGCGCCTTTTCCATGGTGGGCGTCTTGTCCTGCACCAGGGTGTCGCGGATGGAGGAAGAAGTATCGGTACCGCGGGTGTGCAGCGCTGAAATGGTCGTGATCCCGGCTTCGCGGCACGCGTCGAAGAGGCCGGCGGTGATTTCGTCGGCGGCTTCGGCGAGGATTTCACCGGTGGCGTTGTCGACCAGATCTTCGGCAAGGAACAGGCCGAGGGGCGTTTCGGGGGCCACTTCGATCTTTTCGACGCCGGCGGCTTCCATCTGGCGCCACGCGCGCTTGGTGATGGGCTTGCCGGCCTTCACCAGCACGTTGCCTTCCTTGTCGACGATGTCGGCAAAGGCGGCTTCCTTGCGGTGCAGCTCGGGATTGAAGTGCCAGGAGACGCGGCCGTCGTCCTCAAGCTCGTAGATTTCTTTCTTGTAGAAGCAGTCCAGGATTTCGGTCTTGCTCATGCCCATGGCTTTGAGCAGGATCGTGGCGGGCATCTTACGGCGGCGGTCGATGCGCACGTAGAGGATGTCCTTGTGGTCGAAGTCAAAGTCGAGCCACGAACCGCGCATGGGGATGACGCGGCAGGAGTAGAGCACCTTGCGGCTGGTATGCGTCTTGCCGCCGTCGTGCTCGAAGATGATGCCGGGGGAACGCTGCAACTGGTTGACGATGACGCGCTCGGTCCCGTTGATGATGAAGGTTCCCTTTTCGGTCATCAGGGGCAGGGTGCCGAAATAGATGTCCTGTTCCTTGATATCGCGGACAGTACGCGCCTCGGTCTCGTCGTCGACATCATAGACGACAAGGCGGACCTTGATGCGTACCGGGGATTCGTAGGTAAGACCCTTGGAGATGCATTCCGCCTGATCGTACTTGGGCTCGCCGACTTCGTAGCTGACGAATTCGAGGCTGGCGGTACGGTTGAAGTCTTCGATTGGGAAGACAGAACGGAAGACCCCTTCCAGACCTTCATCAGGGAGACGTTCCGTACGTCCCTCCTGCATGAACTTCCGGTAGGAGTCCACCTGCAGGTTGAGCAGGTGGGGAATCTCCACCTCAACCTTGATCTTGCCAAATTGTTTGGTAAGCTGACCCATCATTTCACCTCTGAGAAGGTTGGTCGGCAAAAGCCGGAACGTGCTCGGGTTGCGCGCTCTCGGAATCAATCATGTATAAAAAACGCAACAAGGTCGACAACATAGTTACCCTCCAGAAGATCCGGAGGGCTGTTGTCGACTGATGATACCCGTGTTAGTTCAAAAAATTGGAACAGATACCACCTCTGGTTCGTGTCGCGTGAATTCGAAAAGATAAGAAGGAATCGTCATAAAGGCAAGCTTTTTTTCCTCACAAAGCGAAAAATCTTCATTTGGGGCATGGTTTTTGAATAGTGGAAAGGCTGTGAGCCCGGGGAAAGGGAGAAGGGGGATTCCTTGCCGGGAGTCCGCCCCTCCCTTTCTTCAAGGCTTCTCCGTTCATCCTGTAAGGACTTTGAAACGGGCGACGGGCCGCTTCCGTCCGACGAATGAGTCCCTAAAAGCGGCATACCGCACCTCCCCTCAGCTTTGCCAAGAGAGGACTTTCGCCATAGAAGGAAAGAGAACCTTGGTATATGTGCGGGGGCGCTTGGCGTGGGGCGCCAAGATGTGAACGGGAGATACCGGACAGCAAGCTTTCTTTCCTTTTTTCCTCGAATGTTCTGGAACGACCGGAGAGGTGCGCATGGACGGTCAGTTTATCGTTTTTTTCTTGCCCTGGGCGTGCCGCTTGTTTTCGGAGCCTGTATCGGCGCCGCATTCAGAGGACGTTTCGGCAGGGGATTGGGGCTCGTCACTCTTGCGCTCGGGCTTGCCGGTCTGCTCTACGGCGCTTTGACCTTCACGACATACCGTGACGGCTACGGGCTGTTCGCTTGGGTGCTGCAGATACTGATGGCCGGGGGCGTTTTCTGTTTTGGCGGTGCGTGCTGGCTGGCGGCGCGCCGGAAGAGGCAGGGAGTGGAAAAAACGCCGTGGGACTGGCGGCAACGCTGAACAGCCCGCAGGTTGCTCTTTGTTTTCCCGACCTCCGCAACTCTCCCCATGAGCTTTGAGGTGTGTTTTCTTGTACTCCCTTTTCCGGAATGGCTGTGTCTGGACAGCCATTGTCCCCTTGCCCTGTTTCCCTGAGTTCGCCTCCACTCTCTTGCGGTACGGCGGTCCCACTCCGTAAAGGAAGAACGAGGCTCCTCGCTTCATCTTTCACCGGGAGGTACGCGTGGACAGTGTTTTCGGCATCTTTTTTGGGGCCTTGGCCATCATCGCTTTTGGGGCCTGTATCGGTGCCGGGCTCAGAGGGAGGCCCGGGAGGCTGTTTGGCCTGGCCATCCTGAAAATCGGGCTTGCCTGCCTCTTCGTTCTGTTGCTGTTCGTGGACAGTTTTCCCCACAATGAAATCATCTTGTGGCTGGTGCTGATGCTTATGGCCGGTGCCCTCATCTGTTTCGGCGGCGCGTGCTGGCTGGCAGCGCGTTCTATGGGGAAGGATGATGAGCCGCCGGGGCAGGATTGACGGTAATGCTGAGGCCCGCCTTTCCCCTTTGTTTTCCCGGCCTTTCTCCCATATCCCTTTGAGGCGTGCGCGTCCCGGAGTCCCTTCTTTTCCCTTTCCGGCAGGAGGGGAGGC
>OLNX01001430.1_pt1 | contig 20604 bp, 20 predicted proteins | sample 1672611 | NCBI WGS metagenome assembly OLNX01 (sample SAMEA3136705, study PRJEB25190) | human gut metagenome | reverse complement strand
TTCCTGGTTGAATTTCTGGGTAGTATTCCCAGTTCTTTATATGGTATTTTTTAATATGCGTCAGCTTTACAGCCGACGGATGCCTTTTTACAAAGAGGTTGAGCAGATTTTTCATTCCTGCCTGTATGGTACGGCAGCATTGGTATTTGTGCTTTATGTAGCGCAAATTGCGGAAAGGACCAGCAGGCTTTTTGTATTGCTTTTTGCCGTTTTGGTTTTCCTGTTTATTGCTATCCTGCGTTATGCAACTAAGAAGTACCTGATAAAAAAACAGCTGCTGCAAATTCCGGTGCTGATTGTTGGCGCCGGCAAAACGGCAGAGCTGCTTGCGCAGGCAATTAGCAGTGACGTTGGCATGGGTTATAAGATTGTCGGCGTGTTAGAGGATAATAAGGTACAGCATGGTATTTTGGACCGGTATCCGGTATTGGGTGGCTTTGCTGATGCCGAAAAGGTTATTGCCCAAACCGGTGTGAAGCGCGTGTTTATTGCTGCGCCGGGCTTGCGGGATGAGGCTTTGGGTTTGCTGATTTACCGAATTCAGCCTTTAGTGGAAAACATCGGTGTAATACCGAACTTTGTTGGTATACCGACTGGCGGTTTGGAAATAGAGAGCCTGTTTAATGAGAAGCTGGTTGTGCTGCGCTTGAAGAATAATTTGGCAAGACCGTTTAACAGAATGCTGAAAACTGTATTTGACTATACGCTGACAATTATCGGTACAATTGCAATTTCGCCGATTTTACTGTTTATTGCTATTTGGATTTATAAGGACAGCCCAGGTCCTGTAATCTTTAAGCATACCCGTATCGGTAAGGACGGCAAGCCGTTTCCTTGCTACAAATTCCGCAGTATGTGTGTGGATGCCAAAGAAAAGCTGGCAGAGCTTTTGGCTAATGATCCTGCGGCGCGTGAAGAATGGGAACGTGATTTTAAGCTTAAAAATGACCCGCGTATTACAAAAAGCGGTGCTTTCCTGCGCAAGACCAGCCTTGATGAGCTGCCGCAGATTTTCAATGTGCTGAAGGGTGAAATGAGCCTTGTCGGACCAAGGCCTATTATTCAGGAGGAGCTGGAGCGTTACGGCGAATATGTGGGCGATTACCTTATGGTGAAGCCCGGTATTACCGGCATGTGGCAGGTGAGCGGACGCAGTGATATCGAATATCGCGAGCGCGTGCTGCTTGACAGCTGGTATGTGCGCAATTGGAGCGTGTGGATTGATATTGTGATGCTGTTTAAGACTTTTGCTGTTGTGGCGATGAGAAAGGGTGCGTATTGATGAAGTATGATTATCTGGTAGTTGGCAGTGGCTTGTTTGGTGCTGTTTTTGCACACCAAGCAAAGGAAAAAGGCAAAAAAGTGCTTGTGATAGACAAGCGCCCTAACATTGCCGGCAACGTTTATACAAAAGAAATAGAGGGTATTAATGTACATATCTATGGTGCGCATATTTTCCACACAAATTTGAAGCATGTGTGGGATTATGTTACCAAGTTTGCCGAATTCAACCGTTTTACTAATTCGCCTGTAGCTAATTATCATGGCGAGCTTTACAGTTTGCCTTTTAACATGTATACGTTTAATAAAATGTGGGGCGTGGTAACACCTGAGGAGGCTGCTGCGAAGATTGAAGCACAGAAGCGGGAAGCTGGTATTACGGAACCGAAGAATCTGGAAGAACAGGCGATTTCTCTTGTCGGCACAGATATTTACGAAAAGCTGATTAAAGGATATACGGAAAAACAATGGGGCAGACCTTGCACGGAATTGCCTGCGTTTATTATCAAGCGCTTGCCTGTGCGTCTGACATTTGATAATAACTATTTTAATGCTTTATACCAAGGCATTCCTGTTGGCGGTTATACAAAGATGGTAGCAAATATGCTGGATGGTACAGAGGTGCGTTTGGGTGTTGATTACCTGCAAAATAAAGCTGAACTTGATGCTTTGGCAGATAAGGTTGTCTATACCGGTCCGATTGATGCTTACTTTGATTATAAGCTGGGCAACCTGGAATATCGTAGTGTGCGTTTTGAAAATGAAGTGTTGGATATACCTAACTTCCAAGGCAATGCTGCAGTTAATTACACGGATAGAGAAACTCCTTGGACACGCATTATCGAGCACAAATGGTTTGAGTTCGGTAAAGATGCAGAAGGTAATGATTTGCCGAAAACGGTTATCAGCCGTGAATACAGCAGTGAATGGAAGCCGGGAGATGAGCCTTATTATCCTGTTAATGATGAGAAGAACGGTAAGCTGTATGCAGAGTATAAGAAACTTGCTGATGCAGAAGACAAGGTTATTTTTGGCGGTCGCTTGGGCGAGTATAAGTATTATGATATGGATGCTGTAATTGATAGTGCGTTGAAATTGGCGGAAAGGGAATTGTACTAAATTGAATAACAGAATTGAGTGGATAGATGCCTTAAAGGGATTTGCGATATTGACTGTCGTCATAGGACATTGCGCTGATGGGATATTATCTGCAGGAATGTATAGTCAGTATAAATTTGAATTGCAAGCGCTTTATGATGCAATTTATTCTTTTCATATGCCTTTGTTTTTTATAGTCAGCGGTTTTGTTTTTTGGCTGAGCAAAAGCTATGATAGGTATAGAACTAAGGTATTTGATTTTGTAATCGTATATGTAATTTGGGATTTCCTGACATGGCTGGTGAAATTTTTGCTTGGCTCAAAAGTCAACAGGCAGGTAGGCTTTGAAGATTTAATCGGTATGTTTTATCATCCAATTGCTCCCATGTGGTACTTGTATGTGCTTACAATATTTTATCTGATATTTTCTCTTTTAGATATAAAAAAAGTAAGTTTTAAAGTAGTTACACTGTGTGGATTTATTGCAGTTACAGACAAGATGTTAAATATGAATGTCGACGTTATCAACCAAGTTCTATACTATGCGTACTTTTTTGTAGTGGGGGGGGCACATAGCACAAACAAAGCTTTATTTGGAGCTGAAAAGAAAGCATGTATTTGCTGCTCTTGTACTTTTGGCGGTTAACTGTTATGTGTATTTAAACCATATTACGATAAATATGCCACTAAATGCAATAAGAATATTTGTAGTAGCAAATTTAGTGTCAGCTATTTGTTTTTATTTAATATCAAAAACAGAAGTTAATTGTTTGTTGAGGGTAATGGGGGAGAACACTTTACAGATTTATGTAATTCACTGCTTTGTTACTGCAGGATTGAGGCTGGTATTTAAGGTTGCAGGTATAAAAAGTTTGTTTTTATATATGATTGTCGGAACTATTTTAGGTGTGCTTATTCCTGTGGTTATTGCTAAAATTTGCACCAGGATTTATTGCCTTAATTTTGTTTTTCAACCGACTAAAACTATACAACGTTTAAGGAGCTGCTAATAATTAATGGATATTAAAATCTTAGTTGCAACACATAAGGCATATTGGATGCCTGAAGATGATGTTTACATGCCAGTGCATGTAGGCAGGGAAGGAAAACAGGATTTAGGCTTTAACGGTGATAATACCGGTGATAATATTTCACTTAAAAATGCTAATTACTGTGAACTTACAGGCCTTTATTGGGCTTGGAAGAATTTACAGTGTGATTATATTGGCTTGTGCCATTATCGCAGATATTTTGCCGATTCTCATCATGGAAGTGATTTAGATGCTAAAAAAGCAGCGATTTTCCATAAGGCGGATTATGAAAAATTGCTGCAGAGCTATGATGTGATCCTGCCTAAAAAGCGTAACTATTACATTGAAACTGTGCGTAGCCAATATGAACATGCGCATAATAAGCGGGATTTGGATGAGGTGGAAGCAATTATTGCAGAGTGCTATCCGGAGTATAGCGATGCTTTTGCAAAGGTGATGGGCAGGACTAAGCTGCATATTTTGAATATGTTTGCTATGAAGAAGGAGCTCTTTGATGAGTATTGTGCATGGCTTTTTGATATTCTTTTCGAATTGGAGAAGAGAATCGATATAAGCAGCTATAACCAGTATGAAGCTAGGGTATTTGGCTTTTTGAGTGAAAGGCTTTTTAACGTGTGGTTAGAAAAGAAACAACTGAAGGTTGCGGAAGCAGATGTTGTTTTTTTAGAGAAGATTAATTGGCTTGATAAAGGCTGGAAGTTTTTGGTGAGAAAGGTTAAGGGGTAAGTTTGATGCTAGAATTAAGCGCAGAAGAACTTAAATCGATAGAATTAGGAATCTTAAAAGATGTAGCTGATTTTTGTGATAAAAAGGAAATAAAATATTTTTTGTGTGGCGGAACTTTACTAGGAGCAGTCAGGCATAAAGGATTTATTCCTTGGGATGATGATGTTGATATAGCTATGCCCAGAGAGGATTATGATAGATTTTTAAAAGAATACAATAAAAAAGAATCTATATACAGGGTAAATGCAATTGAAAATAATTCAAAATGGCATATGTCATTTGCAAGAGTGGAAGACTATACAACTACGTTAATCGAAGGGACTCTAAAAAAGAAATATCGGAACTGTCATGCTTTTGTTGATGTGTTTCCTATAGATGGGATACCAGCTAATAAATTAGAAGAAAAAACATTTATGATTAAACAAAAAATTTTTGGTATCATTCTTAACGCTTCTTCATTTTGCTTTTTGCCCAGTAAACATTATTCCGATTCTAAAGATAGCAATATTTCGCTGAAAAACACGATTAGAACGTGTTTGAAGTTCGTTGCAATTTGTTTATTTTCAATGATTAATACGCAGTTTATTGCAAAAATTATCAATAGAAATTCTAGAAAATATAAATATAACGAAAGTGATTACATAGGCTTAACAGTTTTTGTATGGAATTGGAAGTTTGAAAAGGCTAAAGCTGTGTCTTTTGAAGAACGAATCAAATTCAAGTTTGAAAATTATGAGTTTTGGGGACCTAAGGGTTATGATGAATACTTAACATCAACTTATGGTGATTACATGACTTCGCCGCCAGTTGAATGTCAAGTATCACATCATTCCTTCAAAGTATATAAAAATGAGGTGTAAAAATGGAATTATATGTTGATGAAAATATAAAAAATACAGAAAGAGTTTTTCCGCAGCAAGGTAGATATGGGTATAAACGCTATGATATGAATGAAAATCCAGAAGGATTGCCTAAAGATTTTGTTGATAGCGTGTTAAAAGAGATAACACCTGAATTTTTAGCTGTATACCCTGAGCCGGACAGATTTTTAAATAAATATGCCGATTTTATTGGAGTTAAATATGAAAATGTATTAGCTACCAATGGTTCGGATATGGCAATACGCTATATTTTAGAAACCTTTGGGGAACATGGGAAAGAGGTAATTACTGTAGCGCCATCTTTTGAAATGTATTGGGTTAATTGTTGTATTTTAGGGTTAAAACACGTTCCAATATCATATGAAGAAGATTTAAGTATGGATGTAAATAAAATTATTAATGCAATCAATCCAGATACGAGGATTGTAGTTTTGTTGAATCCTAATAATCCAGTAGGAAATGTTTATACTGAAAAAGAAATACAATTAATCATCAATAAAGCTAAATCAATGAATGCTATTGTAATAATCGATGAAGCCTACCACTATTTTTATCCTAATACATTTTTACAATATGCTTTGCAAGAAAATAATGTAATTGTATTGAGAACTTTTTCTAAGTTATTTTCTCTTGCTGCATGTCGCTTGGGTGTAGTTATTAGTAATCCGGAGATCATTCATTATATAAAAAATGCCAAATTGACGTTTGATGTAAACTCTTTTGCATTATTATTTGGCGAAAAAATAATAGACAATCCGCAATTAATAGATAATCTGATTTCTACAGAGAAAGAGGGAAAAGATTTTACTTTAAAATCTTTAAAAGAAAAAAAATATGATTGTAAAGATTGTAGAGGTAATTTTATATTTGTAAAACCTAAACATGATGCTAGTATTATTGCTCAAAAATTAGAAACGGAAAAAAATATATTAGTACATCCATATTCTAATCCTCTTTTAAAAGAGTTTATTCGTGTTTCAACTGGATCAAAAAAATCTATGCAAGCTTTTTTAGATGCATTTTTTGAAGTAGATAGCAAAGATTAAAAGAAAAGGCGTGATAACTATGACAAAGGTAATCACATATGGAACTTTTGACCTTTTTCATGAAGGTCATTACAAATTGTTGCAAAGGGCAAAGGCTTTAGGTGATTACCTAATTGTTGCTGTCACCTCCGATTATTTTGATAAGTGCAGAGGTAAATTTAATGTTCATGATTCCTTAATGGCAAGAGTAAAAAATGTTGAAAAAACAGGATTTGCTGATGAAATTATCATTGAGGAGTATTTTGGTCAAAAGATAGATGATATAAAAAAATATGGAGTAGATATTTTTACAGTTGGCTCAGACTGGGTAGGTCATTTTGATTACTTGTCTGAATATTGTAAAGTGGTTTATCTTGATAGGACACAAGGTATTTCCAGTACTCAGATTAGAAACTCTCACAATATTAAATTAGGAATTATTGGTAATGAAGATATCTTAAAACGATTTTTAGATGAATTTAATTATGTTAGTGGTATGGAGATAGCAGGTATTTACTGCAATAACAAAGCAAAGCCTAAAAGTGAATTAAAACAGTTTATTGATGTGGTATCATTATTCGAAGAAGTTGATGCTGTATATATTAATCTTCCTTTAAAAGAGCGCTTTGATTTTATGAAAAAAGCGTTGTTGGCAGGAAAACATGTACTTACTGAATTCCCATTTTGTAATAATATTGAACAAGCTAAAGAATTGCTTGATATTGCAAGTTCAAAAAAACTTGTGTTAATGGAAGGATTGAAGACCGCTTATTGTCCGGCGTTCGGTAAACTGATTTCTTTAGCAAAAAGTGGTGTTATAGGTAACATTCTTAATGTAGAGGCTAGGTTTACACAGATTTTAGGAGAACACCTGCAAGAGCAGGTAAGAATAGCTGGTGGCAGTATAGAATCATTAGCAGCATATCCTTTGCTAGTCATTTTTAAATTATTAGGAACTAAGTATAAAGATATAAAATTTGCTTCTCATTATGAAAATGGTGTAGATGTTTTTTCAAAAATAGATTTTATATTTGATGGAGCAATTGCTAATGCTACAGTTGCAATTAATGCAAAAGCTGAAGGTAATTTGGTTATAACCGGTACCAAGGGTTATATTTATGTTCCTGCTCCTTGGTGGAAGACAGATTACTTTGAAGTTAGGTATGAAGATATAAACAAAAATACGAAATATTTTTACAAATTTGAGGGAGAGGGTTTGCGCTATGAGCTTGTTGAGTTTGTCAGAAGTATTCAAGATGGAAGGTTGGACAATATTATTTTAACAAGAGATGAAATATTTAGTGAGTGCATGGTTATAAGTAGATATAATGAACAAAGTGGAGTACAAGCTTTTTAACTGTGGGGTGAATTTATGAGCAAGCAGAGATTCTTAAAAGGCGAGGAAGTAGATGGATACTATATTGACGAAAATATGAAAAAATTTTGGTTAAGTGAACATGATATTTTAGAGAAGTTGATCGCAGTTTGTAAAAAATACAATTTAAAATATTTTTTAGCTAGAGGCACATTATTAGGATGTATTAGGCATAAAGAATTTACTGGGAAGTTTTTTTCCCAAACTGTGGATTCTGATAAAAATTATTATAGACCGCATGTACAGATTAGAAACTCAGAAACTACAGCAATAGTTGAGCATGAAAAAGGACTAGAATTCAATCAAGGAATTTTTATTGATATTTTTCCTCTTGATGCTGCACCTAATAATAGAGTAAAATGGTTCTTTCATTCAAGATTGACATATTTAGTTAATGGTATAGGGTATGCTGCTGTTATGATAAATCCCAAGGTAAATGAAAGCATACTTAAGATTATAGCACATTATTTAGCTAAACCGATTTTCTGGTTTATAGATTATCATACATACTTTAATTGGTTTGAAAAAATCATAGCAAAGTATAATAATGAAAAGTATTTAGATATAGGAGAGATATCTTTTGACTACCATGACAAATGCATCTGGAAACGCGAATGGTTTAACGAAACAGTAGAGTTAGATTTCGAGTATCTAAAAGCGTCATGTCCGGTAGGGTATGATTTAGTTTTAAGTAAGACTTTTGGTGATTAATTATATGACACCTGTAAAAGAACAATCATATCATGGAAATGTTATTTTTGATACGGAAAAGTCATATAGAGCGTATATAGTATCGTCAGAAAGGAAAAATCAATGATACAAAAGCCATTAATTAGTATAATTGTACCAGTATATAATGTTGAAAATTATATAAACAAATGTGTCGATTCAATAAAAAATCAAAGTTATTCAAATTTAGAAATAATATTGGTCGATGATGGATCTACAGACAGATCTGGAGAGATTTGCGATGAGTTAGCTATTAACGATAATAGAATAATAGTAATTCATAAGAAGAATGGTGGCATAAGTGATGCTCGTAATAGTGGACTAAAAATAATGAAAGGAGAGTATATAGGATTTGTTGACAGTGATGATTATATAGATTCTAATATGTATGAACATATGTTGCGTTATATGTTAGATAATCAATTAGACGTTGTGATGTGCGGTACAAGTAGCGTTTTTGGAGAAAAAGAAGTAACTAGTAAAAAATTTGATTCATATATTTTAACTGATAAAGAAGATATTATAGAAGACGTATATGCTAAGTCTTATGAGGGTTCTACGACAACAGTTTGTAATAAGTTATTTAAAAGAAAAATTTTTAGCAAGTTATACTTCAAATTGAATACCACATTTGAAGATGATGAAATTGTTCTATCTTGGATTAATAGAGTTTCTCGTTATGGAAGAATTTCTAATCCGTTTTACAAATATGTTCAACGTGATGGATCGATAACACATAGAAAAAAATATAAATCATCTATCTTTGATGTGATTAATATTTATGAAAAAAGTCGTTCTATAATTTATAGAGATTATAGAAAAGTATCAGAATCAGTTAATTACAGATATTGGTGGGCGCATAGGTGTGCCTTAGATATGTTATTAGGATGCGTAGATTATAGAGAGCATATAAATGATGCATATCAAATACAATCAAGAATTAGAAAAAATATTATTAGCATTATTAACAATAAATACAATTCAGAAAAACAGTTACTTGCATATGTTTTAATAGCATTAAATTTAAATATTTACAAAAAAGCAAAAGATATATATGATAAAAACAGTGTATAATAATCATAGAGGTGTATCATAAAAATAAGTATAATGTCAATGCAAAGAGTCATAAACAATAGAACTCTACTTAGAACTTATGCTTTAAAAAGAATAATAGAAAGCTTAGGACATTTAGTTGAATTTTTTGATTTAGAGTAGAATCTTAAGGATTATCTAAGGAAGGCTTTAAAGATATGTTACGATCTTCCTTTCCTAATATATATATGGCGCTTTCAGAAAAACATTATGAAATTAAATTTAAAAAAGCAAATTAATTTTATTAATAAATAATATGAAGTGTAAAATTAAAAATAACTATATGAGTGTTTTGAAGTTATCACATAATTATAGTCCTGTATTAGACATATTAGTATTTGGAAGTGATGAAGTGTTTAATATGGTTCAGTATGTAAATTTATACAATGCCCATGTTTGGGAGTTGTATGGGGCTAATAACCAAGCTCAAAAACTTGTTAGTTATGCTACATCATTTGATTCCATCGCTTTAACGGCTTCCTGCTATAGCTATCATAAGTTAGCTGAAAATGAAATGCCCCATAAGTGTATTCAACTGATGTGGTGTGTGCTACTTATTTTATTACCCATAGCATTATTGTTCGCAGAAAGCTCAATGAGCAATTTACAGAGTGTGAGTATAATTGCTGCATTTCCAATAGGCATTGTTATTTTGGTGATAGCATGGAGTTTTTTGAAGGATGCTAGAGAGTATACAAATAAATAAAAATGAATTAATAGTTATACTGATACTGATACTGATACTCTAATCGGAGGTGAATTAATGCTTTTGTCAATCATAATTCCCATATACAATTCAAAAAAGTATTTAACAAAATGCCTTTCATCAATTGCCAGCCAACTTGATGCTGATGCTGAAATTATCTGCGTTGATGATGGTAGTACAGATGGAAGCGAAGTAATATGCGATGAATTTGCTGCTAATTATGATAACGTAAAGGTCTTTCATAAGCCTAATGGTGGTGTGAGCAGCGCACGCAATCTTGGCATAGAAAATGCCAGTGGTAAATACATTGCTTGGGTTGATTCTGACGATTATGTTGCTGACAATTGGTATTCAGCAATCAAGGAAATAGTTTTGGAAGACTATGACATAGTGTGCTTTGATTATTTTCGTGTTGAAAATGATAAGCCTAAAATGATGCCTTATGGTGGGAAATCACGTATCCTAAATAAAGCAGCGTATATAGCGGATTTAACTCTTGACGAGAAAGTGCTTAGTTATCTTCCCACTCGTGTTTTTAAGAAGGTTTTGTTTACTGAGCTTAAGTTTCCAAGATATATTTCCTTGATGGAAGATTACTCGATTATACATAAGCTATTTTATGAGGCTGAAAAGATATACTATCTTGCAGAGCCATTATATTTTTATATTATAAGAAATGGCAGTATTTCTCATTCTGTTAATCTGGGAAATTGCTTTAAGGCTATGTTCATAGCTAAAGAACGCTATCAATGGCTTACTGCCAGAGGAGTAAAAGTATCTGATGTAGCTTATTTAAAGAACTATCTTTATTTTGTAGTCGCTGTAATAAAAGAGCAGGAATGTGATAGCTGGAAAAATGAACTGGAGCTTTGTCATCAGGAAATTTCTCGTAATATAAAAGCCTTGCTGCTTAGTAAAGATGTTAGCATAAAAAATAAAGTAAAATATGTCATGGAATATACTAATACACTAAATACGACTTATAAAATTTTATCTTTTATAAAATTCGGGGGGGGTAAACCATAAGAGTTTATCCTTTAACAGTTATGTAGGTAATTATAACTTTGCGGCAAGGACTGGTGCTTTGCCATGCTGATAAGTGTAATTGTGCCTGTATATAACGTTGAAGCTTATCTAGAAAAATGCGTAAATTCTATTTTGCATCAGACTTATGAAAATATTGAAGTTATTCTCATTGATGATGGCAGCACAGATAATAGTGGAGCGATATGCGACGCGTTAGCTGCAGATGATTTACGTATAAAAGTTTTGCATAAGTCTAATGGTGGCGTGAGCAGTGCCCGTAATCTGGGGATTTCAGTAGCTTCTGGTGCTTATATTTGCTTTGTTGATAGTGACGATTGGCTTGATATAGATTATTTCGAGCTTGTTGCCCCTATATTAATCAAGCAAAAACCAATACTGTTGCAGAACAATTATGTTAAGGATGATGGCGAGGGAAATACAACCTGCAAGTTTTTACCATCGGAAGATTTTAACTGTACTGCAAAACAGGCTTTTTACGAAATGGCAACTGGTTGTCATTATGGATGGGAACCGGTTGCTTCATTTTATGAAGCAACTGCCTGTAAAAAGGTTAAGTTTGATACACAGATTGTTTATGGCGAAGATTTACTGTTCAGGTTTCAATTTTGCCAATTAAATGAGGGGCGGTATATTTATCACTATATGCCTAAGTATCATTATTTTATTCGTGAAAATAGCGCTGTTAACAGCTACAGCATATACAAGAAGGTTGATGATTTAAAAGTATTTGAACAGATTATGCCTCAGGTGGAGAAGTCTATTAAAAAAATCTTACTAGAAGAAAGTTACATTCCAAGGCTTGTTGGCTATTACCGGTTAGGTATCAATAGCAATGAGCCTAAGGATATAGCAGCAGCGAAGATTATTAGAAATAAGATTAAGAAAAATATTTTAGTATACTGTAAAGATAACAATCTTAGTGCTGTATTGAAAATAAAGCTAATGGCTTCTTTGTTGCCTAAAAGGGTGCTAAGTTTTATTTATTGCTTGTACAAATTAATGCAAAAAGCAGCTCACTAAAGTAGTATGTAATAATACAAGAATCCCATTCACGTACTTGTGTGCGCAGGCGTAGGCAGAAAACTAAAGCTTACATGCCTGTAGCAATAAGCCACCTAGTTATATTAAACAATATATAGATGTGTATACGTGATATTTGCGAATGGTTAATAAAAATTTGAAAAAGGAGCTGGTTTATACGTATGAACAAAAAAATCTGTAACGTTATTTTGGGGATGCTGGTTTTTACCCTCATCTTCAACAACATCCCTAAACCCATACAGCTAAATTTTTTAGGCGGACCGGTAGGCAGCAAGCTGGCTGTTTATCCGCTTATTGCAGCCTTTGCTTATACATTCTATTGCCAATATAAGTATAAAAATGTCTTCGTAGATATTAAGCCATTTCTAAAGTACATTCTTGTCTTTATCTCAATCATGCTTCTTTCTACCATAGTAGGCTTATTCAATTATCCGTATTACGATTTAGTTCTCAACGGACCGGTAAACCAAATTGAAAAGTTACCGAAGGTATTAGCTTTTTGCCATGCACATGGTGTTGATGTGGATAGTAAATTATTAATGCAGGCGTGGATTATTGCTCGCCAGCTTAAGAGTGTACTGATGGAAGTGTTTTGGTGCTTTGGTGGTGCGTATATTATTTATTGTCTAATCCGTAATGAAAAAAAATGTGCATTGAATGTTATCAGTAAAGCTATTTTGTGTTCTGCAGTAATTATTATTGCTTATAGCGTCATTGAACTTGGTTGGCTTGCTAATAGTAATGCAGATGGTAAAATATTAAGCACTATTAATCCTTATATACATTCTATAAAAGATGATGGTAAATGGTGGCCTCCACTGCTGTGGAATGCTCAATTGCGGTCTATTTTTGCAGAACCGTCATATTATGGTATATATATGGCTTTTGCCTTGCCTTGGTTTTGGTATGAAATTTATAATCAAAAATCAAAGCTTTATATGGCGGTAACATTCATACTTACTTTCTTTTTGTTTCTTACCAAAGCAAGAACTGCTTTTGTACTTCATCTTGGTGAACTGGTGATTTTTACATTATGTATCATTTGTTTTACTAACAGAAGCAAAGAGATGCTTAAACATTGGGGAAAAATAATAGCGGTAAGCTGCGCAGCATTTTTAGCCGGAAATATATTTATTAATCAATGTATGGTAACAAAGCAATCTGAACCGCTATCTATAGAAAAATCTATGACTCAATATGTTGAAAGCAATGCCGCTTCTTTAGCAGACCCTGATCAACGCAGTAACCGTGCGCGTTATTCTGTAATGGAAGCAGATTTCAAGATAGGTTTAGCACATCCATTGATAGGTGTAGGCAAAGGTTTGCGCAGCAGTTATATGCCGGATTATTTTTCGGAAAAAGCCTTTCAAAATGGTGAAGTAAAAATGTGGTTAAGCTTCCGAGAAAAGCTGGGTATTATGCGTTCCGGTTTTCCTAGACTTGGTGAATATACAACCAGATTTGCAGAAAGCGGTATATTAGGCTTAGGAATTTTCCTATTGCCGATAGTTATCTTGTTGCGAAAACTTTACAGAAAGCTTAAAATGAGTACAGACAAAATGCCCTATATTGCTTTTACGGTATCATTTTGCGGCATATTGGCAGCAGGCATAGGCGATAGTTTGAACATAACCTATTGCTATTGGTTATTGTTGGGCTTAGGTTATGCAATGTGCTTTGATAACACAAAAAAAGAAAAGGAATCTAATGAATCAGCGTAAATTAGGAATCTTAATCAGTTATCTGAATATCGTTCTACATGCGGTAATAGGCTTTGCCTATGTGCCCATCCTTTTGCACTTCATTGGTAAAAGTGAATATGGCTTGTATCAGCTCATAGGATCTTTTATTGCATATTTTTCTGTCATGGATTTTGGCCTGACGGCTGCTGTAGTGCGCTTTTATACCAAATACAAGACCTTGCAGGATAAGGTTAATATGGAAAACATTTTGGCAATCGCCATGCGTGCTTATGCGGTAATTACGGTGTTTTTGTTTTTCCTTGGCTGTGCCTTTTATGCCTTTATTCCGGAAATGTTCGCCAAAAGCATGACAGCAGCGGAAATATCCTCGGCGCAAAAGCTGTTTATCCTGTTGCTGTTTAACATGGTGATAACCATTTCCACCATGATTTTCAGAGCAGTAATTAACGCCCATGAACGCTTTCTCTTCCTTAAGGGATTGGAAACAGTGCAGCTTGTTTTGCAGCCTGTATTAGTTGTATTGGTGCTGCAAAGCCTGCCCAGTGCATTGGCTGTCGCAGGGGTGCAAACTGTGCTGAATATATTTTTAATCATAGCACGCATATACTATTGTTTTGCAAAGCTGCGTATCAGAATTCACTATCACTTCTGGGATAAGGAAATGTTCAATGGCTTTAAAAAGCTTGCCTTGAGTGTGTTTGCTGTAACCATAATAGACCAGGTGTTTTTTAAAACCAATCAGGTAATACTGGGCGTGGTCAGCGGAACGGGCGCAGTAGCGGTATATTCCGTTGCCTCTCTTATTTATATGAACTACATGGCGCTGTCTACAGCAATCTCCGGCGTATATCTGCCGCATGTGACGGAGCTTATTGCTAAGAATGAGCCGGTAAGCAAGCTTACGGATTTATTCGTAAGAATAGGACGTCTGCAGTATTTTTTACTGGCATTAGTTGCCAGCGGTTTTATCATTTTCGGCAGGCAGTTTGTTCATATATGGGCCGGGGATAGCTTTGACGAAGTATATTACATTACGCTTTTGATTATCCTTCCGTTCACCATTGATCTTATCCAGAATATCGGTCTCGCAATTTTGCAGGCGCAGAACAAATATGATTTCAGAGCAAAGGTATACTTTGTTATGGGTATATTTAATTTGTGTCTGGCTATACCGTTGGCAATTAAATATGGCGGCGTTGGCTGTGCGTTTGCAACCGGTTTGGCTATGTTCATTGGCAATGGTTTAATTATGAACTGGTATTATCTGAAAATCACTAAATTAGATATTGCTAGATTTTGGTGTGAAATAGGCAGGATAAGCCTTCCGGTAGCGGTACTGACTGTTATAGGCTGGCTGTTGAACTTCCTGCTGTCGGCAAATAGCAAATTGCTTTTTGCGGCAAGTATAGCAGTATATACATTGTTGTATGTAATTATAACTTACATGTTTGCTATGAATGATGAAGAAAAAAGCAAGCTGCGCAGAGTACTTCGCAGATAATGAACTTTTTGACAACAAATCATATAATAGTTTTGTGCAAGGCTATAGAAAATAAAAGTTAGGAGAGAATTGAAATGAAACCAATCACTAAAGCAGTAATCCCGGCAGCTGGTCTTGGCACTCGCTTTCTGCCCGCCACCAAAGCATGTCCCAAGGAGATGCTGCCAATCGTAGATAAGCCCACAATTCAATATATCATTGAAGAGGCACTTGCTTCCGGTATCAAGGATATTCTTATTATTAGCGGTCACAACAAGCGTTCTATTGAAGATCATTTCGACCGCGATCCGGAATTAGAGTTAAACCTGGAAGAACATGGTAAAGCTGACTTGCTGGAGCAGGTGAAAGCTATATCTGATATTAATATACACTATATTCGCCAAAAAGAACCTAAAGGCTTAGGACATGCTATTTTGTGTGCTAAATCCTTCGTGGGTGATGAGCCTTTTGCGGTGCTTTTGGGTGATGATGTTGTGTATAATGACGAAAACCCTTGTCTTAAACAGCTGATTGATGTTTATAATACATATGGCGGCAGTGTACTTGGCTGCCAGACCGTACCGCAAGAAAAGGTTTCTTCGTATGGTATTGTTGCAAGTGAAGCTACTGCTGCTGAGCGTATTTTCAAAGTAAATGACATGGTAGAAAAGCCTGCAGTGGAAGAAGCTCCCAGTCGTTTAGCTGTGCTTGGTCGTTATGTTATTACTCCGGAGATCTTTTCTATTTTGGAGCGTACTGAACCTGGCCGTGGCGGTGAAATTCAACTGACAGACGCACTGAAGGTGCTTGCAAAACAGCAAAACATGTATGCGTATGATTTTATTGGCAGACGCTATGATGTTGGCGACAAGCAAGGATATCTAGAAGCGACTGTGGAGTATGCGCTGAGAAGAGAAGCTTTAAAGGACAAGTTTTTGGAGTATTTGAAGGGGATAGTGAAATAGCATAGCAGTGGCATACCTAAGAATCAAGGAGTTGATTTTGGCTTACTGTTCAAAGAGCTAGAGGAGTAAGCTTATTTATCGGCTTCATTCAGTATGACTACAATTATCTCTTTTTTCTTGGAGGTCCTTCTTATTAACATTATCGTAACCGGCGGTGCCGGATTTATCGGAAGCAACTTCATATTTCACATGCTGGCAAAGCATCCTGCGTACCGCATTATTTGTCTTGACAAGCTGACTTATGCAGGTAATCTTTCTACATTAAAGCCTGTGATGGACAAGCCGAACTTTAGCTTTGTGCAGACAGATATCTGCGACAGAGAAGCAGTAGACAAGCTTTTTGAGGAAGAACATCCAGATATAGTAGTTAATTTTGCTGCAGAATCACATGTTGACCGTAGCATTGAAAATCCCGGTATTTTCTTGCAGACTAACATCATGGGGGCTGCAACCTTGATGGATGCTTGCCGTAAATACGGTATCAGGCGTTACCATCAGATATCTACAGATGAGGTGTATGGAGATTTAACACTTTCTGCAGAGGCAAAGCCGTTTACCGAACAAGCCTTAATTCGGCCGAGCTCGCCTTACAGCAGCTCCAAGGCAAGTGCAGATTTGCTTGTTATGGCGTATCACAGAACCTATGGCTTGCCAGTTTCGATTTCGCGCTGCAGCAATAACTATGGTGCTTATCAGTTCCCGGAAAAGCTGATACCGCTGATGCTAGTGAATGCTTTGGCAGATAAACCATTACCTGTGTATGGTGAAGGACTGAATGTACGCGATTGGCTGTATGTCGAGGATCACTGCAAGGCTATTGATTTGATTATTCATAAGGGAAGAGTAGGCGAGGTATATAATATCGGCGGTAATAATGAGATGCGCAATATTGATATCGTAAAGCTGATTTGCAAGGAGCTTGGCAAACCGGAGAGCCTGATTACGTATATAACTGACCGCAAAGGTCATGATATGCGTTACGCAATTGATCCGACTAAGATTCATAATGAGCTTGGCTGGCTGCCGGAAACAAAGTTTGCCGATGGCATTAAAAAGACCATTAAATGGTATCTTGAGAACCAAAAGTGGTGGCAGGATATCATTAATGGCGAGTATCAGCATTATTATGAGAAGATGTATGGAAACAGATAAGAAAAACGAGGGCAGCGTTGCTGACCTCGTTTGCACTATATAGACATAAGATTTTTAATGTATTCAGCCTTACCTTCAGCTCTGCCGTCGTTAATGCCAGCTTCATAAATTTGCTTGCAGAAATTATCCATAGTTGTAAGTCCATCCCTGCTAATCTTACATTAGCAAAATTAAGTAGCAGCTTAAATAACCTGCAAAGGAAGGCTGCACTCGTATAAATATTCCGGTGCAATATCAATTTTATCGCTCCAGACTACGGAGCCACAATCAGCTTTAGCTGTCAGGAAAAAACTGAGATTGTTCAATGGCTTGTAGATTGCTTTTGCAAGAAGTGGGCGAGCATCAAAAAGCTTTTTTTCGCCGCTGGCAAAGGTTAAAATCAGCGTATAATCCTTTTGCGGTTGTACGTTGGTAACTACCCATACTGGCGTTTTCATAATCGTGGTCACTCCTTTTAACGCAATGGTTCGATTTTGTATAAGGGTTCTTCGTTAATAGCCAGTTCCCAATTGGCTATTAGCTCATCTTTGTGAATTTCTGTCCAGGCTGCTATAAATTTAATCTGTCTTTTTGGCATATCTCCTTCAATTAGCTCACCATCAAAATTGAAGGTAGCATAATATCCTTGATATGATGCATGGAAATGAGGCGGATTGTGTTCACCGTTGTTGTACATCTTGATAATAATACCATAAAACATTGAAATGGCCGGCATACTGATTTCTCTCCTTTAATTATAATATTTGCTCCGGCAAAATACAACATAAGGTGCCAAACAAAAAAGCAGTACACATAGCATCCGAAAGTCCGGATACCATAGGTACTGCTAAATTACTACCGACGTAAGCCGATAGGCACTGCTTATTTTGTTGTAAATGTGAAGCTAAGCTAAGTATAAAGAAAAGGAAAAACAAAGTCAAGAGAAAATTCTGAAAAATCACATAAAATATGACGATGTTGCGATAAGCCATCGCTATATAAAAAGACTTGAAAGATAGAATGTAGTTTGTTCAACAGAACAGCTGTCACTGAGCATGGTGTTCTTTATAAAATGAATCGTTGCTTCTGAAAAGCCTTTAACGTCTTTAGTAGCGTTGAATAATGGCAGACTCAAAAGTAAAACCTTTTAATTTAGGCACTTTTAAAGTAACGTCACCAGCTTGTGTAGAGAATGATCTTTCGTAATGTCCGGCACGATAACCTTTTCTTGTTTGGTCGCGTGCGTAGCGTTCAGCTTGTACAAGTTTGTCAGCTTCTGCATCCAAAAGAGCATTGAGAGTTTCTTCTACACTATTTTTTACAATAGTTTTCAATTCGTTGTGGATAAATTGCTCGTTTAATTGTATAATGTTACCAGACATAGATTCTACCTTCTTTCATGTTTTGTGTGGTAACTTAATTGTAAGCAAAGGTAGTCTCTATGTCTATCTTTTTGAATTGAATTTGCGCAACTTATTATACGTTATCCAGCTTATCCTTAGCATAGTTAAAAATTTGCTCAAGCACATAATCAGTATAGGCGATTGAATCAGCGTAATTTACTTCCAAATCGTATTTACCTGGAGTGCCAAACTTGGTGAAGCTTTCCGGGAAGCGGTTAAGGAAATTGAAATGATTACCTTTTAAATGTACAATGAGGAAATTATTTTTCTCCGGATCCAATTCATCAAGGTAAGGCAGAAGAGATTCGTCATATTGAACCTGGTTAAGCTCCTGCTTAGTCCATTTGGCAACATCTGCTGTATTGGCAATTAAAGTAACAGGTGTATCAGCACTGCCGAGATGTCCCTGATTGCTGTACCAGTGTACTTTATAGCCTGCTGCGTGGGCTATATCAATAATAGAGCATGCGTCATAAAATTTTTTATCATTATACTGGTTTATTTCTGTCATAGCATTAGATACAGCTAAGACTGTGTTTGCACCAATTGAGAAAGCATTAGGAAAAAGAATAAAATTTTTGCTTTTCTCCATCTTATCAAGCCAGGGAGTAGTATCATATTTGTACTCTTTATTGAAGACCTTCATATAGTCGCGTGATGCAGATTCGCCGATAACCAAAAGAATAGTGTGCGGTTTATCAGTCTTGTTCAATAATGTAACCTGTAATTCACTGATGCGTTCCTGCATATTTTGGCTATATTGAAGATTAGTGGCCAGATATTCCTTGACATCTAAATAAAATTCTACAATAGCTGTGCGAATAAAAACGCCATGCTTTTTCTTCCAAAGATAGGTAGATAAAAAGATTGCTATAGCAGCAATTATTGCCAGATTAATGATGGGAGTATCTTTGGTGATTAGCATTTCGTGATAATTTACGAAGAGTGTAGCGGCTGTGACAAAAATGCTGCTCAAGCAAGTAATGAGGTTAAGCATGATAGGCATGGATTTAATATATTCGATAATTTCGTTATAGTGAGTTTCCTGAATCATTTCCATACCATTTTCGTTGATACAGGCTTTGTAAAGGCCATAGTAAATCAATTGTGCTACAGGAATAGCAAGCATAATCAACTCTGCAGTGGTAATAAAGATAGTAGCGGGAATGGCGAGCCAGCCAAACTGCTGTGCTATTATGCCAAGAGAAGAAATCCAAGCGATGAAGTAAAGGCCGAAGACTGCTTCAAAGTGGAATTCAAAGTCGGAAGAGACCTTGTAATTGCTGATAAAGTAAAGCGTAGGGTAAGTGAAAATCCAAAGAATAGCTATAATCGTCGGGATTACGAATAAGGGTGACGATAAAGGCAGGCTGGCTAACGCAGCAGGCATTACTGGTAAAATGGCACAGGGAATGAAGCGGCGCATTTGCAGATAAGTCGCTTTATTGCCTAAACCATGGGAAATCTTCAGATAATAAATGTAGGAAAACAGGTAAAATACAATCGCTGTTATAATATACGTTTTATTGATGTAAATCATAATGTCAGAACTTCTCTGCAGACTAATATTCAGTTAATTTAAAAACATCTTTATCATAGCAGAAAACTACTGTAGAGTCAATTTTCATAAGATCTATGCTAATATAGATGTGCTTAGATTTGTCGAAATGCTTGAGTATTGTTCACGCTATGCAATTATGTAAGAATACTATTGAAAATCTATAAGGCATAAGAAGAACTTTGATGCTTTGATTTACTCAAAGCCTGCTTAATGTTATAATATAAGCAGTTTGAAAGTAGTATGGTGCATTTTATGGGTACTGTCAATAGTTTTGCGCAAATTTCTTCAGACATCCTAGCAGAAGTTTA
>OLNX01001410.1_pt1 | contig 20735 bp, 18 predicted proteins | sample 1672611 | NCBI WGS metagenome assembly OLNX01 (sample SAMEA3136705, study PRJEB25190) | human gut metagenome | reverse complement strand
ATCAATGCTTTCTGTACTAACCTTTTCCCCGGTAGTTCTTTTGAGTTTCCATGTGTAATCAAGCAGTCTGCCAAATTCATCTAAATCGCTATTCTTTTCCACCAAAATCTTTTCAGCTTCATCTACTAAAGAATACATTTCTTTTAACTTTTTTATTTTATTTTCATTCGACTCTCCTGCATTATTCGCTTTTTGTATATCAGATGAAAATCTCGTAAATCCAGTAAAAAACATAACTAAATTATAATTCAACATACTTTTTCGCTCTGGTGAAATAATAACCGGACTTACTTTATATCCATCCTCATTAAAATCTATTCTATTAAAGCCTCCAAATGCTGCCGCTATCTGATCCTGCCAGCCGCCAGCTTCCGCACATAATTCTCTTTCTAAGTAAATTGCTTCATCTGCCAATTTTTTCTTATCTACATATTTTCCTTTTAATGCATAAAAGGCATTTAACATTCCCACCGCAAATGAACTACTTGTACCCAGTCCTGACTGTGCTGGTAAATCAGCTTCATATGTCAATCGTAATTCATGCATATCCAACATTTTCATTGCATTTCTAATTGCAGGATGTTGAATTTCATCATATGTATTTACATATTCCATTCTAGAATATGTTAAATGGGTTTTATAATCAAAAAATCTCGGCAGGTGTCTAACGGTAACGTAACAATATTTATCGAATGTTGTTGACAAAACTGCCCCTCCATACTTTCTAAAGTAATTTTCCATATCCGTTCCCCCGCCAAAAAATGACATTCTAAACGGAGTTTGTGATATAACCATTAATTGCCTCCTTCTACGATTTCATCTAATATTTCGTTCATTCTATCCCAGCTAAATTTGTACGCTTCGTTTTCTATTTCCTTTTCAAAATGCCGTTTATCATTGCATTCATAAAATTTAACTATCGCCTGTCCAAGTTCTTCTGCATTAAATGGCGGAACAACATAGCCTGTCTTTCCATCCGCAACAACTTCTGGCAATCCCCCTACATTTGTAACAACTACAGGTTTTAAAAACTCATATGCAATTTGAACAATTCCGCTTTGTGTTGCAGATTCATATGGTAGAATAACCATGTCTGTTGCTGTAAAGTACTTTTCTACATCATCATCCGAGACATATGCATCTTCTATTAATATATAATTCTCTATGTTTAAATCTTTTATTATTTTTAAATAATGATCCTTTTCTCCTCCAAAATCACCTACAATATATAACTTAACATTAGGTATTTTATTTTTTATAATACTCAATGCTTTTAATAAGTACTTCAATCCCTTATATTCTCTAATCAATCCAAAAAATAATAACACAAATTCATTTTGAGCAACATTTAATATTTTTCTTGCATCATCTTTTTCCAGTTGACTCTTATTAAAAACATTATATGTGGGTATTACAGCCTTTTTATAACGTGCATCTTTTTTTACCGAAAGTAAGTCCACTTCATCTAACTTGGAATGAACAATATAATACTTTCCCTTCTTCAGAGTAGCTTGAGTTAGCAGTCTATCCATAGGAAATCTTTCATGTGGAAAAACATTATGACACACAAATAAAATTTCCTTTGTCTTTAATAAGCTACATATTATTTGATAACAAGGTGCAAAATACGGATGCCACCACTGAAAAACCACTAAGTCCGGAGATAACTTATTTATCTTTTTTGCAACATGAACCCAGTTAAAAGGGTTTGCTGTATTTATACAATAGTTCGTGCCGTCAACTTTAAATGTATCGCTTTCATAATCCTTTTGTTCTTTTTTATACATAAATTTAGGATATTGCATCTTATATGATAATGCAATCACTTCATGCTTTTTCGCAAAAGTCTTGCACATCATTCCCATGTAGTGTGCTATCCCGCCTTTATAAGGATACACAGGGCCAACCATTACTATTTTCATTTTATTTTTCCTTCCTACTTTCTTAGATTAAATACATAATCCTATGCATAAATAAAATTTTCTTTATGATAATGGAGCCTCATCTTTTGCCTCATCAAATGTATTATCCATGCATGCATCAGAAGAATAGTACATTTTTCTTACCTTATATTGTACATCCTGCATTATTTTTCTATTTGCAGATATTACATCAGCAAGCATACCCATTACAAAAGTTTGTACCCCTATAATGATAAGCATAGCACATAAAATCAACGATTGTACATTTCCTCCTCCTACACCGTTCACTAATCTAACAATATATCTGATTCCCAATATAATTCCACCTAAAATAGGAATTGTAGAAAGTGTAGTAAATGCCATCAATGGTTTATACATCATATAAGCTCTGATTATTGTAAGCATGGATTTCTTTATATAACCAAACATACTGCTGAACAGTCTTGACGGTCTCAGTTCAGCATTCGTACGTATCGGCACTGATGTCATGGCAATCTTACCACGCCCAGCCTGTACAATTGTTTCCAGTGTATATGTATATTCATTCACTACATTCATCTTAAGCGCTGCTTCTCTGCTATATGCCCTGAATCCAGATGGTGCATCTGGTATATCTGAATTAGAAGCCTTACGCACAACCCAGCTTCCAAAATGCTGTAATTTCTTTTTAAGCGGCGAAAAATGTTTTGTCTGATCAATAGGTCTTTCCCCTATGACTATATCTGCTTTTTTATCAATAATAGGTCTTACGAGTTTCTCTATATCTTCACCGCAATACTGATTATCCGCATCCGTATTCACTATTATGTCTGCTCCATGTTTCAGGCATTCGTTAAGACCTGCCATAAACCCCTTTGCAAGTCCTTTATTTCTCTTAAAGCTCACAATATAATGCACGCCCCAATTTCTTGCTACTTCAACGGTGTTGTCTTTACTTCCATCATTGATAATCAGATACTCTATTTTATCAATTCCATCAATATGTTTTGGTAAATCATTTAATGCTACCTCAAGTGTCTCTGCTTCATTATAACAGGGAATCTGTATAATCAGTTTCATCTTTTAGTTCCTCACTTTATTTTTTTCTTATAATGTAATAATTTTCATTTTCATATAACACGGTACCTTCCATTGGTTCTGCCCATGCCATTTTATCCACAACATATGTCTTTCCACTTTCTATTTCATCCAGCTCACCTTCCGTGATTCCAGTAACTTTTGCTTCCATAAATTTTATCTGGAAAGCAACTGCACGATAACCATCTGTTGCACACACAGCAAACTCTTCTATTCCATTCTCACTCAAATAATCACACGCTACTTGAAACTGAGTCTCATAAAGCGGCATATTAATGACATTTGGTGTATCCTTATACAATTCCGCTACATGATAATTTGCATTATATCCACTAAATACACACATACCAGTCCATATGCCTATCAAAGCGATTTTTCCCATTTTTTTATAATTATAATATATGACTGCAATAAATATCATAAACGTAATTCCAACAATACTGCTTTGCATTACTGTAAAGCGATTCTGTGTCGAGAAATATGGCAATAACACTGCTGGGATTGCCCAATAATTAAATGCATTATTCTGATATATCCTCGTCATATATTCTACAAAAACAGACAATACAACGCTACCTGAAATAATCGCTATCCAGGTTTTTCTTTCAATGCCTCTACAACATTCTATCATTCCTAGCAGCAAAAAGAAAGCAAATACTGTTTCCCAGTATCTTCCATATATGTAAACATCATATCTCAATGTATCAAGCGGTACCTTTGCTAATGCCAAATCTAAAACTGAAACCATCTCTGTTCCGACCAATGCCAGTCCAACAAATACATAGAAATATTTCAAATCATTCTTTTCTTTTTTTTCTTTAATGTACGTTTTTATTCCACTGCAAATTCCAATCAAAACAATGCCAAATGACCCTATTATTGCATACCAAATTTCTCCCAATATACATTGTATTCCGGAAATCAAAAAATAAAAATTAACTTTGCTTCCAACATTTTGTGCTTGACTTGCATATGTATTATATGTATAAGAACGTCCTTGTTTCTCATGCACATTCAGGTACTGCAATACTCCCTGATTCAGTGCAAGCATAAATGCCAGCGGCAACAGAAGAATCAGCAAGCTCTTCCAATCTTTCTGCCGGATACTCCGTGCCAGCACAACTATTGCATAAGCAATCACAACTGCCAATGAACGGTTATGAATAATATAAGTGTATCCAACTGCCAACCCTGCGCAGATTCCCCACCGTATAGCATATGTTTTTAAATATTTAAGCACAAAATAAATACTTAATAGCACAAAGAAATAAAGCCACATCTCCGATAGCATAACTGCTCCCTGGAAAATATAACTGGTATAAAGTGATACTGCTGTTGCACATAAGAGTAACAGGTACTTATTTACATCCTGCGCCAACATTTTTGCAATACTATAACACAAAAGCAGTACTCCACAGCTTATCAGCACATTGAAAAGCATTGCCACCCGATAGACTGTTATTATATTGCTGCTAAATGCCATCGGAATTGCCAGCAAGGCACTATATCCCCATGAATAAAAAGAACTTGCATTTCTCAATACGCCTGACCAGTTTCTTCCAGTGAACGTTGCTGCATGGGAAAGATACCCATATACATCACCTGAGAACCAGCCAGTAAACTGTGTGCTTGTAAGGAGATGTACAATAAAGCAGAGCAGAACCGCCAGACCAACTGCAACTTTCTCTTTCTTTTTATCTGTCCATTGTATCATCCATTCCATAAATCTATCCCAATCCTTTCTACTCACTTCCTTGTACCTTAACTAATGCTCCCTGATTTAAGAAAGCAGGTTTGCCCACATATTCATAAATATGGTCTGTCAGATTGCCACTCCAACCGGAATGCAGATGTCCCGCCAGAACTGCTACCACCGGACTGTCATCTGCTGTCAGCAGATTTAAAAATTCTTCTGTTTCCGGCGTTAATTCATAGCCACAATCTTCTCCCAACAGAAGTGATTTATTTACTGTTCCAAAATCACCGGCATCATCCTGCACAACCAGTTCTCCATACTCATTTTGAAGTGTCTTCCTCAAATCTTCTGCCCCGGCTGTATAAATTGGAACATGACAGATTAAAATAATCGGTTTTCCCTTTTTATATAAGCTTTGAAATCCCTCTAGAGCTTCTGCTGAAATCTGTGCAAATCCATCTACCTGATAATCCCGGATAGATGCAACATAGAACTCTCCCATATCAAGGCTCTGAAACTCGCAGTTGTTATCTTTAAATACTTTAAGGAATGTTTCATCCGTATCCACAAAGGTATTCTCCCACGGAATATAGGAATCATGATTTCCGTAGGTATATAAGTATGGCATCGTAAGCTCTGACATTTTTTTCTGAACGGTCTGTATGTTTTCTGTAGAGCCATAATCAATCATATCTCCGCCGGTAAGAAATGCATCGACCTTGCTGTCATTGGCATACTGTATCCAATGCTCTATATTTTCTCCTGATGGAATACCTGCATCATCCCGAAATGCACGGGTTTCGGTATTTCCAAACCAGCCCAGATCATCTCTGTTTTCAAAGATTGCCTGGTCATCCGTCATATAAAGGAAGGTGTAACTTCCCTTTACTCCATCTACGGAAATAGGAACTGTCTCCATTTCCAAGCCATAATCTTCCGGTGCAACACTGTCTGTAAATGCAGTTTCATGCACTTCTTTTCCACATCCACTTAAGCATAATGCACTTATTAAAATAAGAATTACTGCTCGTTTTCTACTCTTCGTATTGCCCATTTCATCTACATCACTTTCTTATCTGCCCTCTAATCTTCCATACTGCACATAATGCTCATAATACCCCTTCCAGTCATTTCCGAATGCCTGCTGCAAATCCGCATACTTATTACGATAAGCAGCTACATCAAAGGTTGCATTTCCTCTTCTTCCCTCTGCCATTCCACAGTTTACAAAATGTGCAAGGACTGCTCTGTCATCATTTCCAAAGGCTGCTCTTATATCCGGATAAAGATTGATATAATAATTATAATCGTATACAGAAGAATAATCTACCCCATTATATACAGTCAACGGATTAACCAGTTCTGTTACGCCACTGGTTACACGTTTTTCCGATTTACCGGCATATAGATAATGCAGATAATACTGTTTTAAATCCATTCCAAAAGCTGCCCTAAGGTCAGAATACGCATTCCGATAAGAATTTATATCAAATGCCTCATTACCCCGCCGTCCTTCGCCCATTCCATAATTTACAAAGTGAGCAAGAACTGCCATATCATCATCTCCAAAGGCTGCCCGGATATCCGGATACTTATTTACATAATAATTATAATCATAGACAGGAGAATAATCCACTCCATTATAAACCGTTACCGCATCAAAGTTGTCAACCGGTCCGGATGCAATTCTGTGTTCACTCTGTCCATAATATACATAATGAAGATAATATGATTTGAGGTCATTCCCAAAAGCCATTCGAAGATCCTTGTACCGGCGTTTATAAGAATTTACATCAAAATATACAATTCCCTGCCGTCCTTCCTTCATTCCATAATTCAGAAAATGGGAAAGCAGACTGTCGGAACTTCCGCCACAGGCTGCTGCCACATCCGGATTATGTAACATATAATAATCCGGATTGTATACTGCTTCATAGTTCACTCCCTGATACCAGGTGGAATAGGTAGAATAATTCCGCATTCTTGCAATATAATCATTGACAATACTGTTTCCGTAGCCCCATGCAGTTGCCCAGCCGATTCCCGTTGGATTCTCATGTTTGCCAAGCCATTCTACATATGGTGCACTGCCTTTATTTACAAGGCTGTAACGCGGGTCTACGACTTCCTGATTCAATGGTTCTGATGTCGCATATGCTTTTAAATGCTGCACCTGGGCACGGATTCCCATACGAACGGTTGGAAAGCTGTTACCCGGATTGCCATTACCGGTAGCACCAAGTCCTGCAAAGTTAAACTGCTCAATATGGACATCTCCTCTGTAACGGAGAAATCCTGTTTCCTTCATTGCCTGCGCGAATGCCACCTCGGCACGGACGCCCTCGGCATTACATTCTTCCATATACATCATGCAGAATACATAAATATTTGGTGCATCCGTATTGGCGTAAAATGCCGGATAAGCCTGATTTGCCTGATAATAATTAATCATCTGTCCAATGGTAACCGTTGTCGGTCCCATAATACTGTATCCACCGTCATAATATGTATTTATGGTAGAATTGACTCCATTTACTACCTGCGTAGCTTCTGTCGGTTGTGCCATCATGAAACATGCTGCCAGCACTAATGTTAATAACCTTTGCACTCTTTTCTTTACTTTTCTCTTCATTGCATCTCCGATTCTTTCTTCAGTTCAAAATTTCCGGATAACAAGCTTAAATTAGGATTGTAATACTCGTCACCTTTTTCTAAAACATCTTTCCATTTTTTCGCCATATAATCTACTTCGCCCTCAAAACGATTACGTTTTTCCAAAGTATCTTCCTTTCCTCTGGAAATAGACTCATGGTGATACAATAACGCTTCTGGATCATATACTATTAAATAGCCCGCTTTTCTTACTTTCAGGCATAAATCGATATCATTAAAAGCCACTGCCAGCTTTTCTTCAAATCCATTCACTTTCTCATAAACTTCTTTTTTCGTGAGCATACATGCTGCCGTTACCGCATTCAGATTCTGCTGGATAATTCCTCTTGCAAAATAACCACAATCATCTGCCGGATGTCTGGATAATGGATGTCCGGCAATTCCACCCATGCCAATAATAACACCTGCATGCTGCACCATATTGTCCGGATAAAGCAATTTTGCTCCTACGATTCCAACTTCTTTACGTTGAACATTTGCAAGCATTTCACTCAACCAGTTTTCCCTGATTACTTCTATATCATTATTCAAAAACAGAAGGTACTCTCCATTCGCATACCTTACTCCAAAATTATTTATTGCAGAATAATTAAACTTGTCCTTCCATATTACAACCCGGATGTTTTCACGCTGCTCTATTGTTTTATAATATTCAAATATTTCATTTGTTGTACTATTATTCTCTACAATAATAATCTCATAGTTTTTGTAATCTGTTTTCTGTATAACCGACTCTATGCAACGCTCCAGTATTTCTTTCTGGTCTTTATTCGGTATAATAATTGATACCTTCTTCTGTTCACGTATTGGATATATCACATGATAAAATCCCAGGTGCTCTGTCATTACAACCTGACAGTCATCCTCTCCCATGCGTTTTAAGTGATCTTCTATTGCTCTTTTTCCAGCTTCATAACAATACATTTTGCTTTCCTGATTTGCTGCTGTTGAGCCCGGATGACAACGCCAATGATACAATACTTTCGGAACATGTTCTACATGCTTGCTTTGTTCTATACAACGCAATATAAAATCATAATCCTGTGAACCGTCATATTCTTTTCGGAAACCACCCACCTGGTCCACAATACTTTTTCTAGCCACAAATAAATGGCAGATATAGTTATTACTCCGAATCAAATCCAAATTATAATCTGATTTGAAATGAGGTTCAAAATAATCCTTTAAATCAAAAGAAACTTTATCTTCGTCGGTATAAATGACATCTGTTTCATCTTTATAATGCTCATTCATCCATTTTACGACTTCATAAAGTGCATCTGGTGCCAGTATATCATCATGATCCAGTAATGCTATATAATCTCCCGTTGCGATAGACAACGCCGCATTGGTATTTCCTGCTATTCCGAGATTTTCTGAAAGGCAAAGCATCTTTATCCGCTTATCCTTTTTCTGATAACTTTCAACAACATTTTTAACGGTATCCTCTGTAACGCTGCCATCTCCAATGCACAATTCCCAGTTTTCATAGCTCTGATTTCTTACGGAATCAATCATCTCTTTCAAGAATTTTTCCGGTGTTTTATATGTAGGCACTATAATACTGATACATGGTTCATAATCCAGCTTTTCTGCCCTCTGCTTTTTCAATTTTCTTGCATTCGGGATATATTTTTTTCTCCAGACATTATAAACCTCTTCTGTATCCTGAAACCGCTTTTTTATTCTGTCACAATACTTCTTCCATCCAAAGTTTACCAGATAATGCCAATCATCTATGAACAATTCTTCATCTCTATTCTTTAACATATCGAAAAAATTTTCATATTTTCTGTTTTCTTCCCTGGCCTGATCTACTAATTTATTGCATTCCACAATAAATTTTTCAGAAGTTTTTCCGCCTTTTAAAACAACAGTATAAATGCCTTTATTTTTTTGCGTATTTTTCCACTTTACCTCAAATCCAAATTCTTTTTTACTTTTCTCTAACCCAAAATTTTCATTTACATCAGCCCGATACTTTCTTTTCAACACAATCGTTTCCTGCTGACCATCTTCATTTATAACGCTCAACTCTACTGGTACACTGTCTATTTTCTGCATATCAATAACTGATGCGGCAAATCCCCAGCCATCAATAGATATAATTTCATTATTATATATGGTTTGCTCGATATAATACTTGATTTCAGGCTCTACCTCGAATTCCATATATTCCTTTAAGTTTGCCTCAAACAATATTTGTCCACTTTCAAATCCAATACCAATATTGCACTCGTTCTGATTCTCCACCTCAAATTCCACATCTATTACAAAGCCGGAATTTAAGTTAATATTATAGTCTTTATACATTTTTTGGACATCTGCTCTGTCTATATATTTCATATACATTTCAGTTTGCTTATTATTTATATAAACCTGCAAATTTTTGTTTTTGCCACTTTTAAGAAATGCCCAACCTACAATTTGTAAATATGCCCTGTTATCATCATTGACATAGCAACAAATTTTATCAATACTATAAATATATTCTTTTTCTTCAATTGCAACATGTTCTCTTATCATTTTTTCTTAACCCTTTTCATTTTATCTGCCATATCACGGATAGGTTTTGTTATTTTCCATGACCTTGAATTTATGATTGCTTCATACATTTCTTTATATTGTTCTATCTGGAAATTTAAATTTTCCTTTTCAAGTTTTAAATTCTCATTGTTTTTTGATAGTTCATTATTTATCTCTATTTGGTTCTTCAATAAAGCTTCTTTGTTCTTTCTTTCTTCTACTTCTAATTGTAATGTAGCTTGTCCCAGTCGATTCTTTTCTCTCTCATCCCTAATGATAAAATCTATATTATGAATGATATCTTTTGAAAAAGCATTTAAATTTATTTTTCTATAAACGATGTTTAAGCATCCATCTTCTTCTCTTGCCTGCAATAAAATCTGCGGATCACTAGTTTAAAAATTACATATGTTTTTTCTCCAAGTTTATTAAGTTCTACTAATATGATTTCGTGTAGGAAGTTTTCTATCTTTTCTTTTTCTTCGCCCTGCGCATTATAAATATGTTCTATGCTAATGATACATGGCTCCTCAACCGGATCTAGTCGGAGTTGCTGCATTCCCTCTGGAATTTCTACTTTCACCTTCAGGTTTCCATCTTCTAATTCCTGCACTTTTTTAAAGTAAGAATTTTCTTCTTTAAAATTCCTATCCTTTCCATAGAATACCTGCATAGTTTCTTCAAGTTCAACTGCGGAAAGGATGTGATTTAAATCTACAGTTTTATGGTTCATCATTTTCGGCATATCTCGTAATGGAATATTATCATCCATGATATACTGTTGAAATTTCTTTTCCATTTTTGCAAATTGAATCTGTTCTTGTGGAGTTATTCCAACCATTTCCATCAAAAAATCCTGTTCCATATTTCTTCTATTTCCCAGGCGGGCATCCCAATAAGCTAATGTACGATATATAACAAATTTTACCGGTATAGGAAATTGAAAGCTCCACTCATAATCAATAACTGTCCAGTTATTATCCTTTACGATAATATTATCAAACAGCATATCAATATCTGTTATTTTTAAAGCATACTGTGTTTCTTCAAAATGCACCATACCAAAAACTTTTTCAAAAGAGGGTGTAATTGTAAATACATCCTTATCTTTTAATCCATATATTTTTTGAGCAAACTCTGATATGATTTGAAAAACTTTGTCCATCTCATTTTTTTCAAAATATGAGTCAATAATTTTATCTAATCCATTCCCCTCTACCATCTCAAAGTTTATTTCATCATACTCTTTTTGGCATCCGGCAACATTAAGGGCTCCTTCAAATTGTCTTTTCAAAGGTGCATAATATGATGCTATATTTTTTATATGTTCTCTTGCACTTTCTGTTGTTGCTCTTTTTTTTAAAAGCTTCTTATCCCCATTTGCAAAAATCTCTGTACAAATGGCGAATCGATTGGCTCTATCATTAGAATATTTAACAAAAAGAATTTTATCCATTCTCTTTTAGTCTCCTTTTTTTATCCTAAGCAAAAAAGAATTGGAAAACTCCCGGAAAAGTCCGGCACCAATAATTCCATCGAATGCTTTTGTCTCATCAAATAAAAGCAGACGGCTTCTGTCAAAATTTCTTATATTCATACTTAATTCCGCCTTCTTAGGCAGATATTCATCAGAATATATTGCCATCGGAAACTTATAATCCGGATATGGATAATAAAATTTATATTCCAGATTGCTTATTTCCTGTAATATATTCTCTATTTCTTTTTTTGAAAAGTTTCTCATCTTATGGTTATCAAAACCTATATAGTCCTGTATTCCAATAAAATAATCAGAATATAATTCTTCCTGACAACCTGACCAATACTTCATTCCTATACGATTATCACACGCTATTAGTATTTCTCCACCGTCTTTCAGATGATTAAATGCACTTTTTATAAATGTATGATATGGTTTTTCATCAGCAAAATAATCAGGTGCTTTCGAAAATGAGCCGATCATTACAATATAATCATAATCTCTCTCTAACTCGTTTTCCATTTTATCATATGTTCCTGTAAACACTCTGAGATTTTCTTTTTTACTATTTCTGCATTCATTTATCTGTCTTTGCAAATCATTGTTTTCAAGACTTGTCACCTGTAATACTTTATCAGCAATACATCCTGTAACAGCCCCGCATTCTGCATCTATTTCTAATACTTTTGCATCTTTCTTAAAAGGATACCATTCCAGAATATTTCTTCGCATAGGCGAAAGATGATATAGAAAAAAGAAGTCCTTCTTTTCAGATATAATTTTCTGAAAATCATCCTCAGTATATTGCTGCACTATTTTGAGCAGTTCTTCCATTTTCTGGTTTTCAGTATTATTTTTTTCTGCCTTTTCTACTATATTCAAATCCTGACCCTACAACTTTCTCTTACTCTTCTATCTTCTCCACTGTCGTAACAGAATTCATATCATAAAAACCTACGGTATTTTTATCTGAAACCACCGTCACATTGCATACATCATATAATCTGTGGTATACCTGGAACTCACCGTCACGATATCCGGTACAGCTCATGGACAATAAGTATTCCCCTCCCTGCAGGAACATATCCTGCTCAAAGGTTGCAACATAAGTCTCCCCTTCTTTTGCCAATGGAACATCCTTCTTCTCATACATGGTATTGGTTCCGGTTATTGCCACACCCTGTATATTTTTAAAGGTATAGGTAAATATCGGATCATGAACATCCTGTTTAAATTTTACTTTGGATTTCAGCCGGAATCGTGTTCCTTTTACAATTGCATTGGTATAATTACCATTCTCATCTATTATGGCAAAGTCTTCAATTTCAGCGGCACCATTGCCATATTCATCCACATCCGGATTCAGATTGTAATGATTCTTCCACTGTCCTTCGCAGGCAGCCTCTTTGATTTCCTTTTCATCATCTTCTTCCAAGGAGCTCATGTCCATCTGGTGTGCTGCGATTTCCTCCGCCTTATCCTGATTGACCATGATTCGCTTATACATGCTTACCATTTCTTTTGGTGTACCCTCTGCCAGCTTCTTTCCTCTGTTTAAAAGTACAACACGGTCACAGTATTTGCTGATACTGCCCAGATCATGGCTGACAAAAAGGATGGTTTTTCCCATTTTCTTAAAATCTTCAAATTTCTTGTAGCATTTTGCCTGAAAGAATACGTCTCCTACCGACAACGCCTCATCGACAATCAGGATTTCCGGGTCAATATTAATCGCTACCGCAAATGCCAGCCGCACAAACATACCACTGGAATATGTCTTGACCGGCTGATGCACAAAGTCACCGATATCTGCAAAATCAAGAATATCAATCTCTTCCCTGGAAAAACCAATCATGGTTCCATTAAGGTAGATATTCTCAATTCCGGTATATTCCATATTGAAGCCTGCGCCCAGCTCCAACAGTGCAGAAATTCTTCCATCAATCTCTACATGACCACCGGATGGATTCAAGACTCCGGTAATAATCTTAAGAATCGTAGATTTTCCGGAACCATTGGTTCCGATTATGCCAACGGTTTCTCCTCTTTTTACATCAAAAGAAACATTATGCAGTGCATAATGTTCCTTATATAATTTCTTTCGTGTCAAGCCTAACGATTCCTTCAGTCTGTCTGAAGGTTTATCGTAAAGCTTATATAATTTACTTACATCATCTACTCTAATTGCTACTTCGCTCATATCCTATGCCTTCCTATAATACATCTGCAAAATGAATCTTCAACCGCTTAAATATCATGGTTCCGATACCGAATAATACCGCTGTCAGAAGCCAGAAGTATAAAGTCAGTGGTGCATTTTCCCAGAACCACGCCTTATTAATCAACGCATCCCGGTATCCTGCCACAATATAGTACATCGGATTCAGTTTGAATATGGTAATCAGCACTGGAGATAATTCCATGGTATCAATGTTCCACATAATCGGTGTCATCCACATCCCAACCTGCAGAACAATGTTAATCACCTGTGTTAAATCACGGAAAAAGATTACAATCGCACAGGTTGCATACACGATTCCCAATACCATAATAAACATGGCAAAGGTATAATACACAATCTGCAATGTATATAAATCCGGATAATAGTGATATGCACTATACAGCACCAGCGTAAATACTACGAAGAATACATGTACAAACAGTGCAGATACTACTTTCACAATAGGGAGAATACTTATCTTAAATACAACCTTCTTAACCAGATAGCTGTATTCAATCAGTGCATTGGTTCCACCATTTAATGCATCCTGGAAGAAGAACCAAGGCACCAGACCTGCAACCAGCCAGAGTACAAACGGAACATCAATTCCGGCTCTGGTGTTGATTCCGCCAGCCTTTAATCCTTTTTCAAATACGAACCAGTATACCACTACCGTTACAATTGGCTGTATAAATGCCCAGATAATACCAAGGTAGGAACCTGCAAATTTAGTTTTAAAATCATTCTTTGACAAATTCCAGAGCAGCTTTCTGTTCTGATACACTTCTTTCGGAAGAACAATCAGCTTTTTACCTGCTTTTAATGCAACAATAAGAATGATATCTAATACAACGCACGCAAGGATTTTAACCAGAAGATACCGAAGCCAGAGGCTGTCCTTTACCAGCTTCGCAATTCCCCAGTTCTCTGTGTTCCATACCAGGTAAGGATCCTCTTTTTCTGCTGTCAGGGCAATACCGTCCGAAACATTATTCTGTTTTACTTCCTGCAGACGCACTGTTTCTGAAAAAACATTCTGATCTATTACCGCAGTTTTTCCATTACTTTCAACGGTTATGCCGGAAATAGTTGTCTCGGATACTCCGCTTCCCAAATCAAAGCGAAGATATGAAGCATCTGCCGGCACGGTATATTCTAACGTTTTCTCTGTTCCAGCTTTTTTATAATTCACTCCGCTGCTTTGTTCTGCCTTGAAATCATCCGGCATTTTCTGTCCGTCTGTCAGATAGAACATCTCCATATAATTTTCTTCATCGGATGTAAGTGTTACCTTTACCGTAACCTTCTTCTCACTTAAAGCCGGTTCATATCTGAAAACCAGGATGTTCGCCAATATACCAAACAGTACCACCAGCAGGCTGGCTGCGAGTCTCTTCTTAGACATATCATTTACTCCTTATGTTACTTCAACTGCCTATCAGTCTTTCCTGCAGTTATTCTTATTCTCTGCATATGCCTTGATGCCATGCCATACTTTATCTTTGTCGGATAAAATCAAGTCTGCCTCTGTCATTCCTTCCGGCATCGGCCATTCTACTCCGATATCCGGGTCATTCCACAGAAGTCCGCCCTCATCATTTGGATGATAGAAATCAGTAACTTTATAACAGAATTCTGCATAATCACTTAATACGATAAATCCGTGTGCAAAATCCTTTGGAATGAAGAACTGTTTCTTGTTCTCAGCAGACAAAGTAACTCCAAACCATTTTCCAAAGGTTTCAGAACCTTCTCTTAAGTCAACTGCGACGTCAAATACTTCACCGTTTACTACACGCACCAGCTTGTCCTGTGGATAGTTTAACTGGAAATGAAGTCCACGAAGTACACCTTTCTTGGATGCAGACTGGTTATCCTGTACGAATTCGCAGTCAATTCCTGCTTCCTTGAAATCATTATAGTTATAGGTCTCCATAAAGTATCCTCTTGCATCTCCGAATACTGCAGGTTCAATTACTTTTAATCCTTTTATTCCATTACAGTCGTTTGTTACTTTGATTTTTCCCATTTTTATCTTCCTCGCTTTTCTACAATAATACCCAACTCTATTTTATAATCCGTTAGCAATGTCCATCAGATACTGACCATATGCAGTCTTAAGTAATGGCTGCGCCAGCTTCTCTAACTGTGCTTTATCGATGAATCCTCTCTTGTATGCAATCTCTTCGATACAGGAAATATATAATCCCTGACGTTTCTGGAATGCTGCTACGAAGTCTGCCGCATCAAGAAGCATGTCATGGTTTCCGGTATCTAACCATGCAAATCCTCTTCCTAAGGTCTCAACCTGAAGGGTTCCACGATTCAGATATTCATTATTAACACTTGTAATTTCAATTTCTCCTCTTGCAGATGGTTTTACATTCTTGGCAATCTCTACTACATCATTGTCATAGAAATAGAGTCCCGGAACTGCATAATTGGATTTTGGCTGAGCCGGTTTTTCTTCAATTGACAATGCTTTACCATTCTCATCAAATTCTACTACACCGTATTCTCTTGGATCTTTTACATAATATCCGAAAATGGTTGCTCCCGGCTGGCTCTCTGTACGCTCTGCTGCACTGCGAAGCACTTTAGAGAAGCTCTGTCCATAGAAAATATTATCGCCTAATACCAATGCTACTGCATCATTTCCAATGAATTTCTCACCGATGATAAATGCATCTGCAAGTCCTCTCGGCTGTTCCTGTACTGCATAAGAGAAAGACATTCCAAGCTGGCTTCCATCCCCTAATAACTCCTCAAATACCGGAAGATCTCTTGGTGTAGAGATAACCAGCACCTCACGGATTCCTGCTAACATCAGTGTAGATAATGGATAATAAATCATTGGTTTGTCATATACCGGCATAATCTGTTTCGATACTGCCTTTGTCAGTGGATAAAGTCTTGTTCCGGATCCTCCGGCTAAAATAATACCTTTCATGGAATAATCTCCTCCTTAATCATATTGTTTACGTTCTCCAACGCATTCTTTCACTCAATAAATCATTTAATTATAACATATTACATCGTATTTTTCATCTATATTTTCCTTAATAATTTCTGTAGTACCCGTGGAAATACTGGCGAAAACGCACAAAAAAAGCGGACAGGTCTTGTATTTTCCTATCCGCTTCTCTTTCTATCTACTTTTCATTTTCTCCATGAAGTCGAAATACATTAACCATCGGAAGAACAATATTCTCTCCTGTATACGACTGTCCCGTAATACTCATAACTAATCCTCTTGCTACAGAATACAGTGCCGCTGTACCATTTATCTGTAATAATTCTCTAAATTCCTTTTCCCATGTTTCCGCTACTTCATTTGATTGAAAACAACCATGAAGTTCCATTCCAAGCTCCATCTTCTTTTCTTCATTTTCAACCTGCATTTCAATATATAATGCCAATATTCCAATATACTCTTTCGCTTTTTCATCATACGAGCATTCTTTAATGTTGTAGCTGACATCTAAGTTTTTCTTTGTATCATCCTGTTCATAGAATACAATAAAATCATTTTCAAATTCAATTTTCTTTACCTGAGTTCCAAGCAACTGTATATTTGCAAGTGCCTTTTCTATTTTCATTTTTACACCGCCCTATTCAACTCAACAATATTTCCTTTGTACTTATTTTTCCAGATGTTTCCATTCCATTCACATTTTGATTCTCTTCTTTGAATTTTTCTGTATTGGTCACTTTCCGGAGTCAACGAAATTTCCAGATTCAATTCTAATTTTTCTGCTATCTGTGCCAGTGATTCGATTGTAAAATTATAATCTTCACTTTCCCATTTAGACACCATGCCTTGTGATACATTTAATTTCTTTGCAAACTCTTTCTGTGTCATTCCATATTCAAGTCTCTTTTTTGTAATTGCTATGGCTATCTTAGCCTGTAATTTTGCAGCTATAACATCCGCTAAAGAGAAATCCTGTGCCAGGTCAGCCAAAGCTTCACTTAATTTCATTGGTTTCACACTCATAATCAAACCTCCATTTCCCGTTTTCTTTCCATTGCAATTGGTGCATGTTTCTCATAGCCAGTAACTTCCTTGCCCTCTTTTTCATAAAAGCAATGCAGTATAATTTCGCCATCTTTTCCATATGTATATAACATTCTAATATTATATACATTACTCTCCAAATGCATAGAATATAAACCTCTATAGTTTTTTAATTTTTCAAACTGCGGAAGCTGAATTACATTAATTCCATATTCTTTTAACAATCCCACTTGTTTTGTCAATTGTTTTATAAATTTTTTCTCATTGCCCGTCCCCAGAATCAACTGCTTTATCTCCCCTGCAACTGCAGGATGAATCAGTACATCATCCAGTAACAAGGCCAACTCCTTCATTACTGTTTCTCTGTTCACGCCATCATCCTTTTCCTTTTTATTCATTATATTACTTATAAGTAATATTTGCAATCACAAGATGTATCTTCTCAGGTTCATTTTCTACCATATCTTGTTACTAACCTGCAAAGTCTACCATCAACTGTCTCTTCGAATAATATGATAGTAAAAAGCAGAAAGACTTTTCTCATAGGATAAATCTTTCTGCTTTTTATTATTTCAATTATTAACTTATTTATTACAGCCTATTTGTCTTTATACATATCTGCATAATATTTCTGGTAGTCACCACTGGTTACATTGTTCATCCAGTCTTCATGCTCAAGATACCATGCAATTGTCTTCTTGATACCATCTTTGAACATGGTCTCCGGCTCCCAGCCAATCTCAGCTTTGATTTTGTCCGGAGCGATTGCATAACGTCTGTCATGTCCTTTACGGTCTTCTACGTAAGTAATTAAATCTTTGCTTACATTTGCTTTTCTTGGATCATCATCCGGAAGAATCTCCTGCAAGGTTTCAATAATGATGTTGATGATTTCGATATTACGCTTCTCATTGTGTCCACCGATGTTATAAGTCTGTCCAAGACGTCCCTGCTCCTGAACCATATCGATTCCCTTTGCATGGTCATCTACATATAACCAGTCACGGATGTTCATTCCATCACCATATACTGGAAGTTTCTTTCCGTGTAAAGCATTGTTGATGATTAATGGAATCAGTTTCTCCGGGAACTGGTAAGGTCCGTAGTTATTGGATGTATTGGTAATATTTGCCGGGAAATGATAAGTATCAATATAAGATTTTACTAACATATCAGAAGATGCCTTACTTGCAGAGTATGGGCTGTGTGGCTGATATGGTGTTGTCTCATAGAAGAAGCTCTTTCCATCATCCGGAAGGGAACCATATACTTCGTCTGTGGATACGTGAAGGAATTTCTTACCTTCCTTGAAGCTTCCATCCGGAAGTTCCCATGCTTCTTTTGCACAGTTTAACATAACTGCAGTACCCATTACATTGGTATGAACGAATACTTCAGGGTTTTTGATACTACGGTCAACATGACTCTCTGCCGCGAAATGTACCACGCGGTCAATGTCATTTTCCGCAAACACTTTGCGGATTGCTTCTTTGTCTGTAATATCTGCTTTTACAAATGTATAGTTGTCTCTGTTCTCGATGTCTTTTAAATTTTCCAAGTTTCCTGCATAAGTTAATGCGTCTACATTGATAATACGAATCTCATTGTCGTATTTACGAAACATGTAGTGAATGTAGTTTGAACCAATAAATCCGGCTCCTCCAGTTACTAAATAAGTTCTCATCTTATTCTCCTCCTGATTTAAAAATCGTTTTATTATGGCACAGTCCTCATTTGTTTGTCAACTTTTTAGAAGTTTGTGCACATTTTTGTACATAATTTAACAGTTCTATTCTTTATCCAGTTTTTTCTTTCTCTCTTCGATTGCCTGCAGTTCCATTTCAAAATCCTGCCGGTTCTTCTGTCCAATGGTCTGCAGGATAAGTCCCGAGAAGAATGCCTGGGTTGCTGCCAATATCGTAAAACAACAAGCAAATAAAGTCGGGAAGTTCGGCACCATTCCGGTCTTTGCATATACTACCAATACCGGTATCAGGAAACCAACTCCAAGAGCAGCCAGTATAAATGCAATAATGCCAAAGAATGACATTGGCTTATAGGTCCGGTACAGTCTTGCAATGGTACGCAGTACCTTAAATCCATCTGAATAGGTATTCAGCTTAGATACACTTCCCTCCGGTCTGTCACGGTACTCAATAATCACATTGTCTACCTGCATATTCTTATCTGCTGCATGAATGCTCATTTCTGTTTCAATTTCAAATCCCTTGGATAATACCGGGAATGATTTTACAAACTGATAACTGAACGCACGATAACCTGTCATAATATCTTTAATATCCGTGTGGAAGAAAAGATTGATAGATTTACGCACCAGGGAATTACCAAAATTGTGGAATGGTCTGGTATTTTCCTGGAAATAAGTAGAAGAAAGTCTGTCTCCTACTACCATGTCTGCTCCATGCTCTAGCACCTGTTTTATCATCTCCGGTGCTGATTCTGCCGGATAGGTATCATCTCCATCCGTCATCACATAGACTTCCGCATCAATCTCGCGGAACATGCGGCGGATCACATTTCCCTTTCCCTGCATATACTCATGGCGGACCACAGCTCCGGCCTTCTCTGCCAGCTCTACCGTCCGATCAGATGAATTATTATCATATACATAGATCACGGCTTCCGGCAGTACCGCTTTAAAATCACGAACTACCTTCTCCACAGTCTTTTCCTCGTTATAACACGGGATCAAAACAGCAATTTTATCCAAGGTTTTTGTCTCCCTTTTACTAATTTTCTTCGATTTATTGATTGTATCATATCCTTATATGAAAAGCAAAGAATTTGATGGTCTATAACGCAATAATTCTTTGACTTCTATTTTCGTATATAGTAAAATGAGACTGTATTGGAGGAAAATATGGATATAAATGAACTTTTCAAAAAAGATAAACGTGAATCTGCTGTTGACATTGTAGTCAATAATATTAAACAGCTTTTAATTGAAAGAAAACTGAAGCCAGGAGACCGCCTTCCAAGCGAACTTGAGATTTCTGAAGGCATGGGAGTCAGCCGTGGTTCTGTCCGTGAGGCCATGAAGATTCTTACTGCATTTGGTCTTGTGGATATTCGGGTGGGGAATGGTACTTATATCTGCGATA
>OLNX01001393.1_pt1 | contig 20842 bp, 12 predicted proteins | sample 1672611 | NCBI WGS metagenome assembly OLNX01 (sample SAMEA3136705, study PRJEB25190) | human gut metagenome | reverse complement strand
GCATCGCCCGTGATGTTGATGGTGGTGCGGCCCATGTCAAAGATCCGGTCGATGCCGGCCACCAGCGCGATGCCCTCCACCGGGATATTTACGCTCTGGAGCACCATGGCCAGCATCACCATGCCGGCGCCGGGGACGCCCGCAGTGCCGATAGACGCCAAGGTGGCGGTGAGCACGATGGTGGCCATCTGGCCGATGGTCAGGTCGATCCCATAGCAGGATGCGATGAAAACGGCGCACACCCCCTGGTAGATGGCAGTTCCGTCCATGTTGATGGTGGCGCCCAGGGGCAGCACGAAGGAGGCGACCTCCTTCCGGGCCCCCAGCCGCTCGGAGCACTCCAGGGTGAAGGGCAGGGTGCCCACCGAGGATGCGGAGGAGAAGGCCATCATCATGGCAGGGGCCATCCCCTTAAAGAAGGCGATGGGGGATACGCCGCCCAGGGCCTTCACCGTGCTGGAGTACACCACCACGGCGTGGACGATATAGCCCACATAGGCCACCGCCAGCACCGCCACCAGCTGAGCCAGGATCTTGGGCCCGTTTTCCACGATCACCGGGCAGATCAGGCAGGCCACGCCGATGGGCGAGAGCTTGATGATCAGGTCCATGATCTTCATGGACACCTCATTGAAGCTGTCCACCACCTGGGCGGCCACCAGCCCCTTTTCCCCCGCCAGCAGGATGCCGAAGCCCACCAGGAGAGAGATGACGATGACCTGGAGCATGGAGGCATTGGCCAGCGGCGTGATGGGGTTGGAGGGGAAGATGTCGATGATGGTCTGCATCAGCGACTGGCCCGCCGGGGGTTCATAGGCCAGGCCGGAGGTCTCCATGGCCGCAAAGATGTGCATCCCCTTGGCCGCGCTGGCCAGCACCAGGGCCAACACCACGGCAAAAGCGGTGGTGCACATGTAATACACGATCGTCTTGCCTCCCACCGAGCCCACCCGGCCGATGTCCTGCATAGAGATGACACCGGAGGCGATGGAAAACAGCACGATGGGCACCACGATGAATTTCAGCAGGTTCAGGAAGATCGTGCCCCAGGGCAGAATGTAGTTTTTCGCGATGTCCAGTCCGTTGGGCACCATCATCAGGGCCAGGCCCACTGCGATGCCGACCACCAGCCCGATGAAGATCCAAAATGCAAGGGGAAGTTTCTTCTTGTTCATTGACAGCTCTCCTTTCCGTCCATGCAGCCCTTTCCTCACTTTGGGCCGCATCTGTTTACAGCTCCCTCTCTGACTGCTCTCTTTCAGTATATATGATATGGAGGAAACTTACAAGGTCTTTCTTTCCTTTTTCTCCCCCTGCAATTTCCCGGGCCAAGCCCTTCTTTTTTCAACTTTTCCACTGGATTTTCCACAACTACGACAGAATCCAACTTTCTTTTTATTTTTTTATGGTAAAATATGGATATCAAGACAAGCTGTTTTATAACAGCGGAAGGATCAAAGGGGGTATCCAGAATGCAGCTGCTGCGAAAGAAGGGATTGCTGGACAGTCCCCGGGTGCTGTTCCTCCCTGTAGACGCCATCTCACCCAATCCCAATCAGCCCCGCCGGGTCTTTGGCACCCAGGAACTGGAGGAGCTGGCTGGTTCCATCCAGGCTCTGGGGCTGCTCCAGCCCCTGACTGTGCGCCGTCGGGCAGACGGCTGGGAGCTGGTAGCCGGGGAACGGCGGCTCCGGGCCGCCAAGCTGGCAGGACTGGAAGAGGTCCCCTGCATCTCTCTCCAGATCGACGACCAGCGCTCCTCCCTGCTGGCTCTGGTAGAGAACTTGCAGCGCAAGGACCTGGACTTCTGGGAGGAGGCCCTGGCCCTGGACCGGTTGATCTCTGTCTACCATCTCTCCCAGGAGGAGGCTGCCCGGCGCATCGGCAAGAGCCAGTCCGCCGTGGCCAACAAGCTGCGTCTGCTGCGGCTGGAGGAGCCGGTAGCGGAGGCTCTGCACCGCTACGGCCTGACCGAGCGCCACGCCCGTGCCCTCCTGCGTCTGGAGGACCCGGAGCAGCGTCTTGCCGCCGTCGAACACATCGGCAAAAACCAGCTGAACGTCGCCGATGCCGAGGCCTACATAGACCGTCTGGTCGCGCAAAATCAGACGACGCAGCCCCGCCGCCGCAGCACCTATATCCTAAAAGACGTCCGGCTGTTTCTCAACAGCGTGGACCGGGGCGTCCGGCTCATGCAGACCGCCGGCGTCGGCGCCAAAGTCTCCCGCCGGGATACGGAGGACGCCATCTGCCTCACCGTCACCATTCCCCGCGCAAAGCCGCAGAAAGATGTGTCGTAACGCTTTTGTAACCCATTCCTTGACAAACCGTGATACAATGCAGTAATGGCACGGCATTTTGCCGGTATTGCCCAAACCTGATGATACAAAGGAGGGGACACCATGAGCGACGAGTTGAATATGTCCTCTGTTACCGCCGATCCCGCGCCGGAGACGGCCGGCAAGCGCGCGGCCCCGGAAGAAAAGCCTCCCAAGACCCCCGGCAAAAGAGCCGGACTGATCATCGGCATCGCCGCGGCGGTGCTGGTGCTGGCCTACGCGGGCTGCTGTGTGGCCGCCAACGCGCTGTATTCCCACACGGCGTTTCCCAACACCTCCGTGCTGGGCATGGATATGTCCGGCCTGTCGGCGCAGGAGGCCGAGCAGCGCTGGACGGAGCAGGGGAGTGCCCTGCTGGACGGCATGACCATCCGCCTGACCCATGACGGGCAGGAGATCGGCAGCACCACCCTTTCCGACCTGGGCGTCACCGTTCTGCCCGTCTATGTCTCCAAGGCTGCCGGCTGCGACGTGCAGGACCGGGGCTGGGGCAGCGATGTGACCGCGTTCCTCCGCGGCGGCTGGCGCTTTATCGAGAGCTGGTTCAGGGCCGTGGATGTCACGCCCCAGCTGGACGTGGACGAGGCGAAGCTTACCGCCGCCTGTGAACAGCTGTCCGACACCGTGGGCTGCACCGTAACGGACGGCGGCTACCGGCTGGCGGAGGGTGAGGGCCTGTACATCACCAAGCCGCAGGACGGCGAGAAGCTGGACGCGGCGGCGCTGCGCGCCGAGTTGGCGCAGCGCTTCGAGAGCCGCGACCTGTCCGCGGCAGCCCGGTCCGTGGAATGTGTGTTCGCGGCCCACACCGCCGCGCCCATGGACGTGCAGGCGCTCCACGACGAGATCGCCGGCACCATGGCCGCCGCCATCTGCGACAAATCCACCGGCAAGCCCACCCAGTCCCGCGTGGGCGTACAGTTCGATGAGGAGACGGTGCAAAAGCAACTGGACGCCGCCCAGCCGGGCGAGGAATTCCTGGCCGACGCCCAGGTGCAGTTCCCGCCCGCCGCCACCGAGGAGTTGGAGCAGGCCATGTTCCGGGACGTGATCGGCACCTGCACCACCACCTGCGCCGGCCCCTGGGGCCGCCGCCAGAACATCAAGCTGGCCTCCGCCGCCATCAACGGCCGTATCTATAACCCCGGCGAGGAGTTCTGGTACAACGCCACTGTGGGCCAGCGCACCGAGGCCCGGGGCTTCCAGCCCGCCGCCGCCTACTCCGGCGGCAAGACCGTTACCTCCATCGGCGGCGGTATCTGCCAGGTATCCTCCACGCTGTACTATTCCGCCCTCATGGCGGACCTGCAGATCGTCCTGCGCTACGCCCATATGTTCGACCCCGGCTATATGCCCGTCACGGGCTGTGATGCCACGGTCAGCTGGGGCGGCCCGGACTTTGCCTTCCGCAACAGCACCAACTACCCCATCAAGATCACCACCAGCTACAATGACGAGACTAACCAGCTGACCATCACCCTGCTGGGCACCAAGACCGACGACCACTATGTGGAGATGACCAACCAGTTCCTCTCCTACTCCGAGCGCAAGACGGTCTATCAGGAGTCCGAGTCCGTGGCCCCCGGCACCACCGAGGTGGAGCAGTACGGCCACAACGGCTACGCCGTCCAGACCTACCGCAACGTCTACGCCGGCGACGGTACGCTCCTCCGCAGTACCAAGGAGGCGTACAGCGACTATGACCGGGCCGACAAGATCATCCTGGTCGCCCCCGGCGAGCTGCCGCAGTAAATAAAGAAACAGCCCCCCGCCGGGGGCTGTTTTCTGCTTTCGCTGTGTCTTCGCCGGGAGCAGACAGAGAAAAAGACCGGCGAAAGCCGGTCTTTTCTTTCTGCGTATCATTCTCTCCGCAGGGCTTCGATGGGGTTCAGCTTCGATGCCTTCATGGCCGGCACCAGGCCGAACACCACGCCGATGACCATGGAGAAGGCCACGGCGATGATGCACGCCGGTACGCTGATGGCCACCGGTGTCCCCATGATGTGGGACATCATCTCCGCCAGGCCGATGCCCGTAGCCACGCCCAGTATGCCGCCCATGCTGGTCAGCACCGCCGCCTCCGTCAGGAATTGCCAGAGGATGCGGCTCTGCTGTGCGCCGATGGCGATCTTCAATCCGATCTCGCGGGTGCGCTCGGTGACGGACACCAGCATGATGTTCATCACGCCGATGCCGCCCACCACCAGAGAGATGGCGGCGATCCAGATCAGCTGCTTGTTGGTGGACTCCGACAGGCTCTGCAGATCGCTGGCCTGCTGCAGAAGGTCCTTGGACTCGTACTTGTACTTCGTGGTGCGGATGGCGTTCTCATTCAGGTACTTGGCCACATTGTCACCGGCGGCGGTCATGTCGTTGGTGCTGGTGGCCCGCACCGCCGCGTACTGGGGTTCATCATACCGGTACGGTACCGACCAGCACACGTCCGGGATGAAGATGGTGCCCGCCGTGCTGCCGGCGTACATCTGATAATCCTTAAAGTTGTTGATCACCGGTCCGCTGCTGGACCGGGAGGACACCACACCCACCACGGTGAACGGCATCCCGTTGATCTCGATGGTGCCGCCGATGGGGTTCTCGCCCTGGAACAGCGACTTTGCCGACTTCGCGTCGATCAGCGCCACATTCCGCCGGTTCTCATAGTCCGCCGCCGTGAAGGAGCGTCCGTAGTTCACCGCGTAGTCCACGGCCGTCAGATAGTGGTCGTCCACGCCGTACAGCGACCCGCTGAACGCTGTATTGCCCACGTATACGTTGTCGCACCAATCCCGGGAGTAGTACATACTCACCAGCGACACGCTGCCCAGCTTCTCCATCTCATCCCGCATCTCCCGGGTCACTGGGTCGATACCCTCCGGCAGCGCCGAGTAGTTCAGGTCGAAATAGTTTTGGCTGTCCGTGGTGCCGATGGTCACCCGCACCACGTTGTTTCCCGCGCCGATCAGGTTCTGCTTGATCTGCTCGTTGGTGCCCTGAATGGTGGACACGATGGTGATGATCGCGGCGATACCGATAATAATGCCCAGCATGGTCAGAAACGACCGCAGCTTGTGGCTCCACACGCCCTGAAAGGCGAGATTTATATTTTCCAACATATGGTTATCCCGCCTCCTTTATATGCCGTAGTTGTACAGCTGGTCGGTCGTGGCCTCCTGGGTGTGGGCACCCTCCACCACGTCGCGCCCATAGGGGAACGCCACATAGTCGTCGATGGTCAGCCCGCCCCGTATCTGGGTGTAGCTGCCCCACAGATCCCGGCCGGTCTGTACCCACCGCTGCTCCAGTCTGCCGTCCTCGCCCCGGGCCATCACATAGCTCTTGCCGTTGTCGGTCCGGATAAACATACTCTGCAAATACAGTGAGCTGCCGCTTTCTTCCGCGCTGGTGTCCTTCTGGTACTGTATATCCACATAGTCATTGGGCTGCAAATTCGCGTCCTCGGTGACAAACACCTTGAAGGGGTAGTAGGACACGTTACTGTTGCCGTCGCCCCAGTTGTTGCCGTTGCTGGTGGGATAGTCGTCGATGGACACGATGGTGCCCTCGCAGGCCGCTCCGGTCATCCAGCTGCTGATGGATACGCTGTCGCCCACCTGCACGCTGCCCAGATCCATCTCGCTGAGGGTGCCGGTGACGTAATATCCGCCGCCGCCGGACAGCTCCACCACGGCCTCGCTGTTGTTATAGGCCTCGTCCGGGTCCCGCACGGCCTTCACCGTGCCGTCGAACTCCGCGTACACGTTGCCGTCGCCCAGCTCCGCCAGCTTCTTGTCCAGCTTCAGCTTCGCCACCTTCAGGTTGACCTCCTGCTCCTTTACCGCCTGAGCCTTCTCCAGAATGGCCTTGTTGATCTCCAACTGGGTCATGGAGGACTCCAGCAGCTCCTGAATTTGGGCAATCTTCCGCTGCAGCTTCTTGTATTCCTCGGTATTATAGGTTCGGCCCGGGTCAACGTAATCGGCCAGATCACAGACCTGGAAAGAGAAACTCACCGTCCCAGCCACAGGTGTCGTAGGTGTTTCGGTCTGGCCCGTGCCCTGATTTTCGTTGGCGGTGGTCGTGACCTCGCTGCCGCCGCTGGTGGCATCCGGCGTGAAGGTCTTTGTCAGCGCCAGACCCAGACTGCTGGGAATGCCGCCCTTCTTGTCGTTTTCCCGCGTGACCAGCACAATATATGTCGTGATCTCCGGCGTATTGCTGGTGGGGTCTGCTCGGCCAAACTCTTTCAGTATGCCGTCCAGTGTAGCGTCGTTCAGCTTGGTACCCGACAGGATCTGGTAGTATAGCGGATGGTCCTTGTCATTGCCAGTGCTGCCCTCCACTTCGATTTTGCCGGGTTCTGTTATTTTAGCATTCGGATCATAGCCCTCGTGGTTGTTGATCTCGTCGATCTCCGCTTGCAGCTCATCCTGAAGCTTTTTCAGCTCCGCCTCCAGCGTCTCCTTGTTCTTCGCCTTCTTCAGCAGCTCCAGCTCGTTCTTCATGACCTCCAGATTCTCCGTCTGCCGGTCATAGTCGATCTTGGCGCGCTCCACGGTGGCCTGTGTCAGGGTGGAGTCATAGCTCACCAGCACCGTGCCCTTCTTGACGCTGTCGCCCTCCTTGACCCACACCTTCTTCACCGTCTGGCTCTGGGAGATGTAGATCTTCTGCAATTTGTCCGTGGTCACCATGCCGCTGGTGTTGGAGGTGTCCCCCCAGTAGTCGGTCATGGCGCACTCGTTGACGGCGTATACGTTCACGTCGCCCCGCTGGGCGTTCCGGGCGATGGTCAGTCCGCCCCACACCGCGCCGCACACGCCCACCACGCAGGCGGCGGCGATAATGCCCTTTTTCAGCTTCTTGCTCATGCGCGGCTTCTCGCCGTCGGGGCGCTTTTCGCCGATATGCAGCTTTTCCCGCAGCGTCAGCTTCTCACTCATAGTCGTCACCTCCCGACAGTACGCCGTCCCGTATGGTCATGACCTTGGCGGCGTGGTTGGCGATGGAATGGTCGTGGGTGATCATGATGATGGTGGAGCCGCCGTCATGCAGCTGCTGAAACAGCTCCATCACCGCCGCGCCGCTGGCACTGTCCAGCGCACCGGTGGGCTCGTCGGCCAGCAGCAGCTTCGGCTTGCCCACGATGGCCCGTGCGATAGCCACCCGCTGGCACTGTCCGCCGGACAGCTGGTCAGGGCGGTGGTCCACCCGGTCGGAAAGCCCCACCGTCTCCAGCGCGGCCCGGGCCCGTTCCAGCCGTTCCGCCTTCTTCACCCCGCCGTACAGCAGGGGCAGCGCCACGTTTTCCAGCGCCGTCAGCTTCGGCAGCAGGTTGAAGCTCTGGAACACGAAGCCCAGCTCCTTGTTTCGCACCTCCGCCAGCTGCTTGTTGTTGCAGGTGGTCACGTCCCGCCCACCCAGCAGATAGCTGCCGCTGGTGGGTACGTCCAGACACCCGATCAGGTTCATCAGCGTGGTCTTGCCGCTGCCGGAGGGACCCATGATAGCCAGGTATTCCCCCTCCTCCACGTCAAGGTTCACGTTTTTCAGGATATGTGCCACGGACTTCCCCATGGGATAGTCCTTGCATATATCGCGCATTTCCAAAATCATGCTCAGCCCTCCATCGGCGGAATGACCGCCGGCGCGGAGGCGGCCTCGCCGCCGGGCAGCACGGTCACGGTGCCGCCGTCGTCCGTGACGGTGTCGTTCTCAGCGGGCATACCGCCGCCGTCCATGCCGTCCATGGGCACGTTTTCGTCGATTTTTTCACCGCCGCCCTCGGGGTATACCTCGCCGCCGCTGGCGCTGGGGTCAAAGGTGGCGTCGTCATAGGTGATGCACGTCATGCCCGCCTTCAGGCTGTCGTCGGGATAGGCGATATAGTCCTCCGCCGTCAGGCCGTCCGTCACGGGATAGGTGTCCGTCTCCGTGTTGTACTCGCCCAGGGTGATGCTCCGCTTCTCCAGCTTGCCCTTGCTGTTCTGAGCCCACACCCAGGGCTTGCCCTCGGCGTCGTTGATGAAGTAGCTGGGCAGGTTGATCAGGCTCTCGTCCTGGGTGTCCTCCTGACCGTAGTCCGGCTCTATGTACACGTGCTGGCCCATCAGCAGGCCCTCGCCGCCGCCGTCCAGCGTCACATAGAAGGGATACTTGCTGGACATGGCCGTGTCGCTGTCGCCGTAGTCGCTGCGGCTCTGCTGGGCGTTGTTCCAGTCGATGGAGCTGATGCTGCCCTTCCACGTCTGGTCGCTGACCCGGGAACGGATGACAACCGCCGTGCCCTCGGTCAGCACGCTGGCGTTGTTCTCATTCACATAGCCCTTGATGCGGAAGCCGCCCGTCTCCACGATGGTCATGAACGGCAGGGCGTTGCCGGAGTTGTCCGTGCCGCCGTCCGGGTTCAGGGACTGCACCTCGCCGTCCACCGGGGACTTGACGGTGCTGTCGGCGGTGTTGGCCTTCAGCTTCTCAATGTCCTTTTTCTTGGTGGCGATGTTGGCCTTCGTCTCCAGCACCTTCACGTTCTGCTCCCGCAGATCCAGGGCGTACTGCCGCTTGGTGGCGTCGTCATAGGTGCTGTCCATCAGCTTCTGTATACGCTCCAGCTCCGCCTGCTGGTCCTCCAGCGTGGCGTTCAGCTGCTCCAGCTCCAGCTGGGCCATCTCCAGGTCGGTGCGGATCTGGCTGAGGTCATAGGTCAGCAGCACGTCGCCCTTTTTCACGCTGTCGCCCACCTTCACCTTGATGGTGTCGATGGTCATGGCGTCGTTTTTCTTGATGGTCGTCTCGCCCAGCGGGCTGACGATGCCTGCGAACCGGTCCGCCAGACCTACGGACCCCAGCCCGCAGATCATAGACACCGACTGCACGGAGGCCTCGCCCTCCGCTGCGCCGCAGCCGGACACACAGCCCAGCAGCATCACCAGCGCCAGTACAAAAGCCGCTTTTTTCATGTCGTGTTCTCCTTTTTCCTTCCCGCGCGCCCGCGGGATGATTTGCCTATTTACTTAGACGGCAGAAATTGTCATTCCGTTCCGCCGCTGCCCCCGACAATATCATATCATGCGCCTGGCCCTCAAAATGTGAACAAATCGTGAACACACGCTTAAGACCTTACTAAGGTTCCGTATCAAAACGGTGGCAAAACGCCCCGCGGAATATTGACAGCGTGCGGGGGAGTGTCCTATTATTATGGTGTGCCGTGTCCATCCCGGACATCTTACCGGTGTACGGGCGCCTTTCGGCGGACACGGCCCGCGTACGATACCACCGGCAGGAGGTTTTGCCATGAACAAAAAACGTATCCGCCAGATGGACCTGGCCCTGCGCCGCCGCCTTTCCGACCGTCCCGCCGCGGACTATTTTACCCCCGGGGACGCCCTGCTCCGCACCCTCGAGACCGAGGGCTATATGCAGCGCTTTGCCGGGCTGTTCAGCGGCGCGCGCCTCCGCTGCGCCGACGTGCTGGCCCTCTGCCGCCCGGAGCTGGAGACGCTGTGCCCCGGCGAACCGTCCGAGGGCTGGCTGGCCTATGCCTATGACTATGCCCGCCGCCTGCTCTACCCGGAAAAGACCGATGCGGAGCCCTTCGCCCCCGGTGCGGTGTTCCTGCTGTCGGTGCTGCAGGTGCTGTTTGCCGCCGAGGCGGAGCTGCTGCCCCACGACCCGGCCTGGACCTTCGATTTCCTGACCGATGATGAGCTGGCCGGCAGTCCCTGTGCCCCGTCCTATCAGCGCTTCCTGCGCCTGTGGAGGCGGGAGTTCGTCTATGAGCTGATGCGTTTGGGCCTGGAGGTCACGCCCTACCGCACCCTTGAGCATATCGCCGGCGTCCACCACCTCGCCGTCACCGCCGCCCGCGCCCTGCGGAAAAGCGGCGTGGCCGTGGACGTGGCCCTGGTCTCCGGCGCCGCCGCCGGCCACGATCTGGGCAAGTTTGGCTGCCGCCCCGGCGAGCGCGTGCCCTACCTGCACTATTTCTACACCGACCAGTGGTTCCGCCGCCGCCGGATGACCGATATCGGCCACGTGGCCGCCAACCACTCCGTCTGGGACCTGGAGCCCGACTACCTCTCCGTGGAGGCGCTGCTGCTGATCTACGCCGACTTCCGCGTCAAGCAGCTCCACGATGCGCAGGGCCGGGAGATCACACGTATCTCCACCTTGGCTCAGGCCTTTCAGGTGATCCTGGATAAGCTGGATGACGTGGACGGCGAGAAGCAGAAGCGCTATACCCGGGTCTACGCCCGGCTGGAGGACTTTGAGCAGTTCATGGTCAGCTGCGGCGTGGATGTCACCATGTCCGGCGGCGATACGCCCCCGCTGCCGGAGAAGCACACCGCCCTCATGACCGACGACGAGGCCCTCCGCGCCCTGACGCTCCGCTGCGTGGGCCACAATATGGAGCTGATGCACCGCCTCACCGATCAGCGCAGCTTCGCCCGTCTGCTGGAGGAGGCCCGCGGCGAGACGGATTGGCGCCGTCTCCGCGCTTATCTGGCGGTGATGGAGTCCTACTCCCTCTATCTGCATATCCCACAGAAGGTCCAGACCCTGACGTTCCTCTACGAGCTGCTGATGCACCGCGAGGGCGATATCCGCCGTCAGGCGGCGGCGCTGCTGGGCGAGATCATCGCCGGCTTCCACGCCGGCTACGCCAAGGAGCGCCCCGCCGACATCCGTCCGGACCCCCGGGCCATCACCGATGTGGACCAGTGGAGGCTCTATCTGGACAAGATACTGTATCCCGACCATAAGCTCATGCCCCAGCACCGCCGCTGGATCGGCTATACCCTGAAATTCGCCGTCGGCTCCCTGCTGAGCCACTGCCCCGGCCGGGAGGAGCGCTTCCTGGCCCCGGTGTTCGCCTACTACCGCAGGCCGGAGGATCTGGACGACTACACCGCCTTCCAGCTGCTGGATACCGCCGCCGCTCTGCCGGATACGGCCTATACGGCCAGCCGCGCCCGGCAGATGACGGACTTTGCCGCCGCCCTGTCCCTGCGTAAGGACCTGACCATCCGCATGGCCGCCGTGCTGCTGCTGGACCGTCTCGCCCGCCTGTACCCGGAGGACGGCCGCGCGCTGGAGGCCGTGACCGCCGTCCCCGACGGCGACAGCGGCACCCTGCGCTATCTCAAGCAGGATGTGCTCTCTCAGGGCGCGCCCCTTCTTCTGCCGGAGGACGTGGTCTCCGAGATCTTCCTGGACAACCTGAAGACTGCCACCCCCTGGATCACCAAGCAGGGCAACCTGCGCCTGCTGACGGACTTTGCCCGCAGCGGCAAAAGCCCCGCCCTCCATATCGCCACCCACCTGTCCAATCTCATCAAGGTCAGCGACCGCGTCACCGTCCGCCACAGCGCCGGCAACGCCCTGCTGGCCCTGGCGCCCCGCCTGACGGCCGACCAGCGCAACGAGGTGGCGGTGGAGCTGTGCCGCGGCCTGGAGCTGGGCCAGCAGGAGTTCACCAAGTATATCCCCGACTACCTGGGCCGTTTTGCCCTGTGGCTGCCCCCGGCGGAGCTGGATGAGGTGCTGGACGACCTTCGCGTGAACCTCAGCTCCTCCGACAGCCGCGTTACCGCCTCCGTGCTGGATACCGTAGGCGTCATCTATGAGGCGTACGATGCCTATCGCTCCCGCTTCCCGGAGACGGACGACGCCTACCGCCGCCGCCGTGAACGGCTGCTGGGCCTGCTGATGCGGGGCCTCAGCGGCATTGACGGCGCCACCCGGCAGGAGGCCCTGTTCGTGTTGGGCCGCCGGGTCTTCGGCTCCGGAGAGCTGGGCCGCCACGAAAAGCGCCGCGCCTTTATGCTCACCCAGCGCAAGCTGCTCTCCGCCCAGGACGAATTCCCCGGCGAGGGCCTGACGTTCTACTACCGGGCCGCCATGCTGGGCAAGCTCTACCGCTTCATCACCGAGGAGCGCCTGTTCCACAAGGGCTTTGACTTCGGCGCGCCCCGTCCCGTGGCCTTCTTCCCCGGTACCTTCGACCCCTTCACCCTGTCCCACAAGGGCATCGTCCGGGCCATCCGCGACCAGGGCTTCGAGGTCCTGCTGGCCATTGACGAGTTCTCCTGGTCCAAAAAGACCCAGCCCTACCGCCTGCGCCGGCGCATCGCCGCCATGGCCGTGGCCGACGTGTTCCACGTCAGCATTTTCCCGGAGGACTTCCCGGTGAACATCGCCAACCCGGAGAACCTCCACGAGCTGCGCGCCGCCTTCCCGGGCCGTAGCGTGTCCATCGTGGTGGGCAGCGACGTGGTGCTCCACGCCTCGTCCTACAAAAAGCCCGTCACGCCGGACTCCATCCACACCTTCGACCACGTGGTCTTCCGCCGCACCGAGCCGGATGCCGAGCCGGCGGATTACAGCTGCATCACCGGCAAGGTGCTGGAGCTGACGCTCCCGCCCCAGCTGGAGGAGATCAGCTCCACCCGCATCCGCGAGGCGGTGGATGCCAACCGCGACATCTCCAACCTCATCGATCCCACGGTGCAGGAGTTCATCTATCGCCGCGGCCTGTACCTCCGCGAGCCCCAGGACAAGCCCGTTCTCCGCACCGAGGACCTGAGCTTCCTGCCCGCCTCGCCGGAGACGGCGGAGAAATTCCTCCGCACCATGCTCTCCGTGCCCACCGCCGCGGCGCTGCGGACGCAGATCGAGAGCCGCGGCGACGACGTGATGGTCTGCCGGGACACCGACGGCACCATTCTGGGCGCGGCCAGCTACGCCTGCCTGGACTCCGCCCGCCTCTTCGCCCGCCTGGGCGATCCGGCCCTCTCCGGTCTGGTCCGCCAGAACGCCGGCGGCCGCACCCTGCTCATCAGCGGGCTGTTCGTGCCCCGGGGCGAGCGCCAGAGCGACCTCTGCCAGCTGCTCATCACCGAGGTGCTGACCCTGGCTCTCAGCCGTGAGTTCACCTATGCCCTCTACCTTCCCCTGGAGGGCGCCGTCTCCGGCTACGGCCGCCAGCTGCTGACGCTCCAGGGCTTCGTCCCGGCTGGTGACAGCACGGACGCCCTGGCCGTGGATATGCGCTGTCCCATCGTCCTCAGCCGCAACGTGGACACCGCGGTGAAGGCGCCCTTCAGCTCCTCGCCCCGGGTGCTTGCCGCCATCGCCTCCGCCCACCGCCGCCTGCAGGCGGCGCTGACAAAGCTGCAGCCCGGATCTCTGGTGCTCAGCCTGTCCGCCGGCGTCATCTACCACCGGCTGCTCCAGCGTATCACCGGCCGCAACGGCGTCCCCGCGGAGCCCACCACGCCCCGCGTCCTCGGCCCGGATATCTGCGTCCCCTACGGCAAGATCCTCCGCGGCGTGGCCGTGCCCAACACCGTCACCAAGACCCTGCGTACCGACAAGGTCTACGAGCCGGACCTCAGCACCTATTCCATCGAAGCCTACCCGGACTACTCGCCCCTGCCCGACCAGGTCCGCACCATCCACGCCTTTGCCCGCCCCGTCATTCTCGTGGACGATATGCTCCACGACGGCAAGCGCATCCGCCGCCTGGCCCCGCTGCTCGCCGAGACGAACACCCCCGTGGACCAGGTGCTGGTGGGCTACCTCACCGGCATGGGCCGCGACCTCATGGAGCAGCTGGGCTACGACGTGGACGCCATCTACTACCTGCCCAACCTGCGCCTGCGCTTCGTCGAGTCCACGCTCTATCCCTTCATCGGCGGCGATACCGTCCGCCGCAGCGAGGCCCTGCCCGGCGGCCTCCAGCCCGCCGTCAACCGCATCCTGCCCTACGCCGCCCCCGAGTACACCGGCATGGACGACGAGACCGCCTGGGAGCTCTCCCTCTGCTGCCTCGAAAACGCCCGCGACATTCTTCTGGCCCTCGAGACCGAGTTCCGTTCCCTCTACGCCCGCAACCTCACCCTCAGCCGTCTCGGCGAAGCGGTCATCCTGCCCCTCTGTCCCGACAAGGGCGGCTGCATGACCTACGATCTCTCCCGCGCCGCCAGCACGTATCTTGAGGGAGATATAGAGCTCCTCAAACGTATGCGCCCTTCGAGATAATGCACCGTCTTTTCCGCCCTGCCATCGTCAAATCTCCTCGACGTACACACGGTACGCCTTCGTCGGTTTGCCATCGGCAGAACGCAAAATCCGGCACATTCTCTATTCCTCAAGGGGGGGCCTGCGCCTCCGCGCCTCGTCTTGACACAAGATCTGAACCTTTATCAAGACTGTGCGGCGCCGCCTCGTCATCGGCACAGATAAAAGGAGAAACCACTATGATCGATCTCAACGATACCAACCTGCCGCGCATCCCGTCTAAGTGCCGCGTCACCCTGCTGGCCCTGGGCGATGTGGGCAGCACGCTGCTGACGGGCCTGCGGCTCATGGGCGGCGACGTGATAGGCTCCGTCGGCATCTGCGACGTGCGCCCCGGCGTCTCCGAGCGCTGGGAATTCGAGCTGAACCAGATACAGTCCCCGGACGGTGCGGCGCTGCCCCCGGTGGACATCATCGCGCCGGAGCAGCTGTTCGACGGCGACGTGTTCCTGTTCTGCGCCTCCCGGATGATCCCGGATACCTCCGTTACGGCGGGGGATGTCCGCATGGCCCAGTACGGCCTGAACCGGGAGCTGGTGTCCGTCTACGCCCGCATGGCCCGGGACAGGCGGTACAGGGGCCTGTTCTGTGTGGTCAGCGACCCGGTGGACCCACTCTGCCGTGCCGTCCTGCGTGAAAGCGGCCTGTCCCCGGCCCAGGTCCGGGGCTTCGGCCTGGGCGTCATGCACGCCCGCGCCCTGTACTACGCCCGGAGGGACCCTCGCTTCGCGTCCTACCTCACCGAGGGCCGCGCCTTCGGCCCCCACGGCGAGGACCTGGTGCTGGCCAACTCCATTGCACACTACGACGACGCCCTCTCCCGTGAGTTGACGGAGAAGGTGGCCCACGCCAATCTGGAGATGCGTAAGCTGGGCTACAAGCCCTATGTGGCCCCGGCCCTGTCCTCCGGCGCGCTGAGCCTGCTGGCCCTGCTGCGGGGGCAGTGGCATTATTCCTCCGTCTACGACGGCCAGGTGTTCATGGGATGCCGCAATCGTCTGACCCCCGCCGGCATCGAGACGGAGCCGCTGACCCTGCCGCCCGCCCTGCAAAAGCGTATCGACGACACCCGCGCCAAGCTGAACGCCATAGAATAACGGAGGTATCCGCCATGCTCACCGTTCTGCTCCCTGAAAACGACCGCAGCCCCGCCCTGCGGGACCTGCTGGCGCCCCTGCTGCCCACGGGCAGCGATATCCGCGACCCCAATGACGGGCTGGAGGACCTGGCCGGCCGCCGCCTGCTGTTCGCTGTGGCGCTGGATGAGGGCGGCTGCAATATGGCCTATTACCGTATGCTCTCCCGCCTGCGCCGCAGCACAGACCTGCTCTCCGACAGTATCGGCGCGTGCATCGTCACCGGCGTGGGCGAGTTCTACACCAAGGATGTGGCCCGGGACATGGTCTTTGCCGCCAACCAGGCGGGCTGCGGCTTCCTCGGCCGCCCGCTGGTGGAGGCCACCGGTTCCCTGCGGAATTTCCGCACCCAGGCCCAGATCGGCGGCACCGATGAGGTCACGGCCTTCCATGCCGCCGTGGCGGAGCTGCTCTCCCGCCTGAACGGCTGGGAAAAGCCCGCCCCCATCCGCCATGTGCTGGCTCTCCACGCCTCCCAGCGCGCCACGTCCAACACCCTGGCCCTGTGGGAGCTGGTGAAGGCCGGTCTTCCGTCGGACCTCGGCGTGCAGGAGATCTGCCTCCGCAACGGCACCATGGCCGATTGCAACGGGTGCAGCTACACCGCCTGTCTCCACTTCGGCGAGCAGGGCGGCTGTTTCTACGGCGGCCCCATGGTGGACGAGGTCTATCCCGCCGTGCGGAAATGCGACGCCCTGGTCATGCTCTGCGCCAACTACAACGACGCCCTGGCTGCCAACCTGACCGCCTGCGTCAACCGGCTCACGGCCCTGTTCCGCCAGACCCGTATGTACGACAAGCGGATCTTCGGCCTGATCGTCTCCGGCTACTCCGGCGGCGACCTGCTGGCGCGCCAGCTGATCTCCGCCCTGAATATGAACAAGTCCTTCTACCTTCCGCCCCGCTTCTCCCTGCTGGAAACGGCCAATGAGCGCGGCAGCCTTGTGAAGCTGCCGGGCATCGAGGCGCAGGCGGCGGCCTTCGCCCGGCACATCGCGGAGAGCTGAATAACCCCGCCGCAAACCGGGGAAAATACTTCCATCAATCAAAAGGAGGTGTGTTCCATGCAGGCAATGGTGTTGGAGAAGGCGTGCATCCAGTGCGGACTGTGCGCGGGGCTGTGCCCGGAGGTGTTTGCGCTGAACAGCGGCGAGCCCGCCCGGGTGACGGTGGACCCTATCCCGGACGCGCAGAAGATCGGCGTGCAGGAGGCGGCGGACAGCTGTCCCGTGGCCGCCATTCAGGTAACGGCGTAAAAATCCCCGGAAATGCCGCAAAAACCACTTTACAACGGTGATTTTCTGTGGTATCATCTCAAAGTACGCGCTAAGCGCGTCCGACCCCTGCCTTAGCCCTGCGGAGCGTTCCATCTCTCCCACGGCCCAGGCTGCGGGCGTATTTCAAGAAAGGTGGAAACACAACCATGATGCTGAAAGACCAGAAGACCTCTATCATCGAGGCCAATCGTACCCACGAGACCGACACCGGCTCCCCCGAGGTCCAGGTGGCCATTCTCACCGAGCGTATCAACCAGCTGACCGCGCACCTGAAGGTCCATCCCCATGACTTCCACAGCCGCCGCGGTATGCAGATGATGATCGGTAAGCGCCGTCGTCTGCTGGACTACCTGGCCAAGAAGGACATCGAGCGTTATCGTGCCCTGATCGCCAAGCTGGGTCTGCGTAAGTAAGTTGAAACAGGGTGATGTGCGCTTGCGCATCACCCTTCTTTCACATTCTGCGCCGTGTACAAATTGACCATTAGCAGTTGAAAATGCGCCGAAATTCAGGGTTTCGGAGCGTTTTCAAGTGCTAACGGCGATAGGTCGCGGGCAGAATGCCATTTCACAAAAAAGGAGAAACGATATGTCAACGATCATCACCAAGCGCCAGTTCCCCCATTATCACAAATACACCATGGACCTGGCCGGCCGTCCCCTGACGCTGGAGGTCGGCAAGCTGGCCGAGCTGGCCAACGCCGCCGTCATGGTGGGCTATGGCGACACCCGCGTCCTCTGCTGCGTCACCGCCGCCCCCCGTCCCCGCGACGGCATCGACTTCTTCCCCCTGTCCGTGGACTTTGAGGAGAAGATGTACGCTGTGGGCCGCATCCCCGGCAGCTTCAACCGCCGCGAAGGCCGTCCCGGTGAGAAGGGCATCCTGACCTCCCGCGTCATCGACCGCCCCATCCGCCCCCTGTTCCCCTACGACTTCCGCAACGACGTGTCCGTCATGTGCACCGTCATGGCCGTGGACCACGACTGCTCCCCCGAGATCGCCGCGCTGATCGGCACCTCCGCCGCCCTGGCCATCTCCGACATTCCCTGGAACGGCCCCGTGGCCGCCCTGAAGGTGGGCCTGGTGGACGGCAAGCTGGTCTTCAACCCCGACGCCGAGCAGCGCAAGGTCAGCGATCTGGACGTGACCGTCGTCTCCACCGGCAAGAAGGTCGTCATGATCGAGGCCGGCGCCAACGAGGTCCCCAACGACGTGATGTTCGAGGCCATCAAGCAGGCCCACGAGGAGAACCAGAAGCAGATCGCCCTCATCGATCAGATGGTGCAGGAGATCGGCAAGCCCAAGTTCGAGTACCCCCACGCCGACTTCAACTACGAGCTGTTCAACAAGATCACCGCCGACTTCATGGACGAGGCCAAGGCCGCCATGGACACCGACGACAAGAACGTCCGCGAGCAGCGCTGGAACGCCATGATCGAGAAGTGGCACGAGAAGTATCTGGAAGAGTACCCCAACATGGACCAGTACCTGGAGGAGATCACCTACAAGTTCCAGAAGATGATCGTCAAGAAGTGGCTGCTGGAGGGTCACCGTGTGGATGGCCGTCAGAAGAACGAGATCCGTCCCCTGGACGCCGAGGTGGGCGTGCTGCCCCGGGTCCACGGCTCCGGCCTGTTCACCCGCGGCCAGACGCAGGTCCTGTCCGTCTGCACGCTGGACACTCTGTCCGCCAACCAGAAGCTGGACACCATCTGGGAGGAGACGGAGAAGCGCTACATGCACCACTACAACTTCCCCGGCTACTCCGTCGGTGAGGCCAAGCCTGCCCGCAGCCCCGGCCGCCGCGAGATCGGCCACGGTGCGCTGGCTGAGCGCGCCCTGCTGCCCGTCATTCCTCCCGTGGAGGAGTTCCCCTACGCCATCCGCGTGGTCAGCGAGGTCGTGTCCTCCAACGGCTCCACGTCCCAGGGCTCCATCTGCGGCTCCACGCTGGCACTGATGGACGCCGGCGTGCCCATCAAGGCCCCTGTGGCCGGCATTTCCTGCGGCCTGATCCAGGACGACGACGGCTCCTTCACCACCTTCATCGACATCCAGGGCGTGGAGGACTTCCACGGCGAGATGGACTTCAAGGTGGCCGGCACCAAGAAGGGCATCACCGCCATCCAGATGGACCTGAAGAACGACGGTCTGACCATGGAGATCATCAAGAACGCGCTGGACATCACCTATGATGCCCGCTGCCAGATCCTGGACCAGGTCATGCTGCCCTGCATCGCCCAGCCCCGCGCCGAGGTCAGCAAGTACGCGCCCAAGATGGTCACCATGCACATCGACCCGGATAAGATCCGCGACGTCATCGGCAAGGGCGGCTCCGTCATCCAGAAGATCGTGGCCGAGTCCGGCGCCAAGATCGACATCGACGACGACGGCACCATCCACATCGCCTCCCCCGATGCCGAGAGCTGCGAAAAGGCCAAGAAGTGCATCGACGACATCGTCTTCGTGCCCGAGGTGGGCCAGCTGTACTACGGCCGCGTCGTGCGCCTGATGACCTTCGGCGCCTTCGTGGAGCTGGCCCCCGGCAAGGACGGTCTGGTCCATATCTCCAAGCTGGCCGACAAGCGCATCGAGAAGGTGGAGGACGCCTGCAAGATCGGCGACATGATGTGGGTCAAGGTCACCGAGATCGACGAGAAGGGCCGCGTGAACCTGAGCCACAAGGACGCCATGAAGGAGATCGCCGCCAAGGAAGCCGCCGGCGAGCCCATCAAGTAAAGCATCGTTTTTTATATCCCCCGGTCCGCCGGGGGATATTTCTTTTTCCCGCCGCCTGTGGTATACTGAGAAAAACACCCTGCAAGGAGGTCCCGCCTATGTCCGACACCATCGCCGCCATCGCCACGCCCGGACAGCCCAGCGCCATCGGTATCCTGCGCCTGTCCGGCCCGGATACCTGTGCCGCGCTGGACGCGGTGTTCCGCGCCAAAAACGGCAGGCCCGCCGCGCAGCAGCGCCCCCGCGCCATGGTGCTGGGCGAGCTGCTGGACGAGACGGGGCAGGTCATCGACAGCGTGCTGTGCGTCCATTTCCCCGCGCCCCACAGCTATACCGGAGAGGACTGCGCCGAGCTCCACTGCCACGGCAGCCCCATCGTGCTGGACACGGGCCTCCGCGCCCTGTTTGCCGCCGGCTGCCGCCAGGCCGGTCCCGGCGAGTTTACCAAGCGGGCCTTTCTCAACGGGCAGCTGGACCTGCTCCAGGCGGAGTCCGTGGCGGACCTGATCGATGCCGAGACGGCCCAGCAGGCCCACAACGCCGTCTGCCAGCTGGACGGCGCGCTGAGCCGCACCGTGGCGCGTATCTACGACGGCCTCATGGACATGGCCGCCCGGTTCTACGCCGTGGTGGACTATCCGGACGAGGACATCGAGGATCTCCAACGCGAGCAGATGCTGGACACCCTGCGCCGGGCCCAGAACGATCTGGAAGCGCTGGTGGCCGGGTTTTCCCGCGGCCGTTTGCTGAAGCTGGGCGTGCCCACGGTGCTGCTGGGCAAGCCTAACGCCGGCAAATCCTCTCTGCTGAACGCCCTCCTGGGCTATGACCGGGCTATCGTCACCGACATCGCCGGCACCACCCGCGACACGGTGGAGGAAAAGGTCACCGTGGGCGGCGTGCTCCTGCGGCTCATCGACACGGCGGGCATCCGCGACGGCGGCGACGCCGTGGAGACCATGGGTGTGGAGCGCAGCCGCACCGCCGCGAAGCAGGCATCTCTGGCCCTGCTGGTGCTGGACGGCTCCCGGGAGCTGACGGCGGAGGACGAGGCCGCCATCGCCCTGGCCAACACCGTCCCCCACCTGATCGTGGCCGTCAATAAATCCGATCTGCCCCGGGCGCTGGACGTCGGCGCCCTGGCGGACCGCTTCGACAACGTGCTGTCCGTCTCCGCCGCCACCGGCGCGGGACTGGACACGCTGACCGACGCCATCGCGGCGCAGTTCCCGGCAGGCGAGAGCACCGGCGGCGCGCTGCTGACCAACGCCCG
>OLNX01001392.1_pt1 | contig 20846 bp, 10 predicted proteins | sample 1672611 | NCBI WGS metagenome assembly OLNX01 (sample SAMEA3136705, study PRJEB25190) | human gut metagenome | reverse complement strand
CCGGTAAGATAGTAGCTCTTGATGATGTTCCAGTTGATCGTGTGCGCCCACATGAGCGCCGACGCGGGATTCATAATGCCGCCGTAGACGACGGTGGACGCAATCACGCCGTAAATGCAAAGGCTGATACGGGACCGTCGGAGAACACCTTTGCGGTACAATACCCCGGCAAGCCAGCCGATAATGCCCATCGCAAACATCTGCCAAGGCGTCCATGCTCCTTGCCCAAAGAACATATTGGATACCAGCATCGTCATGGCTCCGACCAGGAATCCGGTTTCGCCGCCGAACGCAACGCCTGCTAAAATTGTCGTGGTGACAACCGGCTTGAACTCCGGCAGCATGAAAAACACAGCGCGTCCCGCAACGTTCAAGGCAACCAGAACCGCAATCAGCACCAATTCCCGCGCCTGCGGCTTGCGCCCCTCGAAGATCAGGAAGAATGGCAACGTACACTCCAAAAGGATCAGAAGCGAAATGAAGTAATACTTTCTGCCGCCGAAATAGTACGCGCCGATGAACAGCGTCAGCGGAATCAAAAGCAGGATGAGCAGCGTTGCAGCAACTGTGCGCTTCTGGAGCTTGCGCTTTTCGACCGGCGTCTGAATCAGATAGTCCGGACGCTTGGCTTTGTGACTTACGGACAGCGCGAAGACGAGCATGGAGACGAGCATCACGCCGTAGAGCTTCAGCTGGTCGCCAGCCAGCGCCGTCAAACCATCGGCGGTCACGAGCTTCGTAAGATCGGTGACGTTGAGTGTCTGGATGATTAAGACCAGTGATACGATCCCCGACACGGCGGCGAGGATTTTGCGCCAGACGGGCAGCTTTTTCGTCGCTGCTTTTTCAGCTTTCGGTTCAGGCAGCACACGCGCATACTGTGGCAATTCCGGTTCCGGTTCGACCGCGCCGCCGCAGGCCACGATCACGTCCTCGGGCGTGACCGCATCTGGCAGCACGTCGCGGGCGATACGGTTTGAACTGGTAGTGTAGAAATTATTTCCAGAGAAAAACACACGCGGCTCGGCTTCGGTGACGATATTGCCATCGAAGAACAGCGCACACCGATCTGCATACTTCGCGCAGAACTCGATGTCATGGCTCACCATTAAAATCGACACACCGGATGCTTGCAGCGTCCGCAAAATCTGCCCGAACGTCTGCTTGAACTCCGCGTCAAGTCCCTTCGTCGGTTCGTCAAGGAGTAGAATGTCCGGATTCAGAAGCAGGATTTTCGCCAGCGCCGCGCGCTGCTGTTCGCCGCCCGAAAGATCGTAGGGATGGCGGTCAAGCAGCTCCGCCAGCTTGCAGAGCGAAACGACCTGTGCGAGACGCTCAGGTTTCCGTTCGGATTTTGGTATGAACTCCAATAAGTCCTCGCGCACCGTGGCTTTTACAAACAGCGTCTGCGGATTCTGCGGCAGCATTCCGACGCTGCCGGTGATGTTCAGTTCCCCGCGATACGGCTTTTTCAGACTTGCCAGCAGCTTGAGCGTGGTGGTCTTGCCCGTGCCGTTGCCGCCGAGCAGGGCGAGAAATTCGCCCTTTCGCAGCTCCAGCGACAGACCTTTTACCACATCCGGCAAATCCTTGTCATATTTGAACCAGAGTTCCCGCGCCGACACGACAGTTTCCGTGTCCGGCACATATTTTGTTTCCTCTGGAATCGGCTTCAACTCGTGCGTTTTTGCGTAATCCAGCAGCCAGTTCCGCCCGTCGCAGACGGAGATGGGGCAGGACGCCGTGGAATCCGTCGCCGCCCAGATGCGCATAGCGGTGGGCATGGCCAAAAACATCGCGTTTCCGCTGGACTTTAATTCCGCGCCCACCTCGGCGGGCGTTCCGCTGCAAAGCAGTCTGCCGCCGTCCATGACCGCGACGCGCGAAGCAAAACCGAACGCTTCTTCCAAACGATGCTCCGTCAGAATGATCGTCGTGCCAAGCTCCCGGTTGATCTTGCCGAGCGTTGCCAAAAAGTCCGACGCTGCAATCGGGTCAAGCTGACTTGTTGGCTCGTCGAGAATCAGCACCTTCGGTTGAAGCAACATCACAGACGCAAGATTCAGAAGCTGCTTCTGTCCGCCGGACAGTTCTGTAACAGACTTATAAAACCATGTCTGGATGCCGAAAAATGACGCCATTTCTGCCACTCTGCGGCGGATCGTCGGTGTGTCATAGCCGAGCGATTCCAACCCGAACGCCAGCTCGTGCCAGACCTTATCCGTGACGATCTGATTCTCCGGGCTTTGCTGCACAAAGCCGATTTTTTCAGCCTGTTCGCGCTGGGAAAGTTCATCAAGATTCTTTCCGTCAAACAGGATTTGACCGCTCCTTCGTCCGTGCGGCGCAAGGACGGTTTTTAACTGCCGCAGCAGCGTCGATTTCCCGCAACCGGACGGACCGCAGACCACCAGAAATTCTCCCGGCCGGACGGACAGCGAGAAATCGGAGATCGCGTTCTTTGCCTGTTCTGGATACGCAAAATTCAGATGTTTGATTGCAAAGAGTTCCACTGCCTGTCCTCCCTTCGGTCGAGAATCACCGGCGTCAGCACCAGCGCGAGATACACGAGCATAAAGCTCACCGTCATCGGCGTGAATGCGGCAGCCTTGATAGTCGGATAATACCGGAAATACGTTCCGCCCGCCATCCAGCCGGAAATGAGATACGCCCCGCAGAAAACCAGCCACGCAAGCGCGGCCTTGTCCCGGTCGTCAAAACGATAGATCGAAAATGCCGTGCGCCCCGGCAGGCCATAGCCGCGCGACCGCATGGAATCCGCCGTTTCAATAGCATTTTCGAGCGACCATGTGACCATGATCGAGAAGATCTTGACGGCGTTTCCAACGCGGCGAAACACACTTCCGTTTTTCGTATCTCTGCCGATACACGCCTGCGCCTCCGAAACCGTCTGCATCTGCGCCTTGAACTTCGGAATGAACCGCAAGGCCATGGACAGCACAAGCGACAGCGCCGGGATCACGCGCCCAAACAGGTACACAGACTTGTCCGAGGTCATGACCTCGTTATAACTCGAAAACCACAATACAACGCTTGCCAGCATGACTGCTGCCGCCGCACCATAAAGCATGGATTCCAGCGTCAGCGGGTTCCCGGAGGGCAGATACGTCAAGATCGTCGCGCCCTCATGGTTAAAGGCCGGATTGACCAGCGCTGCAAGCACTGCCATGGGCAGTAAGCCCATGACAGCGAAGCGCACGGCCTTCCGGCCTTTTAAATAAATGTCATATGCCAGTGCTCCGGTCAGCGAGATTGCCAGATAGACTGGGTGCATGAGGCACATGGAAAAGAGCAGCACCAACGCAAAACACAGAAAATTGACTGTTGGATGGTAGCTAGAAAAGGTATCTCTGTTTTTCATGCTTCACCGCCTGCCGCGTAGCCGCCGCCGATATCCTTGCCCAGTTCGCAGGTGTATTCCCACTCTACGACGTCGCCGTTTTGAAGCTGGTAGCGGCTGCACCCGTAGTTGGGGAACCAGTCGTTGACCTTGTACATCCAGCCGGACGTTTCCCCGCAGTCAAATTCGTAGAGGTTTCCAATGCCCTCGATGTAGGCGGAGTTGTAGATTGGCGTCATGGAAAACTCCATATGGAGCTTGTTTTCCCGGCAGACCTGCTGGAGCACGTCAAAGACGCTCTGGCCCTGCTGAAACGTGACCTCCACGGGCTTTAACAGCCAGCCGTCCTCCGGCACCAGTTCGGCCTTTTCCTTGTCGCACAGGCTCATGTGCTCCAGAATTGACGCACAGGAGATAGAGATCGTGCAGGTGTATTCCGTTTCACCGACCGTCACGTCCTGCGGTTCGACGGGCTGCGGCTTGCCCTCCGGAACGGGGTCGGTCAGGTACTGATCCTGACCCTCCTTTCGTTCGGGCTTGCCGTAGCCGTTTCCCGCCGCGCACCCGCAAAGGAGCAGAAGCGCCAGAAGGAGCGCGGCCAGTCTGTAAAGCTGCTTCATTGCATCACATCCGTCATGTCATAGAGTGTGGTTTCGCCCGTCTCGGCACGATGGATGGCGGCCAGCGCGTAAAACGCCTGCTCGGTCGCCATGCCGTCGTCACCGCCGCTGCCGTCACGCACATGCACGAACGCGCCGTTTTCCTGCGCGAAGCGCAGAAGCGCGTCTTCGACGGTAATTCCGTTCTTCGTGAAGCGCTCGTCATCCAGCGGAACGCCGAGCTCCGTCAGCGCCACGATCACCTGCGCGACCGATTCGCTGTTGCTGGACCCCCACGAGACATACCCGCCGTCCGGCTCCTGCAAGGAGGAAAGGACTGCAAGACCGCGCTCCACGGCTGCCGTCACGTCCGCCTGGTCGCGGTATTTGGCAAGCGCCTGCAACGTCATTGCCGTAATATCCACGTCCGGCTCCCCACCGGTCAGTGTCCAGCCGCCGTCCGGCAGCGCCCGCGCAAGCAGCTCGTCCACATACATCTGCCGCGTCGCCTGCACGGCGGCGTCCGGATTCTCCGGAATTTCATAGTTCCCGCTGTCCAGCGCCAGCAGCGCGAAGATCGTGCCGTTGATGCCCTGCCTGGTGACCTGTTCAAAGTCGGCAAGCGGTTTGAGAAGGTCAAATCCGGCCACATCAGCGGGATTTTTCCCGATAGCCGTCAGCGCCAGCACCGTGCGAGAATATTCGGTGTATTTCCGGTCACTCAGCACACCGTTTTTCTCCCGGACTGCCGCTTCCACATTTTCGTAATAGGCGTCAAAGTATTTCTGCGGGACCTTCACGCCGGAGCGCGCCAGCCCGAAGATCAGCCAGTCTCCGCCGACAGAACCTGTCCCCGGCTCGGCGATCTGCGCTTGCAGATAGCCAGCCGTTTTTTCAAGCTGTGTTTCCGGTTTGCCGCAGGCGGTCAGGGAGAGCAGCAGAGAAAGCAGGAGCAGGATACAAAGTAATTTAGAACCAGATCGTTTCATGCGCTGCATCTCCTTATCATTCGAGAACCGTTGCGGCGGCACAGAGCGGCTTACTGTCTCCGTCAATATAGAATACGCGAATTCTTGCGCTGTCCGGCAACTTCACACTGCCGCTGATGGTCAGCACCTCCAGCTTTGTCAGCATTCCGTTTTCATCATAGCAGGCGATCAGGACCTTATGCCCTTCCGGGATCTCGCCGTCAATAGAAAGCGTATTTGCCGCCGGGCGGAAGCTCCATGTGATATCGTCCGTGAGCGCACCGGTTTCGGTCGTATCACCCACATGGATCGGAATCGTTGTCGTAATCGAGGTAACGTTATTGCCGGTGCTCATCTTATCGCCGGCCGGCAGATTCCGGTACATAGTTTGCCCGCGGCCAAACTCCAGCGTGATCTCCTCCGTGCCGTCTGCCAGAGGCTCCGACGGGGCGGACACCATATCGGTCACATCGCGCGTCGAACCGTCCGTAAGCGTCGCCGTCACGACCATGCCGGTTTTGTCAAAGGTCTCACCGGCTGCGTACTTCGTCTTTTTGGGCATCGTTGTGACCTCGATCTTTTCAATGCTTCTGCCGAACGCCATCAGATAGCCGGAATCGTTTTTGAAGTAGAGCGTGCCGTCGCTGTCTGTGATCGGGCTGCAAATGGCATACTGCGCCTGCTTGTCAAACGGTGTAAACAGCGCATAGGCTGTTCGATATGTTACTCCATTGAAAGTCTCTGTTGTCAGATAATCCGCTTTTGTCTGCCCCGGCTTGTCACGCAGGACACGGAACGTTCCCGGCGTATAGTTGTCGATAAAGTAGACATAGACATATCCGGGGTCCTGCTCATAGGCTGTCGTCAGAAGGCCGCTCGTCTGCGGATAGCCCTGCGTCTCTACGCTATACGCAATTTTCCAGTTTGCCAGATCGATAACCGTGATGTTGTGACCGGAGTATGCTGTAAACTGGCCCGTTCCGCTGACGCCGATATACGCGCGGCCATTATAGACGACCGGCGTAGAGGTACTCATAGCCAACTCATCCTGAATTCCATTCTTTAACGTCAGCGAATCACAGTCGGTAATCACTTTGTTTTGAACCTTTACTCTGTAAAAACTTCCGCCTTTTGACGTGAAATAGTACGCATCAGTGTCTTTGTCATAGCAGATCGTACTGCGGATATCACCATCGAGGCCGCTCTTCACGTCCAGGACTTTGCCTGTCAACGGGTCAAGCAAATAGAGATAAGAGCACTGTGCCTCGCCATCATCTGTGCCGACCATAACGAAGTCACCGCAGGCATAGGCCCCGGCCCAATAGAAGCCGCCGTTTTGTGTCATGCGCCATGTCGCAGCTTTCTCTTCCATCTCGTTTTCCGGATCTTCATCCGTCAGAGAAATGCACACGAAGCAGCCGTCTTCGCTTTCGCCGTTCCAAAAGCCCGTGTAAGCATAGCCATTCAAGATTGCAATCGGGCAGTTTGGCTGGTCGCCAACCGGGTCTGTATAGAGCCACAGAGATTCCAGCGTTTTTGCGTTGAAAGCCTGAATCCGGCCATTGGACAAGCCGACCAACAGGATGCCGTCCGCATAAGTCGGGCCGTTGATGGCAAAGCTGGACGCACCCGCCATATCGCCCGTGGCTTCTATTGCACCGGTCGCCTTATTTACACGGTAAATGTGCTCACCGGCATAGACAATCAGGCAGTCGTCCACAAGGATGGGGCTGCTGACCGCGCCATTATCCCATCCCTTGCCCAGTGGAGAAGCCCAGTAGAGCATACCGTCCGCCGCGCTGACCGGCGTTTTTGCGTTTGTAATACCGTTGTTGCTGTCCGTGCCGCGGAAATTTGACCATTCGGTATCAAGATCACGGTCGATTTCCGGATTTTCTGCCGCTGCCTGAAGTGTGACCGGTACCGCGGAGAGATTTGTATAATCTTCCCCGTCAAAATGCAGGACAGTCTGACCGTTTTCATTCGCGATTTGCAGCGTACCTGCCTTTGCGGCATATCCGTACAGTGAGATACTGCAATAATAATTGAAACCTTCTGATAGTGCATAGCTCCCATCGTCTGCCGGCCAGACACGATTTCCTGCACCCTGTTCGTAAATATAGATCAAAGCATTCTGCGGATCTGTCTGGAATGTAACGGCAGTCGTTGCTGCCTTTTTTACTGTGATGATATAATCGCTGGAAGTACCGGGGGCATATTGATTCGTAACCTTGATTTGAACAGTTTCCTCTTCCTCATTGCCAGTCAGATTCACAGTTGCGGTGCCTTTTGAAGAAACCGGCTTCCCGTTTACCGTGATCACATAACCATTGTCCGTGTCACCGTACTTCGGGCTTTCTGTATGCTTTTGTAGCAGCAGATCCAACGTCGTTGCAGCCGCAGGGATCAATATGCTGTATTCTTTTTCATCCAGACTGTAGCCTGTCTGCTGACTGTTTTTTCTCTGGAGCGGAAGCGAACTGCCGCTATAGCTTGCGCTGATATTTTTCAGGCTCAGGCTGCGCTCCAATGAAACAATATAATCTGTATAGTAGGTCACACCGTCTGTATTATCCGTGTAGGTTACGCGAATGGTAACTGTGTTGCCATACGCACTGCCCGGAAGCAAAACTTTTGCAAGGCCATCGCCTTCAAATCGGCTTTCCAGTGTGACCTCGTTCGTTTTTCCGCAGTCCGAGGCTGTACTCAGCATACTATAAACTGCCGTACAACTGCCCCTGCTGTTCGTCCTCCATACATAGACGGAACTGGAGTTGTCCGGAACCGTAGCCGTATAGGTATGCACAGACTTTGCAAAGCTCGGTGATAACTCGATATCCCCCTTGTACTTTTCATCGGCAGCACTGCTGAGTGCAAGAGACGTTAGCCAGTCCTCCTGTTTGACAGAAACCTGAATGATTTCATTATTGCCAAGTGTGAAGGATTTTTTCGCGTGATAGTAGGTGCCCTGCGTTGCAACATACGAGTAGTCCTCGCCCGGCACAAGCGTATAGAGATAGTTGATCGTATTCCCGGCGCCGAGCGTTTTGGTATAAGCCAGTTCCTCGCCATTTTTATTCACAACTGTCAGGTCAACATCGCTGGCCGTTGCAAACGTGATCTTCTTGCCCTGACCGGGCTGGATCGTCAGCGTGTAGGTCGTCGCATAGCTTCCAGAGGAAACCTGAATTGAAACCGTCGTTTCACCGGAGACCGTTACGGTCACGCTGCCGTCTGCGTCCAGCGCGTTTCCGTTGACCGTGATGGAAGACCCGGAAACCGTAGCAGTCGGATAAATTTTCAGTGTTTTTTCGGAATCGAGGATCTTATAAGTATATTCCGTCTTGGTGCTGGAGAAGCGCTCCGTCGCGGCCTGCGCCGTTCCGGCGGCGTTGGTCACGCGCAGACTGCCGAGCGTCGGCATACGGTCGAGCCGGAGCGTCAGATCCATGCTCTGCGTATAGTTGTCTGAACCTGTCTTGCTGGCGCGGAGAATGACCGTACTGCCTGCCGCACCGCGGGAGAGCGCATTGTCGATGCTGGTCGCCTTGGACTTGGCCGGGATGTCCTTTTCTCTGGCCGCGCCTCTTACATCCGTGTAGACAGCCTTGACCTTTGCACCGGTGGTGCTCAGTTCAAAATATGGATACAGGCGGCCCGTAAAGCTGTCCGGTACCTGCACGGTCGCGGTATGGTCTGTCAGCGTATACGCATAGCAGTTTGCATCGAAATCCGCGTCATAGCCGCTGGAAATTTTCAGACTGCGCTCATTGAACCAGTCGCCGCTGGGCAGGCTGGCGCTGACCGTCATTGCTCGGCTGACTGTGATCTTGCCGGAGACCATCCGGTTCTCCTGCCGGACATAGAAGGTATAGCCGCCTGCCGGGAGTTGGAGCGTACCGGTATGATTGGGGTCTGTAAACTGCTTTCCGTAGTCATTGACGGCGGACACAGTATAGCTATCGCCGGAATAACCGGAGAAGGTCACGGTATACTGGGTTTTCTGGCCGTCTTTATAGTCATTGATCTTCGCCGTGATCGCAGCTGCATAGCTTTGTGCGTTCTCACTGGTAACACCCAAGTAGCCGTTAATCGCCGTCTGATATTCGTCTGCTGCGACATTCTGCACATCGGAATCTTCTTCCAGATAGTCCGCCATGACCTGCATCAGCGTTTGCAGGCCGGAAGACGGGGTGCTGTTCATAGCTTCACTGAATCTGAAATGCGTCACGGTATTGGCAGCGCTGTCAATGGAAACGTCACTTGGCGTGCTGCCGTAGATATAGTTGCCGATGACGCCCTCGATTGCCGAAATAAAGCCGGTGCTGGCGTCCGTCGTAAAGCTGTATTTACTGGCGTTCAGCGCCTGCCGGATGGTCTGGCCGTCCGTAAAGGCTAGCCGCACCGGCGCAATGAGCAGTTTACTTGCTGTTTCGGCGGAGAAATAGAAGTAATTGTTTGCATTGACCGCCTGTGTCGAAATTGCGGCTTCTTCCACAGGTTCCTCTGCAATTTCTTCCGTGCCGGTATCCTCTACGGGCACAGCGTCTACGGTTCCCGGCTCTTCGACCGGCTCTGCGTCCGCTGCCAGCACGCCGAGCGGCAGGCAGGACAGGAGCATTGCCAGCAGGAGCAATGCGGCGGTCATTCGTTTCAGTTTCATCAAAATTCCTCCTCAATACAGGCAGTTCAGCCATTTCAGCCGCAGCTTTTTGGGCCAGTTCGTGTGGGTTTTCAGGTTTTCCAGCGTCGTGTCGTGGAATGTTCGCATTTCTGCGAGATGTTCCGGCGAGATCGCACGGCTGGAAAACAGCGCCTGCGCATTATACATGGTCATATCGTGCAGCTTCGCGGCGTAATCCTCACCAAGCTGCTCCTTTGCCGTTTCACAAAGCTCCAACATGGAACCTGTGCCGCGCTTGAGACCCATCGCGGCCAGCAGCGATGCGCAGTCTGTAAACAGGCAGGCAGCCGCGGCGGACGGGTCTTCCTGCATAAACGCTTCGTTCCGTTTTTTGAGGATGACCGCGTGGCGGATGAGGATGGCCGCAAGCAGCAGAAGCAGCAGTGCGGCAACGAGGATGATCCAGAATACGGGCTTGTGAAGAAGTCCCGTGCGCTGGCCGCCGTCCGGGGTGTTGTCCTCCGAATCGTCCGGCTCTGCATCGTCCTGTTCCAACTCCTGACCTTCCGTTATACGCGGGCCGTCGCCGTTGCCTTCCTTGCCCGCGCCGACCGGCTTGATGCCGCTCTCGGTCTGTTCGGCGGAAAGATTTTCAAGGCCCGGCGTCAGCGCCAGCGGCAGCCAGCCGATGCCGTCCTGATATACCTCCACCCACGCGCCTGCGGCGCTTGCGTCCACGCTCGTCGGCTCATTTTCCGTAGTTTTAATCGTATACCCCTCGACATAGCGGGCGGGGATGCCGTAATAGCGGAGGGCCAAAGCCGCGACGGTCGCGTACTGGTACGTCGTGCCGTCCGCGGTATCTGCCAGCGGCAGCGCGATGGTATCGCTTCCGTCAAAGCACAATTCCAAAAAGGCCAGCGCCGCCGTCTGCGCCTGTTCTTTCGTCAGGCTGTCTGCCGGGCCGTAGCTCTCACAGCATTGATCCAGCACCGCGCCGAGCTGTGCGCGGAACTCCGCAGGCACGTCCAGCGCGTAGGAATATACAAATTCGCGGTACGCGCTTTCCATCTGTAAGTACGATTTCACGCCGTCCGACGTGTCATTCTGCAAAAAGTCCAGCAGCTCCGGCAGCAGCGTCTGCGCATCCGAAACCGTCTCATAGGAATAGCCGCGTTCACCGCGCAGACCGCTCGTTTCGACTGCGGACGGCTGAATTTTGGTTTTCGCCAGTCCTGCACGTTCCGGCAGCACAGTACAGGGCTCATAGCGGTACAGGCTGCACCCGGTAAGATTCTGCACACTGACGCTGCCGGACTGGTAATTGCCCATCAGCCGGGCAGCCATTGCCAACTGGCTTTGGGGATAGAAGCCGGACTGATGCAGCCAGTAAAAGAGGTCTTTTTCCTCTGCGGCGGTTTCTGCGTCCAGTGCCGTCCATGCTTCATTTTCGTATGTATCACCGACGAAGCCGCGCAGATAGAGCGTCTGCGCTGTGTCCGCCGTGACAGACAGAATGGTGTCTGTGCTCTCCGTCTTCACGACCGGCTTGGACAGATCACCCTCTGGCAGAAGTTCTTCCGTTTTTTCGTAGCGCCAGTGATGCAGGGTATCCTTCGCATTTTGTGAAAGGGCCTGCATTGTGCCTGTTTGCAGGGAAATTGCGGCTATGCCCGCCACGATCACGCCCATGAGCAGGAAACTCGCCGCCGAGACGGCGTTTTTGTTTTTCTGCCATGTCAGCATCAGCAGCGCAATCGCTGCCGCAGCAAGGAGCATGATGCCCGGCTGAACAAATGCCGCTGCTACACTCAAGGCTGCCAGTAAAACCGCCGTCAATGTCGGTACGCGCGAGAGAGCGACACTCACCATCGCAAGCAGAATGCCGCTCACGATCCCGGCCAGCCAAAGGCCGGAGCCGTCTGTTTCGGCAAGCGGCAGGAGGATGCCTTTTTCCGCTGCCCAGAGGTCACGCAGCGTGTTCCATGCTGCGCCAAAACTGTTCAATAACGTGTTCCGCGCAAACAGAACAACGAGCAGCAAAGCCGCCAGCAGAATGGGGAGCAGCAGCCTCGTCTTTTGGAAATGCCGGATGATTGCAGCGGCAATACACGTCAATACGCCTGCACCCAGCAGCCAGAGCATGGCGGAGAAGCCGCTTATCGTGTGGAAAATCGCGGCAAGCGCGAGGAAAATCAGGAGAGCAGACAACAGTTCCAGCAGCGTTTGACCGCGCGTGGACTGCGTCTCGCGGTAGATTCCGGCCCGCAGGCCGGTCAGATTCTTTTGTTTCATATCGGCCCTCCTTACAGTTCCAGCTCGGAGAGCTGCGCGGCGTAGTCCTTCTCATTGAACCGCTCACCGCAGACAAGCGCGGTCAGGCGGCCAATCGTGGAAAGCTGCTCTGTTTCTGCCTGTTGTTCTCCGGAAACGTAAATCAGATGCGACCAGCTTCCGGCGGGCACCTCCTGCAACAAAAGCGACGCGCCGCTGACGCCTGTCGTCGCTTTCGCCGTAAACAGGCGCGGAAGCAGGCCGATGAGGTCGTCCATGTCGCGAATTTGCTGGAAAACACAGCGGCCCGTGGATTCCTCGTTCCAGCCGACCGTGAATTGCACGGACTGGGAAAGAAGGTTCCGGCAGACGGAGACGACAATCTCGGCTTCCGCGTCGGTGCGGGCGGCAGTGGGGGTTTCCTCTGTGCGCTCCCAGAAAACCGCCGCAGAGCGCGTGATCGGCAGCGACGGGTCTTTGACGATCAGCTTGTCATATTTGTGGCTGAGCTTCCAATGGATCTGCCGCTGGCTGTCGCCGGGAACGTAATCGCGGATCTGGAACATCTCAGACAGGTCATAGCCGGGCCGCTCGTTGGAATAATCCTCGGTATCGTCGATGTGCGCCGCAGCGGGGGATAGCACCAGCGTCTGCAAAAACGTATCCGGCTGCACGACGCAGGCGCTGTGCGCGTCAGGCCGCGTTTTCACGCCGATGAGACCGAAGCAGTCATACAAACGGGCGGATTCCACGGCCAAGCGAATGCGTCCGCACCACGGGCTTTGAAGTGCAATCTTCATCGTCCGTTTGCCCTTCGGCCAGATGCCGCTGCTCACATTCACGGTCTGCGTCTCACCATTCAACTGGTTCTCCAGCCGTACACGGCAGACAATCTGGCAGACCGGCAGCCATGTTGGGTTCTGCACGATCAGCTCTGCCGTTCCGCTCTCGCTTTTGCGGAGATTCACAGGCAGCCTGACCGCCAGTTTCAGCTTTTTCGCCGCGTACAAATTGACCGGCAAACAGACCAGCGGCAGCAGCACCATGCAGGCGGCGATGCCGAGCGCGATGGGGCTGGCTGTCTGGACGGTTAGAGCGATAAGCCCTATCGTCAGCAGCAGCCAGACGAATTTTCGTACTATTTTCATTTTTTCAGCACCGGCATATCCGTTGTCTTGAGGATCTCAGCCAGAACGGATTCCGGCTTTTCCTCCATCATGCGGGCCTTGCTGCTCAGCATCAGACGGTGCGCGCAGACGTCCGGGAAGATCGCGGCCACGTCCTCCGGCATGACGAAATCACGGCCGTTGAGATACGCATACGCTTTCGCCATCCGGCAAACCGCCAATGCACCGCGCGGGCTGACGCCGAGCGCGGCCTGCGGATGGGTGCGGGTCTTTTCCACGAGCGTGGTCACATAGTCCAGAACGGCGTCGCGCATATCCACTTTTCGCACGTCCTGCACCAGTCCCAGCAGTTCTTCCTTGTTGACCACGGCATATGCCCGGTCAAGGGGATTATCCACATGGCGGTCGCGGAGGATGTTGACGCTGCTCTTATGGTCGGGGTAGCCCATGCTGACGCGGATGAGGAAGCGGTCAAGCTGGGAGTTCGGCAGCATCGTCGTACCGGCAGAACCAACCGGGTTCTGCGTGGCAAGGACGATAAACGGGTCGGGCAAATCATACGTCTTGCCGTCCACCGTGACCTTGTGCTCCTCCATCGCTTCGAGCAGCGCGGACTGCGTCTTGCTGGAGGTACGGTTGATCTCGTCCGCCAGCAGCAGATTCGTCATGATCGCGCCGGGCTTGTAGACGAACTCGTCCGCTTTTTTATCATAGACCGAGAAGCCGATGATGTCTGACGGCACGGTATCCGACGTGAACTGCACACGGCGGGTCTCCAAGCCGAGGACTTTTGCAAAAGTCATAGCTGTGGTGGTCTTGCCGACGCCGGGCACGTCCTCCATGAGAACGTGACCCTGCGCCAGAATTGCCATTAGAATTTTCTCGACAATTTCATTCTTGCCGACGATGACGGACTCGATCTCCTGTAAAATCTCATTGATCTTTGTGTTCATAAATCTGCTCCTATCGTTATTTCTTTCTTTTATGATGTTCCTTACAGATCTCCGCCGGAGTCTCCTCCGCCGTCATCTCCACCGCCTGCGTCACCGCCGCCGGTATCGCCTCCGCCAGTGTCTCCACCGCCGCCATCGCCGCCACCGGTGTCACCGCCACTGCCAGTGCCTCCACCTTCGCCCGGATCGGGGTCAGGTGTCGGCCGCTTGTAGTTCGGGTCTGGCGTGCCGCAAACCGTGCAGACGCCCGCGCTGAACGTATGATAGTCTGTAAACTCGCCCTCTGAACCGAACTTCTCCAGCTCCAGTCCGCAGTCTGAGCAGTAGCCAATCAGGTGCGAGCAGGTAGACCGTGATGCATCCGGGATCAGCCTGCCATCGCAGTCAAAGGCGTGGATCTGGCCGCAGACACTGCACTGCCAATCGTCTCCATACGGGACATAGTGATGCTCGCCCACAGTATCCTCCAGCTTTTCATGGCAGATCTGGCACTCCTGATAGTGGTGCTTATGGTCATCATCGACGATCCACACGTTCTGCGGCTTATGCCCGGCTGCGGGGGATTCTTCTTCCTTCTGCGCATCGCAGACCTCACACTTGGAGGTTTTCACGCCCGCTTCGGTGCAGGTCGCTGTGTCGGTAAGCTCTGTCCACTCATGCGGGGACTGCTCCGTAAAGCCGCAATTCTTGCACTTCGCGGTATGCGTATCTGCACCCTCGTCTGCGGTATATTCCAGCTCATGTGCACGCGGCACGCCGATCTTCTCGCCGCAATCCTTGCAGACCTGTACGCATGTGCCGTCGCCCTGATCCTGATATTCCTTGTTTTGATGCGGGCAGCCCTCGACCATGCCGCAGCTGCGGCAGACGTACTTTGTCGTACCACCCTCCGCCGTGACCGTCTCATAGCTGTGATGAACCGACCAGCTGCCGTTCATGCAGGTGATGCAGTAGCCCACGTTATTGCCGTAGCCGCTTTCACCCGTGCCGACATCCCAGCCGTAGGCCAGTGTGTAGCGGAGCGTCAGCGTATCACCGTCCTGCAAATAGTAGCCGGACATGGGCGAACCGGGGTAGAAGTCCGCACCGCCGATGGAGTACATCCAGCCGGAACCCATTGTATAATCAAACTCACCGATGCCGGTGCTTGTACTGGACAGCGGGATGCCGTTGCGGTAGATGCAGCGCCAGAGGATTGCCTCATTGCTGCCCGCGCCGAAGTGACTGTCAATTCCGGCGAGGATTTCGTCCTCTGTACTGCCGAACTGACTCCAGTTGCCGCTGAGTGCGTTCGCGCGGCTGCCAAGGCCGGAGCCGTCGTCCATGGTCTGTAAATAGAAGCCGGTATCCAGCGTACCGCTGTAGGAGCAGCGGCTGGCCGGCCAGTGGAAGCTGGACGCTGCCGTGCCGAACGGGTCGCCCGCGTCATAATCCCACACAGCCTTGGCGACTGCGTAGGAAATCGGCTCCTTGGACAGCACATCGTAGCTGATAGGCCCGCGGACACCGAGACCCAGCACGCTCATGTCGATATAGATGCTGGCCGTGCCGATCTTTTGCCCTTCCTCGGTGCGTTTGCCGATGAGCTTCAGGCGCAGCTCACCGAAGTTGCCCTTCTCATCCTCGGCATAGATATATAATTCATGGTCATTTTTGTCGCCCACGTCCAGATTCTCCGGAACAAGCAGATACTGCTGCACATAGCCGGAGCTGCTTTCAAACTGCACGGTTTTGCCGTCCAGCTGGACGGTCAGCTTTGTTTCCGTGCCAGTGGCAAGGATATGGCTGACGCGGTTTCCCTGGGCATCCTCCGTCCATGCTTCAACGGTCAGGTTGACCTCCTGCCCGTTGGTGACGGTGTCGCCGTCATGCAGGTTGGTCTGGATTTTGACCTTGTTTTCGCCGCGATGTTTGTACGGAATGCTAAAAATGAACGTATAGCTTTCGCCACCCGAACTGGCGGCCGTGACCGTGAATGTGTTGTCGCCGGTTCTGTCGCCGTCCAACAGCAGCGTCACGCTGCCGCTGGGGGATGGGAGCGTGATTGTCTGAAAGCTGCCGGTCTGGTAGCAGCGGACAGCCTGGATGGTCACATCTGCCGCTTCTTCACCACGGATTGCGAATGTGTAGGTGAGCAGCCCTTCCGTCAGCTGATCGTCATAGACCGGCTCCGCGTTGACAGTTTTTTTATTCTCACACGTCAGCACGCAGGGCTTTGCCGCGCCGTTCTCCATGACCGTGTAGGACATTTCCATGCTCACGTCGCTCTGGTAGCGAATCGTAATTGTGAAGTTCACCGTGCGTTCCTTGACCGCTGCGGTCACGAGAACGGTATAGCTCGCGCCGTTTTCGGCGGATTCCATCTGTACAGAACCGCTGTCCGTGCTTATGGACGCTCCGTTGAAGCTGGCGCTTGTGATCTGCGCATCCTCCGCGCTCCTGCCGGTCAGGCCGAGCTTATACAAAAGCTCACTGTTGCTGATCTGGTTATGCTTGATGGTCAGCGCCGCACGCTTGTCTGCATCGCAGAGGACCTGCTGCGCTGTGACCGATTTCTCGTACCATGTGAACTGCAGCTGGAGGTCAAGGCCGTCCTCATACGTCACGACGAATGTATAGCTGATGGTCTGCCCCAGCACCTCGGCGGTCACGGCGAAATAGTAGGTCTCCGTGTCCTTGCCGTCTGCCGCAGCCATCTGAATTTCGCCAGATTCCGGGAGCGTGCCGCGCTCACCGTCCGTCGCCCAGTATTCCGCCGTGCGGATGACCGCATCGTCCGCATTTTCGCCAAGGAAGGTCAGCGCATATGTAAATCTGCCCTCGGTCAGCGTGTCGCTCTTGACCGTGCGGCTGACAGATCCGTTGGCCGGACAGGTAGCCTGACCGGTCGGCTGCCAGGTGAGCTGCAAATCCAGATCAATGCCGCTCTCCAAGCGAAGCACAAACGCAAATTCCACATCCGTCTCCACGGTCTCGCCCTTCTGATTTTTCTGCGCGGCATGTGCCTGCACGGTGAGGATATAGTTCTGGTACTCCGCGCCGTCCGGCAGCGTCATGTCCAGCACACCGCGCGTATCCGCATCCTGCGGTACGCCGTTGCCGGCCGCGACCTGTACGCCGGTGACCTCCGCGTCGTCTGCGTCAAGGCCGGTGAGATCAACGTCATAGCGCAGCCGGCCGCTATCCAGCTGGGCAAGCAGCACGCGCTTGCCGACAGATTCTCCCGGCGCGCAGACCATGGAGCTTGCCTGCGAACCGTACTTGTACCACGTCAGCACCGCGCCGAGGTCAAGCTCCGTTTCCGGCAGGTTTTCGTATGCTTCGCCGGTGTTTCCGGCTTCTTCGCCCTCGTCGCCCTTGTTGGAATCCGTGTTCGTGCCGATGGCGGCGTCGGCTAGGATTTCCTGCTGGGGCTTGCCCTGCGGCTGCTGCTCCGGCTGGGTGTCCTGCCCCTGTTCCGTCTGGTTTTCCGTTTCCTGCGGATCGGGCTGCTCCTGCTCGCCGGTCAGCTCACTGTTTGTGCTGCCGCCAGAACCGGAAGCATCCTTGCTTTCCGCCTCACCGTTTCCGGCATGGCCGGGCGCTTGCCCTGCCTGCAAGACGGTGATCTCCTGCGGTGCGGCGTCCAGAATTGGATTCTCCGGCTCGGCTGACCGCATGCCCATGAGCGGCAGACAGATACTCAGCAGCAGCGCGCAGACAAGCACGCCGCAGCCGGCCTGCTGCAGCCATGGGAACCTTTCAAATAGCTTCTTCATTCTTTTTTGCCCTTCGGGAAAAGGGCTTCCCCCTTGCCAAAATTCGCACCTATGTGCGGTTTATCCGTATATTCTAAAGATGCCCTAAAATACACAGATAAGCCGCACGGTTCCACGCCGAAAAAACGGCGTGGAACCGCCCAGCTTGGGGTGGTTATCCAATATTCAATTCAGAACGTTGGACTGTGTGTTTCATTTTGCGAATTTTTCCATGAAGCGCATGAGGATGGTCGCGACCTGTGCGCGGGTGGCGGAGCCCTGCGGGTTCAGCTTGCCGTTCGAGCCCTGAAGGAGTCCTTCGGCGACTGCCCACTGCATGGCCTCTGCCGCGTATCCGCTGACCTTGTCCGCATCGGAGAAGGCGGTCAGGGCGGCGGACTTGCTCACGTCGTAACCCTTCTGCTTCGCGTAGCGGTACAGGATCGTCGCCAGCTGCTCACGGGCGATGACGCCCGGCATTTTGGTGCCGTCCGAAATGCCGTTGTCCATCGCCCACTTCTGGCCTGCCGCATACCACGGCGTGCCATTGGTGTTGACGCCCTCGACACGGGCAAGGATCGTGACGATCATGCCGCGCGTGGTCGTGGCATTCGGACTGAAGCCGTTCTTGGAGGTGCCGTTCATCAAGCCCTTTTCAGAGACATAATTCACAGCGTCCGCATACCAGCTGCCGCTCGGAACATCCGTGAACGAAGAACCCGTGGTGGGCTTGTCGTCCTTCGGCTTGCTCGGCGTCGACGGGATAACAGGAGTCGGAACCGGGTTGGGGATCGCGTCGAACGCTTCCTCACAGGCAACAAGCACATCATAGTTGGTAACGTACTTCTTCTGCGCATCGGTCAGTGCGTCATAAGCTGCGCGGGCCTTTCTGATCTTCGGGCCGCTGCTGCCGGTGACGGACTCAACACCGCCGATATCATCGATCAGCTTAATAACTTCCTGCGCCGCAGCCTTATCGATCTCCTCCTGCTCGGCCTGCTTCTTCAGTTCCTCATAACGCGCTTCCGCGTCGGTGAGGATCTTCAGATGGTCAGGATAGAGCTCATTGAAGATGGCAAGCTGTTCTTCGGTCAGTGCATTATAAGCTGCGCGGGCTGCTTCGATGGCAGCTTTGCGCCCGAGCGTGACCGTGCCGATAGCTTCGATCAGATCCTTGGCGTTCTCAGCTGCATAAGCGTCCTTCAGTTCTTCCTCGATCTGGCTGCGTTTTGCGACAGCCGCGTCGAGTTCTTCCTGCGTGGCAAGCGGGTTGCAGAGCACATCTCTATGAATCTCGAAATATGTTCTGTTGTTCCGCAGCAACTTGTCGCCGTAGACCTGACGCAGCTCTGCGACCATGACGGTCAGCGCGGTCTTGTCGCCAGCGGCAGTGCCATCGTCCTTGTATGCGATGCTGGGCTGGCCCCATTCGGAGTTATCCGCAGCCAGGTCGGCACCGTAGCCCCAAACTGTGAACTGCCAGCGCATGACTTCGCCGTCAGACAATCTCCAGTCCGCAGCGCCAACGCCGGGGAAGGAGGGATTGCCTGTCGTGCGATCCGCGATGGAGTACATCCAGCCGGACTTATCGCAGTAGTCGAACTCACCGAGATATTTGCCGTCCTTATAGCCGTCCGTCGTCCAGTCGGCATAGTTCTGGATATACTTTGCGACCTGCGCCTTGGTCTGGTCCGGCCAATAGACCTGCGCCAGATAGAAGCTGTTCGCCTCGGTGCCCGTCATCATGTAGGCATACGGAGGATCGACGTCCGGTTCGCTGACGTGATAGACTGTCGCACCTTCCAGATCCATCTTGAATTTCTCTTTGATCGTCTGCTTGATGAGATCGGTGATCACATAGCTGGCCTGCGTGTACTTGTCCACCGTAACGATGGTCGGGTCAATGTAATAGCCGAGGCCGAGCGTCTGCGCGTCCAGAGAGACAATAATGTCGATCTTGCCTGCGCGGTCAGGCTTGATCGCGCCCATCGCCTGCAATGCCTTGTTGAGTTCGGCGATGATATTGTCCTCGATGTACTTGCCGTCGGCAGCGGGGGCTTCGTTGATCGCCTTGATGCCGTCCTGATACGCCTGTTCGAGCTTTGCCCAGTTTTCTTCGGAGTAGTCAGACTTGCTGTACTTCTCGTACTGACGCTTCAGGCTTTCCAGTGCGCTCTGGCGGTGGTAGGCCAGCGGGTCATCGACCTCGCTGGGGTCGATCCACTTGGCATAGAGCGTGATGTCCTTTGCCGGGAACACCGTGTCATTGCTCGTCCAGGTGGTCTTGCCCTCGGTGTCATAGCTCCAGCCGCTGAACACATAGCCATCGCGTGCGGCGGTCGTCTGGACGCTGACCGGGATCTCACTGTAGATCTGACCCGTGACAGATTCCGCGCCGTTCAGTGTGCCGCCGTTGGCATCAAAGGTGATCGTGGTGGATGCGGTTTCCAGATAGAGTGAGCCACTGCTACTTATGGTGTGACCATAGGACTGGCCATGCAGCGTGACACCAACAGCCGGGTTCATGCAGACATCGACCGATGCAGGCCGAACCTTCGTTGCAAACTGATTCGGATTTTCCGCATCCGACCAGAATGCAGATTCCTTGACGCGAATCCACGCGGCATCCTCGCCTTCACCCTCGTAGCGGCAAAGGACTGTCATTCGATCCTGATTATTATTGAAGATCGGGCCGGAATAGTAGTAGTACGGAACGCCCTCATAGCTGAGACCAGTGCTGTTAATCGTGAGATACACTGCACCGCCTGTTCCAAAAATTGTCGTATCAACTTTTTCTGTAGTCTTGCTGTCGATAGACAAAATTGTCATTTGGGTATATCTCGGCGAAGTATTGTTGCCGCTGTTTGCCGAGATCGACGCGGACAAGTGTACGGGCTGCGGCCTCTGCAAGCGTTCGTGCTTCTATCGCGCGATCGAAAAGCAGGGCGACGTCTGCGCCGCCGACAAGAGCAAGTGCGACGGCTGCGGCCTCTGCGCCCAGCTCTGCCCGGCCAAGGCGATCACGCTGAGATAAGTCTGAAACAGATAGGGATACCAGCGCCTGTTGGTATCCCTATTTTAATTCAAAATTTTATTCATGCAGGTTCATTGCCCATTCGTTTACGACGACACCGGGTCCCGGTGTCTGACACCTATAATAAAAGAAGGAGAAAAGAAACATGAAAAAAACTCTGGCCCTCATT